>Ga0102590_1000072_pt1 | contig 291526 bp, 262 predicted proteins | sample AraplaMF_Col_mMF_FD_76859 | JGI IMG/M metagenome (GOLD analysis project Ga0102590, IMG submission 76859) | Arabidopsis root microbial communities from the University of North Carolina, USA - plate scrape MF_Col_mMF | ecosystem: Host-associated > Plants > Roots > Endosphere | place: USA... | reverse complement strand
ATCCGCTACCACAAATCGTAATGTTGCAGGCGGGAACACCGGGCCTTGCCCGCGCGTTTCCTTCCCATGCGCACCACATCACACATCATGCTGGCCGGCTTCCTGATCGCTGCCTCGGGCGCCGCGATCGCACAGGCTCCGCCAGCTCCGGCGACACCGCCGCAAGCGACCGCGCCGCCATCCCCGCAACGCAGCCCCGGCTGCGCGCCTTCGGATCGGCTGACCACCGCTCCCGACGGCACAACCACAACCGGCCAGTCCCGGGAACCGCTCGGCGACAAGCTTGCCAAGACCGACGGCGTGCTCTGCCCGCCCTCCGGCGTCGATCCCGACATGCATGCCCCGGCCCCAGACACCGGCGGCACCACCCCCGTGATTCCGCCCCCCGGGAGCCCCGGCGGCGACCCGACCGTCCGGCCGAAATAGGCTTGATCCAAATCCCCGAATTCGTCATGCCCGGGACAAGCCCGGCCATGACGAATTCAGTGCCCAAAGAGGCCAAATTCACCCGCCGACATATTTGCTGATGCCTTGGCAAACGCGGATTGACAGCCCGCCGCCCCCTTCCTTATATGCCGCGCGTTCGCGAGATCGGCGGTTCGCCGTTCGCGACCCTGTGGCGGGGTAGCTCAGCTGGTTAGAGCACGGGAATCATAATCCTGGGGTCGGGGGTTCGAGTCCCTCTCCCGCTACCATTGAAATATAAGCCTTTTTCAGGTTTCGTATATTTCCTGAAAAGGTTCGTACCACGTACGGTACCACTCTATTCCGCCCGTTGCCGTGATTTCCGCGTAGAAAAAGCTCTCCGCTTCAAAGACTTGGCAGAAGCGCGATTTACCTCCTACAGGGAATGTGTCCGAACACCCGAATTCGGCGGGTCCTGGAAGGTGAATCATGACTGACGTTTGGTTGGCGCGCCGCAGTCCTTGGGGGCAACAACAGGAAGACGCCAGAGGCGAGTTCGACATCGACTATGGGCGGGTCGTCCACTCCGGATCCTTCCGGCGACTGCAGGGCAAGACCCAGATCCTCAATCTCGGTGACAGCGATTTCTACCGCACCCGACTGACCCATTCGCTTGAGGTCGCTCAGATCGCCGGAGGGGTCAGCCGTCAGCTCGCCAAGACATATCCCGATCACCCTGCCATCCCGCATCTACCGCCGCTGAGCCTCATCCAGGCCTCGGGCTTCTGCCACGACCTGGGCCACCCTCCCTTCGGACACGGTGGGGAAGTGGCGCTGAACTACTGCATGCGAAGCACCGGCGGCTTCGAAGGTAACGGGCAGACTCTGCGAATCCTTGCGAAGCTAGAGAACTTCTCGCAGGAGCAAGGAGCCGATCTCACACGCCGATCCTTGCTTGCCATCCTCAAATACCCCGTGCGGTTTTCGCAGGCTTCGAACGGTGAGATAAAGCCCACTCTCGACGAGCGGGCGACTTCGATCCGGATTCTCGACCGGAGCAGCTGCAAGCCGCCCAAATGCTACTTCGATTCGGAAAAAGACGTGGTCGACTGGATCCTCGATCCGTTGCCTCCAGGCGATCGCATGTTGTTTCAAGAGTTCGACCCGATTCCGGGGAAGCACGCGAAGGCGCGGTATAAGTCGTTCGATTGCAGCATCATGGATCAATCGGACGACATCGCCTACGGCGTGCACGACCTCGAGGACGCAGTTGCGCTCGGGCTCGTCGACGAGCGGGATTTTCGCAAGCACGTGAGCGAAGAGGAGAGCGCTCCGTTTCTAGAGTCCTTGAAGCTCAAATACGACAAGGAATGCGGCAACGACGTGTACGGTTATTTCGTTTCGAAGCTTTTCTCCGGCGGCAATTGGCGGAAGCGCTTTATCGGGCGGCTGGTGCATCACTTCGTTACGAACGTCGAAATCGTAACGCTCGGACAATTCGCCGAACCTCTCGTCCGATATCGCGCGCGCATAAAGGCGCCGCAACGCAAATTCCTGGATGCCTTGCAGGATCTAATCGAAGATAAAGTCATCTTCAGCGCGAACGTCCAGCACTTGGAGTACAAGGGACAGAAGCTAGTGGTCTCGGTCTTCGAAGCGTTTCAGTCGGATCCCAAGCAACTCCTTCCATCAGACGTCTATGCCCGTTATGCCCTGAAAGAAGACGTCCGCGTGATCTGCGACTACGTCGCGGGAATGACCGACGATTTTTTGTTGAAGACCTACGACAGATTGTTCAGTCCGCGAATGGGATCCGTCTTCGACAAGCTCTGAAGCCGCAGACGCCGGCCAACGCCGAACTTCAGGCACGCACATTTTCAAGAGATGCAGGAAGGCCTTTTAACCCCAGGGAGAGCCCTAGGTCGACGGTGTTCTGTAAAGCTCAGACACTTTGCGTGGGGTGTGATTGCGATCGTGGAGTGCACCATGTGTTTCGGTGCGGGCGATTCCCTATTTTTATTTGCCGCAAACTGCGGGAATCCCGATACGAGGCGGAAGTACTCCTTGCGAGTCGCCAATGCGTTCTAGTAGGTCGGGCTCGCGGTCCGGAGGCGCAGTGCGCCTCCTTTGCCGTATGCCCTTAAGGGACGATTAGCGATGCGCCGTATGGAATTAAGGACCTGGTTACTTTGCGAGAATCCTTCGACGTACGGAATGGACCTAAAGCATATAACCGGCAGGCGCGGCTCGAGGTTGTCAGTGAGCAGCTGCTTTATCCCAAGTATTCCATCATCGAATCTGGCCAGCGACGTGCCGCTGATCGATTGTGCGATCCCTTTCTCGGCTGCGATGCCGATAAGCAGGTCGCCGCGAGGGGCCTCGGTCGACTTAAAGGAAAGCAAATCTAGATGACGCCACGGGATGCCGTATACGCATCGGAATAGCTTTTGGCCCAGCACAGCGTATTCACGAGCTGCATTTGCTCGATCGTATTACACGGTACTTCCAGAAGACGCGGGCTGGCGAAAACTACGGACAGGCAGCGGGCCCGGCTGATCGCCACGTTGAGACGATTGCGGCTGTAAAGAAACTCGATATTGCGCGGCATATCCTCGCCGGAGGACGTCGTCATCGAGATCAGCACCACAGCTGCTTCCTGCCCCTGAAACTTATCGACGGTTCCGACACGGGCGCCATTCGGCAGAACATCGCGCAGATGGTTCACTTGCATGTTATAGGGCGTTACCACGAGAATATCGTCGATGCGGATTGTCTTCTTGGCGCCCTTCTGATTGACCCAAGTTTTTCCAAGCAGCGCGTCGTAAGCATTCTTCAGGCGGTCGGCTTCCGGCGGGCACCGCTGCGCAAACCCCGCGTGCTCTACCGGGACGAAGCGAAGACCGGTCGGAGCGAGCGCTTCATCTTTCGTATCGCCGACATCGATGGTTTGCTGCTTGGTGGATGCGTCGGATACGAGCCTGCCATCGTAGACAGCATCCGAGATGAATTTGCAGATATCGGGGTTCATCCGGAAAGTCGTTGCGAGGAAAATGCCCCGGTCGGGCGGAACGGTTGCCAATCCAGCGAGCAAGTGATCGAGGCCGGAGATGCCGGAGCCTCCCGGATGTGCCCCCTGAATGGGTTGGGACAGTTGCATCTGATCGCCGACGAGAACGACGTTTTTTGCGGCAACGCCCATTGCAATCACATTCGCAAGGCTCACTTGGCCTGCTTCGTCGATAAAGAGATAGTCGAGCGCCTGGTCGAGTTCGGGGCGCGCAAAAAGCCACGCGGTCCCGGCAATGAGCTGATAACTGGCTTGGGTGGCCGCCGCATCCTTGTTTTCGGCATTGGCGATCATCGTCCCTTGAAAATACTGCTCCTCCTTGGTCGATCCCTTAATTCCGCCGAAGCGGACGCCTTTCTCTTTTGCGACCGCTTCAACGTCTTTCAGCAAATTATTGATGGCTTTATGGGAGTGGGAAGCCACCCCGACGCGCTTCTTCTCTGCCAAAAGGGCGACGATCGCGTGCGACGAGGTATAGGTCTTTCCAGCGCCGGGCGGGCCTTGGATGAGCATGTAGCTTTGGTCAAGGCGCTTTAGTGCAGCTACCGATCCATCGAGCAGGTCTGCACCTTGCGCGATGATAGGCGCGCCTTGCGCCTGCGTTACTAGGCGGGGCGCTGACTTCTTCATGATGTCGGTCAGGGCCCGGTAGCGATTCAGATCGCCCGCGATGACGGTCTCGGCATAGCGATGAACCGCTCCCCGCAGAACGAGATCGCCAAGAGGGCCCTTAGGAATGAGCGAAGCGCCATCGGCGATACGTGACCATTTTGGCCCAAGCTTCAGCGAGATACGCCTTTCATCTTCATGAAGTTCAAAGACGTCACCAGCGGGCTCTAGAGTGCCGGCCCGCAGGACCTCATCATCGACACGCATCTTGAAGTCTTGGGGTGGAAACGTGAATGAATAGATCATCGACTTCTTTTCCGGGCGCGGCGGTCGCGCTGGGTCCGGGGTAAGAACGCCGATGCACTCGGCGTCGTCGATCAATTCCTCGTCGGTCATTTCCTGGCGTGTGAACATCGCCCAGAATTTCGGCTTGGCCTCGCGCCGGTGAAATTCGAGTAAATAGGCAAGCAGGGTTCGCCACGGTCGATCTTCGGGCGAGCATCCCGTTGTGAGCGCCTGAATGTGTGCGGCGGTGCGTTGCTCGGCCTCGATACGCTTTTGCTCGCGCACGGGATCGGCCTTCTCCGGCGCGATTTCTGTGGGCCACGGCATGGTGGCGGGGCGCAGCGTGATGAGCCAATCCCGGCATTTCACGGTCGATTGGCAATCAAGCTTGTTGTAGGCCTCGATTTCGTCGAGCAGCTCTTTGGCGCCAAGGCGGCGAAATCGCTCGTAGATGATGATGCTATCACCTGCTGTGGTTACCGTCCCGGATCGTGCTTCGTCGAGGTAGAATACCTCGAGATTCTTTATCGAATATCGCGGCTCCGAGATCCGTACGGATTCGCGCACAACCTTGTAAAGGTCGACGAGTTTATGCCGGCGCAGCAGATTATCGACCTCTGTTTCGCGCGTGCCATGAAGCATCGCGAGGCGCTTCAAGGCCGACTCTTCGTAGCTGGCGTAATGGTAGATGTGGGCGGCGGGATGAGACGAGAGGCGCGCAGTCATGAAGTCGACAGTGTTCTCGAATGCCTTTTTCTCCTCTTCGCGGTTATGCGCCCAGAACGCCGTGAACTTCTCCTGACCTCCATCGTCGTGAACAAGCCCGAAGAGGTATTCGAGCCCCATCTCGTAAAGGGGATCGCCTTCCATATCGAAGAAGAGGTCGCCGGGGTCCGGCTTGGGAAGCCGCTCAAACCCACGGCCGGGCGACGGCGGCAGTATTTCGTGCTGGTTCTTCCCGGTATCGCGGCGTGCTATCTGCAAAGCGGCCTGTGCGCGCAAGCGCGACAGGGTATCGGCTTGCAGGTTTGGAATGCGTGCTGTCGCCGGCATCATTGCAAGCTGGCGAACGGTCGTGATGCCGTTTGCCCGTAGTTTGTCCATCTGGCTGCGATGAATGCTCGCAACGAGGCTCAAATGATCGTTCGCCTCCCATTCAGCGGTGCAAGTGTCGGACCACCGGCAGAAGGTACAATGACCACACGGCTCCGCGACCGAGGCCGTCGGGGGCGTCCCAACAAAGGTTTCGAACCGCCCTCGTGCCACGCCGTAATAGTGACGCACGTTGGATGTGCGAAGCGAAGCCATGCGGCCGTCACCAAGCACGACATGCAATTGCGGTGGCTCAACGCCTTGAGCGGCACCTAGAAGGTCCGCGTAGACGCAAAGCTGGATCACGTGCTTTGGTTTGGCCGTGCGTGCGAGTTTGGTGTCGGCGACGTCGTAGGCGTAGTCACCGAGCCGCGATGCGGTACCATTGATGCGCAAGAGAAAATCGGAGAACCCGTGCCAGGGCGAACCGTAGAGCGCGCCCTGATAGACGACGTCTGCGCCAGCCTGCATCGCCTTGTGCGTGGCTGCAACACGATCGCCAAGCGATCCTTCGCTGGTTATCTCGGCAACCGTTCGTCCTTCTTTCCGTAACCGGGCGAGGTAAGCCTTTTCGTGTTCGATTCCTTTTTCCTGAAGAAGCTTGGCCTGCTCATCGTCTTCGGGAAACACCACAGGATGCACAAGCTGCCGCAAGTCGTTGAACGTCGCGTGCGTGCAACCAAGGTAGTTCACAAGGTCAGTTGCCGAATAAATGCGTTTTCCTGCTTCCGCCCTCATGATTGCCCCCCTGCTTCCCTCTATTCGGCAGCGTCCCTGCCGACATCGGGCGCCAGTAACGCCCCCCGCAAAATTTCTTGCCCGTCGGAAAAATCGTAGATGCTTTTGATCTTCTGCCCGTCCCAGACGAAACGGTAATGCGCGCCTTGTACGGCGCGAGGTAGCAAGGCTCCGTCGAATACCGAAAGGAAGCGATGATCGCCGAAGCCCGGCCGGCAGAACAGAACGCCCGGTGAGCCGCTGTCATGAAGCTGATGCCCGATCTTCCGACGCTCGGCCTTCGAGAGGTTGGGGTCGAGTTTGGTGAGGTCGTGAAAACTTCCTGTAATGCGACGGCTGAAGACACGCATGTCGAGGCCCATGGCGGGCTCGCCCGTGCTGCCGAGAAATTCCTCGCGGCGCAGTACGGCAAAGGCCAGAGCGGTGTTGATATCGCTGGCCAGCTCAAGGCATCCGAGCGTCGGCCCGAGAAAAAAGGTCCCGCGCGGGTCCTTGTAGGCGAAGGGTGCGTGATTCCAGTTTTGATATTGGCTGGCAGATTTGTCGCCTGCCTTCGGTACACTGGGTAGCTGTTTGATCGCCGCCAGGCGAGGATTTGTGCGCTCCTCCAGAACCTTCGCGGCAGTCTGTAACTGGTCGTCGCCCAGCCGCTCGTACACCTCGATGATCGGAAACCGCGAGGGGATAAGCTGGTAACAATCCTGATCGAACGAACGCTTGGAATACATCGCCATCAGCCTCCGCGCTGGGCATCCAGATAAACGCGGACCGCGTAGATGTCGGTGAGCTTTCCATCGAGCATAACGTCGAGTGCGCTTCGGCCCCCAAAATACTTGTTGGGCCTTTCGATCCATGTGTCGGCCGCATGGGGATCAGGAACCACTATTTGCAGTGCTTTATAGATGGCGGCGAGGTGCGAGATGCGGTCCTCCGTATCGGTCGATAACAGGCCACCTTCTTTTTTCCATTTGTAGAACGTCGACCGTGCCGGGGCGCCGAGCAGCGTGATCTGCTGCTCGATCGATAGCTTCCAGGCGTCGGCAATTTTGAAGAAGACATCCAAGGCTCGGCTTGGGGCTCCGTTCGCGGACGTCTCGGGGGGTGGGGGGGCAGGCGGCATGAGGGCTCCATACGTCCAAAATCGGACTTGACGTATCATATTCGTTCGAATACAGATAGTCCAATAACGTACTAAATTATCAATTTTGTTCGTTTTCGAACGAAACCAGCGCTTTTGCTGCCCTTTGTGGGGTCGAAGCCACAGCTAAAAGGATCATTACCATGGAACATGGCAACCAAACCGAGAATCCCAACCATATCGAGGGACAGCCTCCCGATTCGACCGTCGAGTTGCTGGAAATCGAGGTCGAAATCGAGATTGAGGACCACGAGGAGGCGATGGGATTCTCAGTCATCGTCGACGAGCGCTTCCACGAGACAGTTCGTGCCCGCATCGGCGTGACCAAAGACATGCACCTCTTCGAACACGGTCATGACAAGCCGCTTCCTAGCCCGCCCCATGGTCGCAAGGCCATTCGCCTCGTGGGGCACCGCTGCCCGGTCGTCACGCTTCAGGTGCGCTACGAACATCGCACGATCGAGCATCACTTCGCGCCGTCCGAGACGGTCTTCAAGGCCTTGCAGTGGGCCGTGGGCAAGAAGGGCTTCGGCCTTGATCCCGTCGCTGCGGCGAAGGCCAATCTGATCTTGCCGGGTGCCGACGCTCCGCTTCCCCGCGAAGACGCGCTGGGCAAGTTCGTCAAGCCCGGCCACTGCACGCTGGTCGTCGATCTAACGCTGAAGGATTTCAGCAATGGCTGATGCTCCTTCGGCCGCGCAGCAAACATTAGATGCGCATCTTCGGTCGGTGCGCTTCCTTGCCGGCGTCGAACAGAGACGCTGGCGGATCGTGCGTTATGCCTTCCCGAAACTGGAAGTGAATATCAACGGCTTCGATCCGCCAACGGGTCACAGTGTGACCCTCGGCTTTCAGTTGGTATGCGACAATTTTCCCGCCGTGGGCCCGTTCATCCAGCATTGGGATCACGCGGAAGGCAAACGACCTGCTCCTCTCGCGGCGAGCGCGGACAGCGTCGTCGATGCGCTGAAGCAGTGGAGCGATCAGGGGCCAGGAACCTACGGCGGCATATACCGTCCATGGCAGCGCCTTGCAGCTTTGCACAACGGCTGGGCCTCGAAACGCCCGGACCTCGTCTGGCGCCGGGATCGGCACATCACTTTTATTATGGAGCGCTTGTATGAGCTCGTTTCTGAACACGCTGCTTGGTTGGGCCGGGTTCGCGCCGCCTAGAATTATCTGCGCGCGTCGCGTCTGGGAACCGGGCGTGCGCGAGCTTGCGCGCCGTACACTGAATGAAACGCGCGAAAGCGGCGCCTATCTTCTCGGCCGCACGTTGGAGAACGGCACGCACGAGATCCTCGAGTTCGTATTCTACGACGACGTCGATCCGAAGGCGCTGGCGACCGGCATCGTAACCATTCGTGAAACGGCGTTGCCGCGCCTTTGGGAAATCTGCCGGGCGCGCGGTTACGGCGTCGTTGCGGATGTGCACGTGCACCCGTCCGGGTATGGGCAAAGTGCATCTGATCGCGCGGGACCCGTCATGCCTCGCCCTGGACATATTGCGTTCATCTTGCCGAATTTTGCCCGGGGCATGCCTAAGCCAGGCGGAATCGGGATGTACGAATTCCTGGGCAACGGCCGGTGGGCTGATCACAGCAAGAGCAAAAGCCGCTTCCTGAGAGTTAGATGGTTCTGATGACGGACCACTGGAAACGGTCCCGCATCACCAAGGCTTTCACTGATGCTGCGCGTGCGAGTTCCTTTGAGGAAGCAGAAGCGTGCCTCGATGCCATCCACATAGCGGTGGTAGTTGGCGCCGATCAGGCTACGACGCGCGCCGGCCAGGCGGCGACGCTAACCGCAATCGTCACCGCGCGCAAATGCTTCGGCCGCGTCACGCTGGTCAGCGAAGCCGATGTTCCGCTGATCGCAAATCTGCCCTTGGGCTCAACGCTTCATCGTGCAGCACGACAACTCGGCGCCAAGGTTTTCCGAAAGCCGCCTGCGAGAACGACGCACAAGATCATCATTGGAGACGTGGCCGGCGGCACCGGCTGGGCGATCCGCTGCTGGTGGGACCGGTGGCTCTCGGGCACGCGTGCTCGTGATGAGACGATGGGTGATTCTCGGCTGGCCCTTTCCGGCGTGTTTGCTGCCGTACTCGCCGTGCGCCAAGTCTTTGCCGGTGTCCTTGCTCGGAAAATGCTACGCCCGAGAGATGCCACGATTTCACTTTGGACGCCATGGATGGGCGCCGACCTCAAAGACATTGGGCCTGCATGCTTCGATGTCCCTGATCAGTTCTGGTTTCTGGGCCTCGGCCATCTTGGCCAAGGCTTTGTCTGGAATCTATGCCTTCTTGGATCAAAGGGCGGCCGCGCCATCGTTCAGGACGATCAGACCATCGGGGAGGAAAACGAGGCGACGAGTCTCTTGGTTTCCGGTGACGACATCGGAGAGAAGAAAGCGCGGATTTCGGCCACGTGGCTAAGGGCCGCCGGCTGGACAGCAGACCTCATTGAGCGGCGCCATCATGGTGATATTCGACTTGCCCCCGACGACCCGCCGTATCTCTTGAGTGGCCTTGACCGCGTTGAGCCTCGCCGCGTGATGGCAAAGCATGGTTTTGACTACATGATCGACGCCGGCCTCGGGCATGGGCCGCATGATTTCGAGGGCATCCAGCTACGCGTGATTGCCAAAGGCGCGTCGTCCGGCGATCTATGGAGCGAGCCAGGGCATTCGGTTGTTCAGTCACTATCGGATCGTAAAGCCAGTGCGGCTTACAAGGACCTCGAAAAACAGATTGGCCAATGTGGGATCGTCAGCTTTGCTGAGGCTAGTACGTCAGTGCCTTTTGTCGGAGCCGCAGCGGGAGCCCTCGTCATCGCTCAGGCCATCCGTCTTGCCTCCCTGGAGCCGACGTCACGATTTCTTCAGATGCAGCTTAGTGCGCCTGAGATGGCGTCCGTGGCAGACTTTGTGGTCAAACCAAGTGTGAACGTGGGAAGCACCGCTCTTGAACTGTGACGGAGCTTTTGGCGTAGTCAGGTATTCGTCCACCGACGTGGTCAGGGTCGACGTGGCGCTGTCGGAGATCGAGAGCTCTGTGCCCCAGGTCGCCGCTCACCCGACCGATCCTCTGTAGACGCGTTGTTTTCCGGGAGATCGATTCACCGGTACTGCGGATTCCACCGCGCGGCTTCGAAGCCCTTTGCAGATTAAAGCGGGGGATGGCTGGCTATGGAGGCCGCAGGGCATCGTTTACCGCTTGACCTCTGAAATAAGCGAATTCTAATTTTGTTCTCGTGATTCTTCAGGTAGGCCGCCTTCTACGCACCCCACAGGGTGTCCATGTGACCTCGTCGCAGGGACATTTCGAAACAAAGCCTATTGCCTGCCGTCGGACGGGAAAGCATGCACGAGATCATCTGTCCTCATTGTGACAAGGCCTTCAAGGTCGACGAATCCGGCTACGCCGCGATCCTGAAGCAGGTCCGCGACAAGGATTTCGACAAAGAAATCCACGAACGGCTGGAGCTGGCCGAACGCGACAAGGTCAGTGCCGTCGAGTTGGCAAAGGCGGAGCTACGTAATGATCTGCAAAAAGCTGCCGCTGCCAAGGACGCCGAAGTCCGGGATTTGAGATCGAAGCTCGAGGCGACCGAGGTTGCTCAAAGGCTCGCTATCACCGACGCACTCAGCGCCGTGGAAAAGGAACGCGACATTCTAGCGAATGAACTCGCCCAGGCGGAGCGTGAGAGGAAAGCTGCCTCGGAGCTTGCCGATGCATTGCTGGCCAGCGAGCAGCAAAAAATCGCTGCTGCCAAGGATCGGGAAATCCAGGAACTGAAATCCAAGCTTCAGGCCACCGAGTTCGAAAAGAAGCTCGCCGTGACCGAAGCAGTCAATGCAATTGCAAAGGAGCGTGATGAGCTGAAAAGCGGCATCAATCAGGTGAAGCTGGAAAAGCAGCTCTCCGAGCAGTCGCTCAAGGACAAGTACGAAACGCAAATCAAGGATCGCGATGACGCGATCGAGCGTCTCAAGGATATGAAGGCCCGGCTCTCGACGAAAATGATCGGCGAGACCCTCGAGCAACACTGCGAGACCGAGTTCAATCGAGTGCGCTCGATGGCCTTTCCTTTGGCGTATTTCGAGAAAGATAACGACGCGCGGACCGGCAGCAAAGGCGACTATATTTTTCGCGACTTGGACGAGGCCGGAACCGAGATCATCTCGATCATGTTCGAGATGAAGAACGAGAGCGACAGGACCGCAACGAAAAGCAAGAACGAAGACTTCCTCAAGGAACTCGATCGGGACAGGACTGAGAAGGGTTGCGAGTACGCCGTCCTTGTCTCGCTGCTCGAGCCGGACAGCGAACTCTACAACGCCGGCATTGTCGACGTCTTCCACCGCTACCCCAAAATGTACGTGATCCGACCGCAGTTCTTCCTGCCCATGATTACGCTTCTGCGGAACGCGGCCAACAACTCGCTGAAGTACAAGACTGAACTGGCGCTCGTTAAGGCTCAGAACGTCGACATCACCCAGTTCGAGAACCAGCTCGAGACTTTCAAGAACGCCTTCTCGAAGAATTACGACCTTGCCTCGAGAAACTTCCAGACCGCGATCAACGAGATCGACAAATCCATCGATCATCTGCAGAAGACGAAGGATGCGTTGATCGGCGCCGACCGCAATCTGCGCCTCGCTAACGACAAGGCCCAGGATGTCACGATCAAGAAGCTGACCCGCGGCAACCCGACGATGGCTGCAAAATTTGCCGAGCTGAAAAGCCAGGCGGCGGAATGAATACCGTAGGCCACGCCTCGGGTTTCTAGGTGGAAGCCGAGGTTCAGATTCGTTATCTCTAGTTCACAGCGCAACCGACGCCGCCGCCTCGAAACGTTCCCGCGTGGATGCGGCGAGCCGCCCCAGGCCGAAGTGCTCCTGCATTCCCCGGATGACCTCCTCGGCATCCTCCAGACCTTGGCTTCGGAGTTTGGCTGCCAGGCCTGCGAGCTCGGGCAAGGGGATATCGCCATGGTCACGTCCATTCGATCCTCTATATGGCACGACGTTGCCGGCGATCGCATTCTGCGGCCAAACGATCTGCCGCTTTCCTTCGTCCGTGGTCCTGAAGCGATCCCGGCCCAATGACGAGATGACGACCTTCTGCACCGTCTCGCCGGACCGCATGAACCCGTGCGCCCGAGCTATGCGGTCGACGAGAACGTCCAGGTAGATCGGTCCTTCGATCTCCACGACGTGATCGACCATGCTCCGCAACGTCCCGCGATAACCGACATCGTAGAAACGTTCCCGGTCCGGCGCGGCGATGGAGGTCGGGTCGGCACGTACGTAGGCGAGTTCGGGCCGCGACACCTCGAAGCTCTCTCCGCCGGCCGACGGCCCGCGCGCGTAGACCTTCGCTAATTCCGCCCCGTCGTCATCGTCGTTTGCAGGAGGCGGAGCCGCGGGATCTTCGGCCTGAGTGCCGACGTCGAGGTCGGCGGCTCCCGGCGCATGTCGTTCCTCCGAAGGCTCCGGGGCCGACATTTCGGATGCCGCAACCGGTTGTTTTTGAGGCGGGACTACCGGCCGCGAGGCGCGGTCGGCCTCGAGGTCGCACAACAATTTCGTATGGATCTTCTCGCTCGCCGTACGTGGGTCCATCCACCATTCCGTGCTCCAGATGCGCCGGATCCGCCATCCCAAATCGGTCAGTACCATCTCGCGCAGCCGGTCGCGATCCCGGGCGGTGGCGGAACGATGGTATGCGGCGCCGTCGCACTCGACTCCGGCAAGATACCTCCCCGGAAAATCCGGATGGACGATTCCGAGATCGATCCGGAAGAAGGAAACCCCCACTTGAGGATGAACTTCCCAACCCCGCTCCTGCAGCGCGCGCATGACCGCGTCCTCGAACGGCGACTCCGTCTCTCGACCGGTCGCCGAGAATGCCTCCGCGATGGCACGCGCACCGTGCTCCGCGAATTCGAGGAAGTGCTTGAAGTCGATGACGCCCTTCGCTCCAGTTCGGCCGAGATCAATCTGCTCGGGACGAAGGGTCGCGAAAACCAGAAGTTCTCTCCGCGCCCGGGTAACGGCGACGTTGAGCCGTCGGTGGCCGCCTTCGCCGTTCAACGAGGAAATCTGTGCCGTTACGCGTCCGGTCTTGTCCGGGCCTACGGCCACGGAGAAGATGATCACGTCGCGTTCGTCGCCCTGCACGTTCTCAATGTTCTTCACCAGAACGGGCTCGCGCGTCACGTTTCGGTCGAAGTGCGGCTCGAGCGTGGGATCGGACCGCCGCGCCTGGTCCAGCAGGTTCTCGATGAGGCGCTGCTGCTCGCCGTTGAAGGTGACGACCCCGATGGAATTCGTCGAGCTCTTCATCCTCCGGACCACCTCGGCCAAGACAGCCTCGGCCTCCTTCCGATTGACCTTGGCACCGCCTCTCTCGTAGACGCCCCCCTCGACGTGGACGTACCTGACCGCGGTATCGTGGGTGACGGGGGAGGGGAAGGTCGTCAGTTCGCCGCGGTAGTATTTGACGTTCGAAAACGCGATCAGGCTTTCGTGGCGGCTCCGGTAGTGCCAGGACAGACGCATGCTCGGTATGTTGGAAGCAAGACATTCGTCCAGAATGCTCTGCTGGCTTTGAACGATGGATCCGTCGTCGTCCTCGTCGTCGGTTCCCCGTTGACCGACGCTCGTTGGCGGGAGCTGTTCGGGATCGCCGACGATCACGACCTGGCTGCCGCGGGCGATGGCGCCGATCGCGTCCCAAACCGGAATTTGGGACGCTTCGTCGAAGATCACGACGTCGAACGGCTTGGCATCGGCCGGGAGATATTGGGCGATCGAGAGGGGGCTCATCATCACGCAGGGCGCCAATTGCGTCAGCACCGTCGGGAGGCGCCCGAACAACTGCCGTAAGGGCATGTGCCGGGCCTTCTTGTTGATTTCGCGCGCAAGCGTTCCCCACTCCGGATCCTTGCCGAAATTGGTCTGCGTCGGGATCGCGGTCCCGATGCGGGCTTTCACAATGTCCCGTGCGAGTTCACCAACCTTCTTGTCCGCCGCTATGAAGGCTTCGATGACCGCCTCGTGCTTTTCCGCAAGAAAGCCGCTGAGAACCTCGTCCTCGTTCACGATCGTTTCTGCGACCCAACGGGCATAAGCGTAGTCGAACACGGAAGTCAGTGCCGTACCGTCCACGTCACCGCTTTCGACGGCGTCGACCAAGGGCGACAATCCGGCTGTGCGAGCCGACCTCGCGGCCCACCGCCAAGTGGCCCATTGCGGCGCCTTGACGGTATTCGCCTTCCAAGCGGCGGTCCGCCGGCGGAGAGCTTCGATCCAGCCGGTCTCGATCGACACGATGGCATCGGGTTCGTCCAGTCCCACGCAGGACCCCAGCTCCTTGGCCGTCCGATGCATGAGCGGGAAGGCGTTGTACATCGCCTCGAAGGCGTGCCTCACCTGACCGCTCGGCCGGAAGCGGGCACCGTCTTTAAGCAGCAGATCGCGGACATGCGACAACATTTCGTCCGACGTCATGCCTTCCACGGCATAGGCGACGGCGGCGTTACGGACTCCCTCGGCCCAACCGATCAATGCCGGGAATCGAGATGCGTCGGTCTGCGCTCCGCGCCAAAGGCGCTCCATTCCGCTGAAGCGAGGCTTGATGTCCTCGATCTCCCTCAGCAGGACCGCGATCTCCTGCAGCAGAACGATATCCCGCCCTACGTCCTCGGGGACCTCCACGGAGCAGTACGGCTTGAGTGCTAGTCTGACCTTCTTCTTCCGGCCGCTACGAATGATGATGTTCGAGGCACACGCCTCCGTCCATTCGCGCTCGAGCGCGGCCAAGTCCAACGTCGCCGCCCGCGGATCGTAGCGCACGGACAGGTCGGCAAATTTCGCCTCGTATCGTGCCAGCGCACCGGCAAGATCCAGAAGGGAGTTCACGCGGTCCGGACCGTCGTCGGACAACAGAACGGCTCCGTCCGCCGCATCGGCGTGCAACAACGCCGAGACGAGCTTGATCATCTGCGGCAGCATGCCGTCGTCGTCAGCCGTCTCATCCAGTTCGAGCGCGGCGACGAGACTTCCGGCCGCCTTCCGCACCTCGTCAAGGGAGAGGTGGAGCCTGTCGATCAGTTGATGGAGCGATTGGACCCAAGCGGGGCTCCATTTGGTCTGCTCGATCCCCTGGAGAGGATGGTCGACCGGGCTCCCGATGGCTTCGAGCGCGGTCTTTATGTCGTAGCAAAGCTCCCGCATACGGGCGATCTCTTCCGACGAGTGGACAGTCCCGACCGACCACGTCAACGCGACATTGGGAAGGCGATCGCGATCGGCTACGACCCGCCCGAACGCTTCGTACGCGCTCATTCCGTTCGCCCGCCGGCGATGCAGCGCGGACACCAACCTGTTCAACTGATCTCGGCGCCGTTTCAGCTCGCCGGCGGCGGCCGACCAATGTTCCTCGGTAACCAGATTTCGTTCGCGCCAAGCCGTTGCGAGCTGCTCGAGGACGTTTGACTTCTGGGCTTTGGTTGAGTGGACCTCGAGACAATAGTTTCCGAGCCCGATCGTCTGCATGCGCTGCCTGACCACTTCTAGGGCGGCGGTCTTCTGCGAAACGAACAGGACCGTCTTCTGGTGCGCGAGACAGTTCGTGATCATGTTCGCGATGGTTTGGCTCTTGCCGGTGCCCGGCGGGCCGAACAGGACGAAATCCCCGCCGCGTTGCGCCGTGACCACTGCCGCGATCTGGGAGGAGTCCGCAGAAAGGGGCGCGAAAAGTTCGGCGGGATCTACCGTCTCGTCGATTTCCGGCCCTGCTACGAAAGCCGCGCCCGATCGTTCGTAGGTGTGGGTCGGCGTATCAATGAGATGCTTGACGACCGAATTGCGCTTCAGCATCTCCGAACGTTCGACCAGGTCCTTCCACATCAGGTATTTCGTGAACGACAGCGTGGCCAAGGTGACGTGTTCGGTAACCTCCCACCCCTTGAGACTTTTGACGTGTCGCCTGAAGATCTTCCAGATGCCCGCGACGTCGATTCCGGCGGCATCCGACGGCAATTCGTTTTCGAACTCGGAGATCGAAAGATCGAAATCCTGCTTCAACATCTGCAGGAGAGTAGGGTTGATGCGCGCTTCATCCTCGTGCAGGGCCAATCGGAAGCCGGACCGAACGCTCTTCCGCTCCAGCTGGACCGGTACCAGGAGCAGAGGCGCGCGGTAGGGCCCCGCACCGTCCTGAGGGGTCCACTTCAAGAACCCGAGACAGAGGTAGAGTATATTCGCGCCGCCTTCCTCGAAAGCGAGACGGGTCGACCTGAAAAGATCTGTTAGTCGTCCCTCAAGCTCCGTTTCGGCGACCGCGGCATGAAGTTCGCTGCGGCTCATCGCATCGAGAATGAAGTCCTTGCGGGCATCGTCCTGCAGTCGCTGCGCGAGCAGGGTGGGGTCGCGACCGTCACTACCGTCGAGCACCGCGGTCCGCCCCAACAACTTGAAACGTTCACCGGAGGAAAGTTTATCTTCCAGCAAAGCGGCATCCGGACACTCGATCGTTATCGTCGACTTCGTGTCTTTGAAGTTCAGAAGGCGGTTCCTGAGCGTGAGATCGAGAAGATTGCGCTTCCAGATTTCGAGCCGATCGAGGGTCTTGTCGGAGACGGGCGCCGGCGGTTTGTCGAATTCCTCCTCGAACTTGGGTACTTCACCGACCTCGTATGAGATGTCGCGCTCACCCACATCGGGAGCCGCGGTCTCGCCGGCGACCGATAGGTCGAGCGGCTTGATCTTCGCACTCCGGGCGCGCTTGACATCGATCGCGAGCTCGAATTGGGATGCGGCATCTTCAGCCACGAGCTTCGCGCCCGCGTCGACGGCCTGTCTGAAGCGCGCAGGGTTAGAACCGGTAAGTAGGGTCGTTTCGACGAGGATCATCTCCTGGAGCTGTATCCGCTTGCGCAACATCTGCGGATCGTCGATGGCAAGGGTCGAGAAGTCCTCGTCGACCAACCAGAGGCCGACGAAGGCATGGCCTTCGGTCAACACGAGAACCGGGTTGAGGCCTGCCTGCTCGAGGCATGACGCGTACAGCAAGCTAAGGTCGAGGCATGTTCCGACCTTGCGCGACAGGATTTCGCTCGGGCCTCTGACCTGCTGACCCGATCGTTCGAAGCTTTTCGGCGGAAGTACGTACGCGATGGAATGCGATACAAGGGCCGCCCAAACGGCATCGGCGATTTCCCAAGAACGCGCCTTCGTTTTCTTGCGGTAACCGTCGACTGCATCGTCGCGACCTGCCGCCGCGAGCTTGCTCGACGCCTCGCGCAGCACGACATCGACGCTCGGGTCGGTCGGTCTGACGAAAGCCGCCAGCAATTCCGGCGCAGTGCCGACACCACCCCAATGAGACGGTGGGAGCAAATTCAGCTCTGCGAACTCCTCTGCGAGCGACCGGCCCTCGGCATCCACCAGGAAACGGAGGCGAGCACGGCGAGAGGCCGTCACCCCCGCGAGGAAAGTAGGATCGAGCTTCAAGTCGAGGCTGCGGATGTGATGTGTGGCCCCGGCGGCGATGCGATCGATGCGCCACACGCCGGGGGTCAGGAACGCAGGTTCCGATGCGAGATGCACCGAGAGGCCCGAGAGATCGCGATCCGTAGTGTTCTCGATCGCCAGTTCGCGAACGATCGGAACTGCGTTCTGATAGAATGCGATGTTGACGTTGTCAGAGACCGTAGAATTGATCTTGAGCTCGCCGGCCCCCGCGCCGTCGGTTTCCACGTTCATCGACCGCCCCCCTGCGATTCGTAGTTCGAGGGGCCATCCGCTTATGACTGCGACCGCCTCGATTCAGCGACGCCAATATAAGATACATCACCGAGAATGCGAGCAAAACTAAAGACTTACTCTAGTCTCCAGACTAGACCCCGGCGCGGGTTACGGCATTCTGCAAAACCGTACCCCGTTGCAATCCTAAGCGACTAATGACGACCGCACGGTCCTTCAATTTGCCGCGGATATCCGTTTGGACCGCGGATTGTTCTCGTGGACCAGCTTATTGGGCTTTGGCCTATTCGTGACCGACAAAGGCATTGTTCAGCCGTGAGGCATCCGGGCATCCGACCAGAGCAAGCGTACGGTCGATTTCCTCAACGAGGATGTTGATGGCTTCCGAAGCTCCGCGCTCGCCACTTGCCGCTAGTCCATAGAGAATTGATCGGCCGACCAGAACGCCGTGCGCACCGGACCCGATTGCTTTCACCACGTCCGAACCGCGCCGTATGCCGCCGTCGATAAGCACTGGGCCGAGGCCCGACAAGCCCTTGAGTATCGAGATTGGCGCCGGAGCATCGTCCAATTGACGGCCTCCGTGGTTCGACACCACGACCGCATCCGCACCCATCTGAAAGCATCGCGCCGCATCTTTCTGCGTGCAGAGTCCTTTGACGATGAGTTGGCGGGGCCAGGCATCGCGCAAGCGCGCGAGATCCTCCCAGCAGAAACTCGCGTCCATTTCGCGTCGGAGCAACGCAGTCTGTGCCTCGAGGCTGGAAGCCGTGGCCGTCGCGAGATTTGCGAGTTTGGGCGTCCCTGACGTCAGAATGCCCGCCGCCCAACGCGGGTGCGTCAGAATATCGAAAATGGTGCGCGGCGTGTAACGGAGCGGCATCTGGAATCCGTTCCGGAGGTCACGTTCACGCTTTCCGTTGACGGGAACATCGACAGTGAGGATCAACGCCTCACAATCTGCCTCCAATGCACGCCGGACCAAGTTCGCCGCGAGTTCTCGATGCACGACATAAAGCTGAAACCACAACCGTCCCCCGACTGCGGCGACATCTTCGATGGTCGCGTTTGATGCGGTCGACAATGCGAACGGCACCCCGGCCTTCGCGGCCGCTCGCGCAAGCGCGATGTCGCCATTAGGCCAGAAAGCGCCATTGAGACCCGTCGGACCAACGACAATGGGCGCTGCGGCCACCTTGCCCAGCAACTCGACCGCGGTCGACCGTTTGCTGACGTCCACCAGGCGGTGCGGCACGAGCCTGATCTTCCGGAACGCTTCGATGTTCCTGACGATCCCGCCCTCGTCCTCGGCGCCGCCCTCCAAATAGTCAAAGATCATCTTTGGAAGACGACGCCGGGCGAGCCGCCGCAAGTCCGAAATCGCGATCGGCCGGACCATCTTTATCCCCGCGTTCCCACAGTGTCCTCGCCTGCGAACGCGAGATCCTCACGGCACCGCGAGCCGTTGGTACGGCCTCGCGGGACTGAACTGGCGATGATCACGTTTCCCCCCAAGAGCGAATGGGCTGCTCCTTTGGAGCCATCGTAACACCCGGTTGCGTTATCAAAAAATGCCAATTGTGCTCAAGGTCATGATCATTCTGGTATGGCTATGGATATTGCTCAACAGCGCGAGAGATCAGGGCGTGTCACCATTTCGCGGGCCGCGCGGCCAGTCGTCGCAGCTCCTCAAGCAACTTGACCGCAGGCCCTGGCAAAATGCCCTGTCGGCGCTTGAAGGCGGTCAGCGTGCGAGTGCTTGATGCCCCTGGGATGACCAAGGCGTTCACCATGCGCGCGCTTCGTTCTGCGTCGTAAATGGATTCAGGCATCCAACTGAGAAATCCCGAGCTGGCAACGAGGCTTTTTAGGACGATGATCGACCTCGTCTCGACGACGACGTTGGGCAGCCCGAGGCCTTGCGCACGGAACACCTGCTGCATTTGCTGGTAAGGCCCTGTGCCACGCGGCGTGATCGCCCACTGCTCGCTCATCGTGTCTTTCAACTCCAACTTCCGCTTTCTGCGCAGCGGGTGGTTGGCGGCGGCGATCACATTGCTCCGATCCTGCCAGCGGCAGTCGATGATGGCCTCGATTTCATCCGGGGTTTCGGCCGTGGCGCTCAGTGCCAGGTCGATCTCGTGCTTGACAAGGCCCTCGGCTAGGCGGTCCCAGACGCCCTCGATGACGAAAACGGTGAGCTGAGGCCACTTCTTCAAGACGGCGCCGATCGCCAGCGGCAAAATAAGGCTCGCGATGTTGCCGACGGCGCCGACGCGGATCGTGCCTTTCGCCAGCCCGCGCATGGCGTTGATTTCCTCCGCCGCGTTTTCCGCCTCGCGCAGCAACAGCGTTGCATGAGGAAGCAGCGCGCTCCCGACGGCAGTGAGGTGCATGCCCTTCGAGTGCCGCTCGAACAGCGGCGCGCCAACCTGCTGTTCCAGCCGCCGAACCGTGCGACTGAGCGCCGGCTGAGTGACATGTAGGGCCTCGGCGGCGCGCCCGAGACTGCCTGCGGAGACGATCGTAGTGAAGGCGCCGAGTTGCTTGAGATCGAAGGTCATAAACAAAAGTAATGACTTTTCCGCAAAAAGGCAATTTTCAAACAAGTCACGGATTTCCATTGTGCAGCCTGGGCCGAACGAGGCCGCCGTAACGCCAACAACAACCACGGAAACGTCCAGATGCAAGAAGCCATACGCTCCGCGACGCGCGGAATGCATTCGGACGCGGCTGCCATCACGGTCCGCGACGCCGTCTTCGACCTGATGCGCCGGTTCGGTATGACGACGGTATTCGGCAATCCGGGCTCGACGGAGCTGCCGCTGTTTCGCAATTTCCCCGACGACTTCCGCTATGTGCTCGGTCTCCAGGAGGCCGCCGTCGTCGGAATGGCGGACGGTTATGCCCAGGCGACCCGTAACGCTGCCTTCGTCAATCTGCACTCGGCGGCCGGCGTCGGCAACGCTATGGGCAACATCTTTACCGCGTTCAAGAACCGCACGCCGATGGTGATCACGGCCGGGCAACAGGCGCGCTCGATGCTTTCCTTCGACCCGTTTCTCGCCTCGCGCGAGGCCACGGAGCTTCCAAAGCCCTACGTGAAGTGGAGTGTCGAACCCGCGCGCGGCGAGGACGTGCCGCATGCCATCGCTCGGGCTTACTACCTCGCGATGATGCCGCCGCGTGGTCCCGTGCTCGTCTCTGTTCCCGTCGACGACTGGGATCGTGCGGCGGAATTGCTGCCGGTGCGCATCGTCAGCCGGCAGGTGCGGCCGGATCCTGTCCTGCTCGACCAGATTGCGCGCGCGCTCGATTCCGCGGCGCGGCCGGTGTTCGTCGTCGGCGGCGCCGTGGATCGGGACGAGGCCTTCGACGATGCCGTCCGCCTCGCCGAAGCTCACAACGCGCGCGTGTTCGTCGCACCGATGACCGGTCGCTGCAGCTTTCCGGAAGACCATCGCCTGTTCGCGGGATTTTTGCCGGCGATGCGCGAAAGAATCGTCGGCTTGCTCGGTGATGCCGATCTCGTGTTCGCGGTCGGGGCGCCGGCCTTCACCTACCACGTCGAAGGGTTCGGGCCGCACGTGCCGTCGGGTGCTAAGCTCGTCCAGTTGACCGATGATCCCAATACCGCTTCGTGGACACCGGAAGGCATGGCGGCGGTCGGCAGCATACGGCTGGGTCTCGTCGATCTCTTGGCGCGAACGAAGCCACCCGCGCGTTCACTTCCGCCCGCGCGCAAGATAGCCCCCAAGGCGCAGCCGACAGCGCCCCTTTCCACAGCCTACGTCCTTCAGTCGCTCGCCGAGCTGCGCCCGCCTGAGAGCATCATCGTCGAGGAAGCGCCCAGTGCCCGTCCGGTAATGCAGGCCTATCTACCGATCCTTCGCAGCGAGGGCTTCTACACCATGGACAGCGGCGGCCTTGGCTATGGGATGCCGGCGGCGGTCGGTGTCGCGCTGGCCAAGCCGGGCAGGCAGGTGGTTGGCGTCGTGGGAGACGGTTCGAGCCTTTACTCTATCCAGTCGATCTGGAGCGCGGTGCGACTGGCGCTTCCGATCACCTTCGTCATCCTCAACAATCGCCGCTACGCGGCCCTGCAGGATTTCGCACCGGCATTCGGATTTGCGGCGCAGGAACCGGTGCAAGGCACCGACCTGCCGGATCTCGATTTCGAGGCGATCGCAAGGGGGATGGGCTGTCAAGCCGTGCGCGTGCAAGGCGCCGAAGCGCTGCACGCGGCGCTCGACGGCGCCTTCACTTCCAATCGGCCGATGCTGATCGACGTCGAGGTCGATGATCGCCCTTCATCCAGATGAATTGAGACGGCCAGGGATAAGACATGAACGCGATTTCAATGTTGATCGATGGGACGCCCCGGCAGGCCGCCGATGGCTCGACCTTCGAACGCAAGAACCCGCTCGACGAGAGCGTCGCGACGCGCGCCCCTGCGGCAACGGCGGCAGATGCAGTGGCTGCAGTCCATGCCGCGGCGCGCGCCTTTCCCGCCTGGTCCACCACCGGCCCCTCCGCGCGCCGCGCGCTCCTGACCAAGGCGGCGCATTGCATCGAAGCCAAGGCCGATGCTTTCGCCGCGGCCATTGCCGCGGAGACGGGGGGCTCGGCGTTGTGGAGCGGCTTCAACGTCCATCTCGCCGCCGGCATGCTACTCGAGGCCGCCGCGATGACGACGCAGATCGGGGGCGAAGTTATCCCCTCGGATGTGCCGGGAAGCCTCGCGATGGGCCTACGCCAGCCGGCCGGTGTTGTCCTCGGAATGGCGCCCTGGAACGCCCCTGTCATCCTTGGTGTGCGGGCTATCGCGTTGCCGCTCGCTTGCGGCAATACCGTGGTTCTGAAGGGTTCGGAGCTCTGCCCGGCGACACACGGTCTGATCGTCGAGGCCTTTCGCGAAGCCGGCTTCCCAACGGGGGTCGTGAACTACGTGACCAACGCGCCTAAGGATGCAGCTGTGGTCGTGGAGGCGATGATCGCCGAGCCAGCGGTCCGGCGCGTGAACTTCACCGGCTCGACCCGTGTCGGCAAGATCATCGCTGCAGTCTGCGCCAGGTATCTGAAGCCTACTGTGCTTGAGCTGGGCGGTAAGGCGCCGCTCCTGGTGCTCGACGACGCCGATCTCGACGCTGCAGTTGGCGGTGCCGCATTCGGCGCATTCGCCAATTCCGGGCAGATCTGCATATCGACGGAGCGGATCATCGTCGATGAGGCCATTGCCGATGCTTTTGTGAAGCGGCTGGCCGATAAGGCTGCGCAGCTTCCGCTCGGCGATCCCCGCAAGGGCCCTGCGGTGCTGGGCTCGGTCGTCGACATGACGACCGTCCATCGCTGCAACGCGCTGATCGACGACGCGCTCGCCAAGGGCGCAAAGCTATTATGTGGAGGCAAGGTGCAGTCAACGTTGATGCCGGCTACGCTGCTCGACCACGTCACTCCTGAGATGAAGATTTACAGCGAGGAAACCTTCGGTCCCGTCAAGCCGATCGTCCGCGTCAAGGGCGAGGAAGCCGCGATCGCCTGCGCGAACGACAACGCCTATGGGCTCTCCTCGGCTGTCTTCACGCGTGATTCCGCGCGAGGAATGCGGGTCGCCGCTCGAATCGAGTCCGGCATCTGCCACGTCAACGGGCCCACCGTTCACGACGAGGCCCAGATGCCGTTCGGCGGCGTCAAGGACAGCGGCTTTGGACGATTTGGCGGCAAGGCCGGCATCGCGGAGTTCACCGAGCTGCGCTGGATCACCATGCAGACGAACCCTCGCCACTATCCGTTCTGACGCCTGTTCAACGGACGATAGAGATCATGATGAGCTCTGCTCCACGCGCCTCCACTGCAATTGATGTCGGCAAGTCCCTCGACGAGGGGCCGTTCACTGGATTCCAGAAGATCGTGGTCCTGCTTGCCGCACTGTCGATCGTGATGGACGGTTTCGATGGCCAGTTGATCGGCTTCGCGATTCCGGTGATCATCAAGGAATGGGGTGTCACGCGGGCAGCCTTTGCGCCTGTGGTGGCGGCCGGCTTGATCGGCACGGCGGTCGGCAGCGCGTGCGCCGGGCTGTTTGCAGATCGCTTCGGGCGGCGCTGGGCGGTGATCGCCAGTGTTCTCGTGTTCGGCAGCGCGACCTCTGCGATCGGTCTTGCGCCGGACCTGATGACAATTGCCGCCCTTCGCTTCATCGCGCTCGGCATCGGCGGAGCGCTGCCGACCTCGACGACCACCACTGCGGAATTCACGCCGCTGCGCCACCGAACACTCGCGGTCACGGCGACTATCGTATGCGTGCCGCTCGGAGGAATGCTCGCGGGGTTGTTTGCCGGAGCGGTGCTGCCCTCGCACGGCTGGCGCGCGCTGTTCTTCGTCGGCGGATCGCTGCCGCTGGCCTTGGGCGTGCTGCTCACGATCGGCCTGCCTGAATCGCCGCGCTTCCTGGTGCGTCATCCGGCGCGTTGGGGAGAGCTTTCGAAGCTGCTGGCGCGGATGTCGCGGCCGAGCGTCCCAAGCACGAATTTCGATGACCGGATCGAGCAGAGTGCGGAGCAGCGCCGAGGCGTGAGCGCGCTATTCAGGACCGGGCTTGCCCGCGACACGGTTGCGATCTGGTGTGCCTTCTTCATGTGCCTGCTCGCCGTCTACAGCGCCTTCAGCTGGCTGCCGACAATGCTTTCCTCCGAAGGGCTTGACGTGGCGGTCGCGGCCTCGGGTCTTACTGCGTACAACATGGGCGGTGTGCTCGGCGCCTTGGTATGCGCCGTTGCCATCGCGCGCTTCGGTTCGCGCTGGCCGCTCTTGCTATGCTGCGCGGGCGGCGCTGCCAGCGCTCTGGTGCTCGAGCAAGTCGGAGCGAAGGACCATACGACGCTGCTGATCGCAGGGCTGGGCGTGCACGGTCTTTTCGTCAACGCGGTGCAGTCGACGATGTTCGCGTTATGCGCACACGTCTATCCCACCGCCGTGCGTGCGACCGGGACGGCGTCCGCGCTGGCATTTGGCCGGTTGGGCGCGATCCTGAGCGCGTTTGCGGGAGCAGCCGTCATCACCGCGGGCGGCGCTGGCGCCTATCTGATCATGCTGGGCGGGGCGATGATCCTGGTCTTCGCGGCGCTGGCGGGCATTACCCGCCACATTCCGCCGCTCGCCGCGTCGCAGTCGGCTGCTGCGATGCCCGTTACGGATCTGCAGCGGCAGCGTTCGTGAGGGCGCCTATGGCTTGCGCAGATGTTCTAGACGCGTCGCGCGGGTCCAAGACAATCTCGAGACCAGTCAACGGCTGTTTGGTCATGGCGCCGTCGGTGCATTGACGGTTTCGGACAGGGCATACGGGCATCCGCTATCTTGGGCCATCATTCGGGCAGCTCAGGAAGTCGGTCTTCCCTACAAACATCGGCAGGAGGACGTCGGCCTCTATCAGATGACCACCGCCAAGCGGCGCCGCCGCAGCCCTTCTGCGCAAGGCCGAGGCACGCCCCAATCTGACGATCAGGACAGCGACTAGCACCGCCAAGGCGGGAGCGCACCAGCGGGGAATCCCAGTCCGCCTCGATGAACGATCTGAAGCCATCGGTTCCTTAGTCAAAGTTGCCTGTGGGCAACGAGCCGAGGGTGTGGCTTCTTGCCCCGCGAGCGAGACAATAAACTTGCGAATCAAGTCGCGGACATAACGGGGGTCGGGAATGAGCCTCGCCGATCAGAAGGCCGTTTCCCAACTTTCGTTGCCGATCCCTGTGGGTGCCGAGACATCCGTGGAGCGGTCGGTATGGCTGTTGTCGGCAAATAAAAGCGATGCCGATGTCTTGCGCTATCGGTCAGCCGCCGGTTCTGTTCGCCCTTTTCTGCTTCTCGACCTTGAGACGGGTGCCGAAGCGGTTCGGTCGGACGACATCCTGTTGGTAAAGACGGCGGACCGACCCGGGCTGGACGTATTGGTGGATCCGACCACCGTGGTTTCGATGAATGCGAAAGGTCTCGCTAGACAGATTGTAGCTTCGTTCCGGAAGCTGCCCGGCCATTCGGGGCGCGGGCGTTCCCTTGACCTGGGACTCGTCAAGTTCGGCTCGAATACGCTTCGGCGCGACCGAAAGGGATGGACGCGCAGCGAGATCGAAAGCACCATCGATGTCCTCCTGGTCCGTGAGATGGCAGAGAGCCCCGAGCTGACGGACCGCCTTTGCGCTGAACTTCTGGACTGCGCGGGGCTGGAGTCGCTGTCGCCCCTTAGGCCCATCGCACTTCGGATGCGCGCCAACGCTTTGGCCTCGCGGGGTGACCAAGCCACCGCGACGCGCCTTTATCTCGCTGCAGCGGCCGCTTTTGCCGACAGGGGGATGGCTTTCCAGTCCGGTACCAGCCGCATGCTAGGGATTACCCTAGGTCATGCGGCCCAACAGTTGGAGCTCTGGTCTGATGTCGGAGCGAGCGCGCCGCCGGCGCCCCGCATTGGATTTCATATGCGGCGCTTCAGCGGAATGAAGTTGCCTCTGACTACCTGGGGTTTTCCCGGCGGGCGGGGGGCGGGCGGTCCGCTCCGACATGTGAACGTCGGATCGGTCAATCTCGAGCCGTCGATGATCGCGTCTTGGCTCGCAAAGGACAGCTCCCCGTCGGCGGAGGTCTCGATGACCGTTGCCGACACCGTATCGCTGAACGGGATGCGCCAGGTGGACTTCGTCGTCGACAGCGAATTGGCCACGCTTTCCGGGCTCGCCGGGAGAGCCGAGCCCCGCAGGCGTGACGCATATCGCTTCATCGTCCAGAGCGGTAGCTGCCGGATCGAACCGAGGTTCGCGGACACGAGCTTCGGCCGTCCCGCGCCGTTTCTCGTAAGCGCTCCGGTCCAGGGACGGCACGTAATCGAGTTGCAGGTCTTGACTCGCGATACTCCTCCAACGAGTATCGACTTCGTTCTGCCACCTTTTTGATCAGTGATAGTCGGATGTCCATTTCTGTTTCGCCCCCCGTCAACATTACCGTCTCGGTGCCCAAAGGGAGCGACAGATGGGTGTGGATGGTCGACAGGGGGTTCGACGGTCAACCGGTTTCCATTCCAAGCGGTACCGTAGATCAGGTTCGCGACGCCTCGAACGAAATGAGAGAAGCCCTCGGGGCATTCAAGACGATCGTCGAAGCGGGATGGCACGATCTGTCACCGGAGGCGAAGAAGGAGCATCTGGACGCACTGAAGGCGAAAGCTAGGCTCCTCACGGGAGCTCTTTTCAACGGAAGGCAGGATGAATTCACGGACCATCTTGCGCGCTTGAGCTATCCGATCATCACTCAATTCGCTCGCGGCAGTTCCGATCAACCACTTTTCGAGTTCTGCCTATTGAACGATGGTACGACCGATTTCTTCCTGGGAGAGCGCTACATCTGCCGATGCAAAGTGGTCGATTCGAACAAGCCGAAAACGCTTCGCGCGCAATACGCCGTATCTCGGCCAAGCACCCCTCGATTGGTCGGTTACGCCGAGGACAATCTGCTAGGGAGCGCCTGTCCTTCCCACGATACGCCCGACCCGAGCCGTCCGGACCAGCAGATTTCCATCATGATGGACCTTGTCGGGGAGGGTCGAAAGCCTTCAGTGCTGGATTCCCTAAGCGAGTCCCTGCCCGAACATGAACTAGATGTGCTGGGGAATTGGATCGCCGAGAAATATCATGTGATCCATTTCAACTGTGGTGCCGATCACTCCAGGCGGCCGACACTTCGTCTACGTCAAGGTGCCAAGGTCGGCGTCAAGGAACTAAGCCACAAGCATATCGATCGTCCGGCGGACTTTCATGGAGGTCTGGTCTTCCTGAACGCGTGCTCCTCCGCCGTAGGCAAAACGAGCCTCACCACCTCGATCGCGGAATTCTTTCGACAGCGCAGGGCCTCGTGCGTTCTTTGCACGACAGGGCCGATCGAGGACGGCTTCGCGACGAAGTTGGCGCGACTGTTCTACGGCCACCTTCTTAGGGAGGGCATGAACGTCGTGAGTGCGCTGCTTTCTGCGCGCAGCAAGTTGATCGAGGAGGAGGGACATCCGATGGCTCTGAACTACACATACATCGGTGACGACGATTATCGGTTGGTCTGAGCCATGGCCTTTGCTCAAGCGTTACTGAAGAGTGATGACGATGACGACAATTTGCCGCGCCGACTGGTCCGCAAGGACCGGGCGCCGGCGCGTAGCTCCGAAAAGGTGGAGAGCGTCAGGACTCTGAATTCTGAGTTCTTGGACAGTCGCACGGTGATCGTAGCCCACTACTCGGGATTAACCGTGCGCGAACTGCAGGAGCTGCGTCAAAACGCCAGGGCAGTGCATACCAAGATCAAGGTCACCAAGAACACGCTCGCTCAAATCGCTGCGATCGGAACTGATGCCGAAGCGATCCGGCCGCTGCTCAAAGGGCCCACACTGCTTGCCTACTCGGAAGACCCGATCGCCGCTTCGAAGGCGGTGGTCAACTTCGCGAAGGATCACGAAAAGTTCGTCATCGTCGGTGGGACAGTCGACAACCTGTTACTGAACGCCGATGGCGTCAAAGCCGTGGCGGAGCTACCTTCTCTAGACGAGACACGGGCCAAGATCGTTCACCTGCTTTCCGCGTCGGCCGCGCGAATTGTTCGGTCCCTCAAGGAGCCGCCGTCACATTTGGCGCGGCTGGCCGGCATCCTCGCCAGTCGGCCGGACCTTGCATCCCGTCCTAAGAAGGAAGACATTAAGGATACGGCGCGCTCGGAGGGTGCCGGAACCGAAGTTCAGACGTCCCCATTAATCGACGGGCAAGTTCTGCCGTCTAAAGTCGTAAAAAGCCTTGAATCCAAAGAGGTTAGCGAAAGGTTACAAGGGATCAGGGAGGCTTCTCTTTTTCTGCAATCGCAAGAGGAGGGAGACGGTATGCGTAGGGGCAACGCGCTGTCGCCAGTAGAGGCTCTACACGGGGGCAGCATTCCTGAGCGTCTGTACGAGCGGTTGTTCTCGGCCAACGAGGACGAAGCGCGTTTGGCAGCCTACGCACTCGTTTCGAATTCCGCGACCTTCAGCGGCGGATTGAATCCCGAGACTTCTCCCACCGAACTGAGCGAGACGGAGCAGGCCGAATTCGCCGCGGGCTTCCGGAAGCTTCTCGCCGCAGTCGGCCAGCCGCATTTCCCGACGGTCGAGGTGCTATCCGAACCCTCGAAGCCTGGGACGCCCTGTCGCCGAGTCCATGTGAAGGTGACGCTTTCACGCATCGCGCCATTCAGCATCGGCGGCCGTACAGTCCTCCTCGAGGAAGCTCCTATTTTGGACAAGCAGATGCGTATCGAAAGTCCTCTCGCCGAAACCATCAGCGCCACCGATACAACACTGGCTCAGAATTCCGACGGTTTGGTCGCGATAGGCGAGACCGACATGACGATCCGGCAGGAAGATCTGGATGGTTTGAAGTTTCCTGTGATCGTCCACTTCAATCACAGCACCGACACGGTCGCGCTCGACGTCGGGGAATTCAAAGCGATCGGCCAAAAGTCAGATCAGAGCGACGGCGCCGTCACCACGCCCGAGCCCAAATCCGAAGGATCGTAGGGCTGGCTCAGTCGGTCCTTGCGAGCGTTGTCTCTTAAGACAGCTCGCAACAAGGCAGCGTTGACCTTTCGGCCTCCTCCTCTCAGATGCTCGAGCCACAGCGCGGCAACTCCCGCGACGTGAGGACATGCTGCGCTGGTACCGTTCAAGCACCGCAATCCCCCGTTCAGCCAAGCCGATGTGATACGCACTCCTGGTGCCGCCAGCGTTGGAAGGATGTTTGAGAATTCTGACGCATGCATGAGACCGTCGGCCGCTCGAGCGACCGCCGCGACAGAGACGACTCCCGCAGCCGCTGCCGGCAACGACACACCGATCTTGATCGTGGGTTTGTTGGAACGCTTGCTTTGATTGCCTGCCGCAGCCACGATGAGCGGCGAGTAGCCCAGCGCTTCCTGCTTTTCCATCATCGCCGCAATCGCATCGAACAAGCGAAGATTCTTTCGGTATGAAATAAAGCTTTCGGAGAGCGCCAACTCCTCGGGAAGTCCCCGTGCTTTGCCCCCATTGACCATCGCAATGTAGTCGAAGCTCAACGACATCGAAATGATATCGGCCCGCTCGTGCATAGCCCACAACATGGCCTTATAGACGGCATCGCAGCTGATCTTTCCTACATCGGGAGTGACCTTGGCGATCAACGCGCGCTTCACCCCCGGAGCCACGCCTATTCTTCGTCCCTTCACGTCCTGCCCGAGAAGGATTCCCGCGCAGTGCGTTCCATGACCGCATCCGTCGCCGTCGCCGGAGCCGGAAAAGTCCTTTTCTTTGATCCTAGAGGGATCGAACGCCGGATGATTCGCGAAAATGCCGGAATCGATAATGGCAACGGTTACCCCGGCGCCTGTAAGCTTGGCGCGATCAGCTCCAACGGCAGAAAGCCCCCAATTATCGCCGTCGTCGTCGGCAGCAGCCTCAGCGGCTGCCGACTCGCAATGGTCGATAAGTTCCATGGGCGCAATGGGCGCGATCTCATGGATAGATGGGTTGCGCTCAGCATCCGCGACCTCGCGATCACTCAGATTCGCGACTACGATCTTCGCGTCTATCGCCGCGTACCGGCTCGTCCCCTGGTACAAGATAACGTAGTTGTTCATACGTCCGCCTTTCCATCGCAGGCGCTCTCCACCGAGTGCAGCCACTGTTCTATTGCAGCTTCGGGCGATACGCCGTAGCAAGCGTTGGCACTTCCTCGAGAACTCCATCCCAGGTCAGATTACAGCATGCCCGTCTTCGACGAGGAAGCCGTCAGAGCAGCGATCGCTGCGGGCTCCCTAAGCGCGGTGTCGGTCGACACCTCAATCTTCGACAATTATCGGTGCAATCTCGACAATCAGCTGCTTCGCAGCCTCGGTCAGTTTAAAGGAACGAGCACACAGGTTATCCTCTCCGAAGTCACGGTGGGGGAAATCACCGCGCACATCGCGCGGCACGCCGAGGATGCGCAAGCCAAGTTAAAAGCGGCGCTCAATCTCCTTCGCAAAGGTTGGAGAAGGCCGGTCGACCATGCGCAGGTTTACGAATTGCTCGGCCTGCGAAGTTCACCAGCCGAATTCGCGCAAGCTTCTGTGGAAAGATACGTCGACGATGTCGGGATCGAGGTTCTTTCCTCCGACGGACTAGTCAGCCATTCGGAAGTGCTTCGGCGGTATTTTTCCGTGCTACCGCCGTTCTCGGCCGGCGCGCTCAAGAAGAGTGAATTTCCGGATGCCATCGCGCTCCTTTCCCTCGAGGCGTGGGCTACTGACAATCTCACAACCCTGTTGTTGGTAAGCAGAGACAAGGATTGGCACCATTTCGCTGCCTCTTCGTCAAACCTGTACGCGGTAAACGATCTCTCGGCCGCCCTGGACTTATTCAACAGTGCTGGCGCATTCGTCGTTGCGAAGTGCCTGGAGTTGCTTAGGCCTGGCGAGCAGTCCGAATTCAAGGTCGACATAACGGGCGCCCTGGAATCGTTTCTCGACTCGCTCATGCCGGAGATAGATGCGTACTCAGTTCTCGCGTATGAATTGGATCACATCGATTGCGCGCTGCAGCGATGGGCAATCGATCCAAAAGTGACGCCGAAGATCGCGAAAATGGACGCGGAGGCGATTGTCTTCGTCCTGACGATAGACGCCTGGGTGCTTTTCCATGCGACGTTCCGCTATTTCGTGGCCGACAGCATCGATCGGGACCAGGTCGATCTCGGCACCGATTCGAAAGACATCGAGCAACTCGTTCCCTTGCAGGTCGTCGTCACTATAGACCGCACGTTCGAGAGCGAACCCGCGGTGCGGTCGATAGAGGTTGAAAGCCAGAAGGTCGCTGTCTGGTTCGACTGCATCGACCCGGACTGGGGCCACGAAGAATAGCTCGGTCATAGCGGCCGGTCAGGGCCTGCGATTTCGGCTCCGATCATCACTATGTGCGAGGATTCCCCGGCTGGTGGAGCGGTTGAAGAGGGGCCTCCGCGTCGGCGTACGCGTGCTTTGTAGACCAAGCGACACGTCAGGCTATCCGTGGGTGCCGGTGGGCTTCGTCGTGGTCGCAGGGCTTCTTTACTCCGACGACCGGCATGTTGGGGTTCGTGCGCTCTCCCGGCTCGGTTCGAGCAAGGTAGCGTTCACGGCGCCGATTCAGGGAGGCGCAGACCAATGAGCTTCGAGCCGGCCCGACAGCCAGACGACCACGGTCATCGGGCAGCCACGGGAGCTAGAATTCCTCTTCGTGCATCGAGCGGCTCTCGGTGAAGTACTCTATCTTTGTCCGGCCGCCAGCTTGCCCGAGCGAAACGATAGCGAACCCGTGCTCATATGCGCCGTCGGTCACTTGGAGTTGCGTCCCAGCAACCAACGCAGGCGGGTTGGCTACGCCCTTGAGCACGTCGTAGGGCTTCTCCTCGGCGAAGATCGGGATGGCTCCATGACCGATGCATCTGCCGCGCTCGAGCCCCAGGTAGGTCTGATAGATGCAAAGATTGTGTTCGTGTCCCCATAGCCATGCCGCGATCTTTCCCTTGGATCTCAAGCGATCCAGCAGCTGTAGGAGATTTGGATTGTAGGGGAGCAAGCTGCCGTCGTTCTTCGGTTTGCCGATTTGCGAAAATGCTGAGAACAACTGATGGTGGGAGACAAGGATGGTTTGCCCTGGAAACTCCGCAACGCGTTGCTCCAACCACCGCTGTTCATCCTCCTCGACGAACGTAAGCGCGTCAGTCACGGAAATCGGGCTGTAATCATGCAAACCGGTGTCCATCGCCAGGATCTGCCAGGCGGAGTCCGATGATCTCAAACAGAAGAAGCTCGCATTCTGCGCCTGGTCCCCTGCGTTCAGTTTTCTGGCGAGATCGTAATAGCCTATCCCGCCGCTATACATGTCGTGATTGCCGGCCAAGGTGAATACCGGTATCGAATCGTCGAAAACGGTTCTGACGACGTCGGTGAATTTTGCCTTACACTCCGCGGGCGTGCCGGAGTAGTAAATGTCGCCGAGGTGCAGGAGTACATCCGGCTTCTGGTCCTTGATCCTTGACAGGATGCGCCGCGCGGGTTCGGCACCGGTGCCCCAATCGCCGAACACCGCAACACGGGCTCCGGTCACGATCGGGATCGTGCGGGAGCCGACGTCGGCGGCACGAACGTAGGGAATCTTGCCTCGGGTGCCGTTCACCCCGAAGAACTTGGCATACTCCGTGAGCGTCGAAGCCCACTTCGGATCGCAAGTACCGCCTGTCATCTGCTCTTGGATACGAGTCGCTCTAGCCGCGTCACCGCTGACCAGCGCCTCCAGGTACCGAAGTCCAAGGCTCGCGCAGATTTTCGGGATGTCGGCGATACCTTCTTCGGTATCCGGAATTTCACTGCCATTGTTCGCTCTCAGCTCCGCGACCTCGTTGACCGCCTCCATCAGCGGGTCGGCTTCCTCCGCAGTAGTCTCGGTAGTCGCGTCATTCGCCTTTTGCGATACGTAGTCGGCGGCTGCGGACTGATACACCGAGAGAAAATGATCCCGAAACGTCTTGATGTCGCTCATATACGATCTTTCCTTGAGACCTTGCCGATCAAACCGGCCACCACGGCTGCCCAGCCACTGTTCGCGCGGCGAGCCATAATTGAACGTCACCTACGATGATCGCAAGCAGCCATTGAGGCAGCTTGGAAAGCATCTCTAGAATTTTCGCAATGCCGTCGGTGTCTATCGCCGGCGCTTCCGTCGTGGCATTCGCTTTCAAGGCCGCAACCAGCGCCTGAATCGCCGAAGTGGCCAGCATCGCGGTGCCGGCGACGATCAGGAGCTTCCTGACAGGGCGAGGACGATGACGAGGAGCGTGCTCACAATTGCTGCTACGACCGTTTGGGCTTCCGCTTTCTCTTGGCACCGCTGCGGAGCGAGACGTTGACGCCGCGTGTTGTCGAGTACTGATCGTTGTCCACCACGATGGAACTGAAGCGGACACCGGTCATATCCGAGATGTCCGAAATGGGGTACATGAAGGGGACCAGTTCGTCGGAGGGCGTGTACTCCCACTCAACATCGGAAAGGTCCTGTTCGAGCAGGAAGCCGAACGATGCGCATCCTTCCGCCGTTCTGGCGACGACGATTTTCCAGAATTTTTCCGGAATTCTGGCCTTCAGGACCGCCGATCCGTCGCCCACTCCCGTGAAGATGCGATCGTTATCCGTCAGCACCGGCCCGGCGAAGACGCAGAGCCGCTCGCTTGCCGCTTCGGAGAGGACATTGTTCTCCAGGTCGCCCCAATTGGCATCGCCTAGGTTAGACCTGTTGAACTCTTTGACCTGCGGGGAGCAATTGGTGACATGGTAGGTATCGCCATTCGCGCGACGAAGCTCCGCGTAGGTCTGGCCCCAGGCAACGTCGTCCCGTCGAACGATATGCCCCTTGTCGAAAGCCTGCCGATCCTTGTTGTAGAAGACGTCGGGTAGCTGGAAGCGCGCGTCGATGCGCGGATCGGGGAACCATTTCTCCTGGTCGTTCGGTCCGAGCCCGCTCAGCCCGCGCCTCGAATAGTCCTTACCTGCCTCGGGTTTCTTCAGTTCGGGCGTGGCGACGACGTTCGATGCCGTAAAAAGTGCGATCCGCCGCTTTTGGTGCAACGCGATCGAAAAGTGCTCGTATTTGAGAATGCTCTCTCCGCTATTAATCGGAGCCAGGATGTCCGGATCCGCAGCACGTGGTAGCGGCACCTGCAGTGCGATCTCGCCGTGGATCCCTTCATTCAAGAAATCCGGGTCGTAACCTTTCCGATCATCGTAACTCGAATCCCGGAAAGGTTCGCGAAGTGCTTCGGTGTATTCCTCTACGGATTCGACCTGCGGAGACGGGGCCACGATCGGTGCGTCTTTGGGACGGCCAAGCGTCACGGTGATGACGAGCGGAATCTCCAACCTGACGGATCCATCCGAGAGGACGGTCTGGGATGGAGCGCCCGTCGTTGCGGGCGAGGTCGGCGGTGGCGGCGCAGCGCTCGATGGAGACTGCAGGGGAGCGCTCGGCGCCGGCGGCTGCGCCGCGGAAGTCGCCTCCGTCTCGTCGGCCCTTTTCCACCAACCCGCCCAATCGCCGGTTCCACCCTTCGCCCCATCACCGCTGAACTTCACGCCTGCGTCGACCACTCGGCTGTCTCTCGACAATTCGAACGACGGAACGGCGTAGTTCTTCTGGTGATATTGACCTCCGAAATGCAGGCCGACGACCTGGCCGTTCGTTAGATCGAATACGGCACTGCCGGAGTTGCCGCCCAGGGTCGAGCAGTCGTGCGCCGCGGCCGCGACGGTCTTTCCGAAGCTTGCTGCATTGACGCTTCCATGCAGAGCGCCGGGCTGTAATCGCTTGACGCCATAATTTCCATCGAACAACTTCTGCTGCTCGCTCGCAGGATTCCGCGGATCGAACGCAGGATAGCCCACGACGAAGATCTCGTGTCCCTCCGGCAATTGACGGGCGTCCTGAAGCGACATTTCCAGAATAGGATGATCGTCGTCCAGCCCGTCGACCTGGAGAATGGCCATGTCCCAATAAGGGTGGATCATGACGGTCTTCCGGATGGCAAGCGTCTTGGGATCGGGCGGACCGTTCAGCTCGCGCAGGAAGTCGACGTCGGCCTTCGCATCCGGCAAGAACTCGATGAACTTGGTGCCAAGGCCTCGGGAGAAGATCTCCGCAACGTGGCGATTGGTCATCAGAAGTCCTCTGCCTACGACGAAACCAGTACCGGCATAAGGAAATCTGCGATTACCCGGCAGTCCGATGCGCCCGACGGAAGGGATCACTCTTTCGATTCTGGTCTTGAGCGTCTGATCGGCTGAGAGCTTCGTCCACAACGGATGTGTCGAAATGAACGACCCGTTGACGATGTCAATCGCCGGGCGAATTTCGGCGTCGATAATTGCCTCGAGTCCGTAGGCCTGATCCGACGAAAGGTCGGCTCCACGATCGACCTCACGGACCGCCTCTTCCGCATGGGCGGTCGGGTCGGTCCCCTCCAGTCCCGAAGCCGTCTCCTTCCGCTTTTCGGCAGCCTCCTGGACGATCGGCTGAAGATCCCCGTGGGCCCGCTTCAAAAGCGAGACGAAATCCCTGAGCCTATCCTGCTCGACCTTTGGCATGCGGATAATCCCCCCAATTCAATTTCTGACTTGCATAATACTCAATTCAGAGTTGAATACAAATGGCGCCTGCAAGGGCATTGTCACGGACTGCGAAAGGAGGCGGATCGAATGGCGAGCTTGTCGGGTGGCGATATCAGATTTCTGGCCGAGAAGTTCACCGACTCCTTCAACGCCGACGAAATCGCAAGCCTCGTCTACGAGGCCACCGGAGACAGGTTGTACGACGAGTTCGTGCCGGACAATCTGCCGCTCCGACCGACGATCGAAAAGCTGCTGGACGCTCTTCAGAAGAAGGGCATGCTGCAGCTCTTCCTCGCGGTCGCGCACCGAGAAACCGCGAAATACAGAACCGACGTGGCGTCGGAGATCGCCCGTCTCTGCCCGGAGATCGCGAGCGAGACGCCGAAGAGCGAAACGGCGATCGTCGTCCAAAAAGCGGGAACGCCTCAGGAGGACGGGCCAGCGAGAGCAGCTGCGCCCGGCTTCGAGCGCAATGTCCGTCCCAACCTTGCGCAACTGGACGTCCATGTCTGGCTATCTCGGTTGGAGTGTATCGAGCGGCAAGTATGTCGTGTCGAGTTTTCCGGCAACGCCTCCGGGACCGGCTTCCTCGTCGGACCGGATGCGGTCTTGACGAATTGGCACGTCGTCGAAGCCGCCAAGAGCTCCGGACGGATGAGCGATGTCGCCTGCAGGTTCGACTACCTCAAACTTGTGAATGGTTCGCGACAGCCGGGTGTCGCGGTCGGGCTTGGTCCCGAGGGATGCGTTTCGTATCGGAAGTATTCCGCGGCCGAGAAGACCCATACGCCGGATGTGCCGGAGCCCACGTCCGACGAACTGGACTACGCCCTATTGAAATTGGCCCGGCCGGTCGGGCGTGAAGACGAAGGCGGCGCCCGCGGCTGGATCAAGCTTCCCGAAGTGGAAATGCCGATGAAGAAGGGAGATCCGGTGGTCATCGTGCAACATCCGGACGGCTCACCCATGAAGCTCGCGCTCGACACGGACGCGATCATCTCGGTGAACGAAAACCGCACCCGGGTGAAATACGCCACTAACACCGAGGCCGGGTCGTCCGGGTCGCCCTGCTTTACGCTTGATTGGGATCTTATTGCCCTCCATCATTTCGGTGATCCCGCTTGGGTCGAACCGTTGTACAATCAAGGAGTGCCTGCCCAGCTCATTAGGGCAGCTATCGTTGTGGACGGGCAGGCCGAACTTCTGGGCGGGTAGGAACCGACTTGGCGGGCGAGAAGATACCTCCGGACTTGATAGACGGTGTCGCGAAGGGGATCGGCGACGCGTTCGACTTTCTGCAGCTCGACGCCATCATCTACAGATGTACCGGTGAACACCGCATCAACGGATGGACGAACGATAGACTTCCGCGCTGGACGATCGCCCGGAACTGCATCGATGGCGCCGAGAAGCAGGGGCTTATCGTCCTCTTTCTCGCGTACATCCTGAGTTCGTTACCCCCGACCGGCACCTTGTATGTGCTCATCGCAAGTGCCATGCCCACGGCTAAGGACGCGTTACCTGAGGTCAAACCCCAAGTCGAAGAAGTTCGCTTGGGACTCGAGCGAACCCGCGAACTTCTGAACGATCCCGCCGCGCGCTCGACGATAGAAGAGTCCCGCGAGATCCTGACCGACGTCGAGAGAGAAATCTCTCTTCTCGACGGATACAAGGGACTGCACGATTGCCTGCATAGTCTGCAGGCCAAACAGATATCGTTGCTAATCGCATCGTCCGCGAAAATCGCCTCGGATACTCTTCAGCACGACGCCATGCGCGAATACAAGGACCAGGTCAGAACACAAGTGCAATGCGCTCGGGATGTCGTCGATAGACTTCCGGACGACGCGACGCTTCGTTCGGTAGAAACGAAATGGATCGACGAGCTGGATACCGCTGCGATGTTTCTTCAGAAGTCACTGGATGACCGCAATCCAAACGCGGCCCGGATCGGAATCATCAGGATGTCTCGGGTCCTTCAATTCCAGCCCCCGCGATTGAACGATCTGATCGTTGCCGCGGCTAAGCAGCTTCCCTTACAGAAGCTTTCCGGCGCCATGGGGACGCTCGCCGAGATAGACCATAGTGGATCGAGCGACTTGGCAAACGGCCAGGCAGCGCTCAACCGTCTTGATCAAGCCGTGCGTGGTCGGGTTGCCGAGCACGATCTTTGGCAGGAAATCGACAAGCAGATATGGGTGATCGAGCAGATATTCGGCGACACCGTGGATGCGACCGACGCCTTCATGGCGGCTTGGCCCGATCTCAAGATGCCTCTTCGCACGATGGCCGATTTCAGCCCCGAGGCCGATTGGGCCAAAAACGTGAAAGATTACTCCGATCGCATCGACACGGAGCTTCTTCGGTTGCAGGCCCCCGATGCGGTGGCGACCGGCAGTCAGCGGGTGGCGCCTCTGCTCGATCTCTTCGCGAACATCCGCAGCGAGTCGCGCCTGCGCTTCTTCGTCGTCGATCAGCAGCTTAGGCGGGATTGCGAGTCGCTGGTAGGCATCGGCGCACCCGTGAAGAGTATTCTGGAGACGCTGGGTCATGGCTGACGAAATTAATAGCCGCTTCAGTTCGCTCGAAGACCTCCAGCATGCTCACGTGGAGCTGATGAAGGCTCTGAGGCCGACGCTCGGGTCGGGAGACACGTCCAGCGTGAAGCCCACCATCGTCGAGTTCGTGGAGCGTGCCAAGAACACGGGCGCCTGCATTCAGGATCCGGCCGAGCGTCAGGCTGCCCAAAACATACTCGACTACTGGAGCGCCGAGACGGTCAGCGTCGAAGACATCAGCAAGGACTGGACCCCCGACAAGCTGTTGCCGTTCGATCCGGAAGCAGGTGGCAAAACCGGGCCTTCGGCCGAACGCCTCGCGGCTCGTCTGAACGCACGAAAGAAGATTCAATTGGCCGCGGCCGCTCGCCTTTGGAAGGATTCAGGACAGGCCTCCGGATATCTGCTGAACGGCAGCGCGCTGACGGAGGCGGAAAAGTTCGCGCAGGAAGATCGCGACATCAACGATCTCGTGCTCGCCAGCCGCACCAAGGTCGGTACCGAACGGCGAAACAAGTGGATCATCGTAGTAATCGTCGCGCTTGTCGCCGTCATCGCATGGCTGCTCATCGACCGGGCTGCTGAGCAGCGCAAATTGGCGCAGCTCGAAGCGCAACGCAGCGCGGCGATCGCTGATCGCGCCGCCACGCGGAGCGCCGAGCAGGTCGATTCACAAGAAGTCAAGATCAAGGCGCTCACACAGGAACTTAAGTCGGCCAAGCTTTCGGCTCCCGCCGAAATAACGGAAACCGTTCCGGAGTCGGTCGTATTGAATCAAACAAGGGCGCGCATCGGCGCCAAGGAGACGTCACCGACGACCCTGCGGGGATTCATCTGGCTGGGATCCGATGCGGCACCGAACCTCCTCGATAACGCCGGTCAGCCCGTGAAACCGTCCGCGGCGTCCGTCGGAGGCTCATATTCGGTCACAAAGAATTTGGTGTTGCGGACGGCACTCCCAAGCGCGGACTACATCCAGAGCGACAGCGCTGGAATAGTCCCCGAACAAACGACGATAAGGATCGTAGCCGCACCCGTGCCATATAGGCGTCCGGCTCCGGCCGCCTCGAAAGCGGCTGCCCCCGCGGCGGCGCCCCCGCCGACGACCGTCCAATATTGGGCGCAAATCGAGGTGCGCATCTCGGACCAACCCATCGTCTACGTAGAATACGCAGCGGCGGACGCGGCAAGCGCACAGACGCTCGCGCAGAAACTCAAGAGCCAAGGATTCCGCGTTCCCGGGGTAGAAGCGTCCGAGCTCGCGAAAGGAATTGACGAAATCCACTTCTACTTTGCGGAAGACAAAGCAGCCGCTGAACGACTATCTACGACGGTCGGGGCTGCGCTGAAGGAGCTGCAGTGGTCCGGAGTTCAAGCGCCAAAGGTAGTGGATCTCACATCGCAGAAGGGACCGCGCAACTTTCCGGGTGTACTCGAACTCTGGATAGACCTTTCATCCGCCAAATGATGACTGCCGAGAGCAAGGGGTCTGCATCGTTGGGAGGCCACGTTGTTGATGCGCCGCGGAACGGACTATTGGAGCCGCGGATGGCCACTCGAGTTCGTGATCGGGGCGCGGATCGGGAGGAGCAACGGGGGGCCAGATTGTCGCTGTCCAGGGCCGTCGACGCCAAGGGCAAACGATCGAGCGGCGAACACTGGGGAAAACCCTAGTTCTCCAAAGGCTTGGACTCTGTGACTGTCGCCAAGCGGTGGGCCGAGATGGCAAAATCCGCTTGGTTTGGCCCGTTCATATAACATTCCGCCCCTTCGATGGATGCTACCTCAAGATTGTCTGCCATTCGATCCGTGATCGCCGGTACGTCGGCTGCCGGCCACGAAGGCGTTGCTGGGCGGCAAGACGACGTTGTCGCACTCGACCCCGAGGCTATTCTGCACCGCGTTTCGACCGGACTAGATCGGGAGGCAGGCGATAGGGCCAGCGCCGCTACCAGGCATTACGACGAGGCGCGATCGATCTTGATCGGCCACGGCACGATAGCGGTTCGGAAGCTCGCTGCCGGCGACGGAGCGAAGAGCTTTTCGGACGATGATCTCGCTTCGCTCGAGGCGATCATCCAGTTCGACGGTTCGCGCCCAGCATTGGCCCTCCGGGGAGGCGGCGTCGACGAGGACAATCCATTCATCGGCCGTTGGATCGACGACATCCGCGGCGATCCAATCGGCATTAGTCGTTGCGCGGGTTCGGTCGGCCGTCTGGAGCTCAGTGATGGCGGACCGCACTCATATTTCGGCACCGGATTTGCGGTGAGGCGGGGCGGGAGCTTTATTCTAACAGCTAACCACGTGCTCAGTGAGCTCGCAAAGCGGGTCGGGCGCGACGGATCGAACGTAAACGGGGTGTTCGTTCTTGGCGACGAGGTGCGCATAGATTTCAACGGCGAGGTCAATGCCGAGAACAAGCGCCTGCTCAAGGTAGAGGCGGGCATGCCGTTCGGCAGGAGCACTGATGTCGCTCTTTTGACAGTCCGTCCTCTCATGTCGACGGAAGATCCCGATCATGCTGAATTGGAAATGCCATCTGCGATCGAATGCCGAATGCAAAGGCCAGTCGGCGGAAAGCCCATACCGGGATCGTTGTGCGTGATCGGTTTTCCGTTTCGCTTCGCGCCTCCACGGCGGCAACCCGACGGGTACGAGGTAAACTGGGAGTGGGTTAAATTTCACCTGATTGGAGGGGCGCAAGGCGTCAAGCGGCTCGCTCCTGGTTTGCCTTCTCTACAACCTGCAGATGGAGTTTCGACTTTCGAGCATGACGCCACTACCGCGGTCGGGAACTCCGGATCGCCAGCAATCGCTTGGAAGGACGCGGAGCATCCGGCTATCGGCGTGCATGTTTCGGGAACAGATTTCGAAGCTAATAAGGCAGAGTTTTTGGCGTCGATCGAAGAGGAGTTCGACCGCGCGGCTCAGATTCTGAGGAACGGAATCTCGTGACACTGTCGAGCGACGACATCACTACGGTTGCGCAACTAATTCATGGTCACGGCGGCATGTCGCCCGACGTTTTCGGACGCTCTTTCGATACGCTTGGGCGAGAGAGTCGAAGCCGCGTGTTCGCGACCGTTTACGCGTTGAGCGGTCGAGACTTTCTGCTCGCCATTACGGATTGCCTCCGCATCGCTGCTGACAATGGCTTTTTCGAAAAGCTGTTGGCGGAAATCAGCGCCAATCTTCCTAATCAGGCGGACCTCAGGAACGTCGTGCCGACCGACATTATCGTGAAGTCCGAGAAAGGATCACATGAGGGGGTGATCTCTGAATCCGGTAAGGTTCAGAATGTCGAAGTTTCGAACGTCGTACTCAAGGTCACGCCGATGATCGGCGTCATTCGCGACTTTAAGCGAGCGCAGGAATACGTCGGAACCTGCTTTCTCGTCGGGGCTGACTTGATCATTACAGCGGCGCACGTGATTTGGGGCATGATCGACTTTAGCAAAGAGCCGGCACAGCAGGTCGCCGGAGCATCTGAAGGCGTGCAGGTTGAATTCTGGAATGTAGGGGGGCGACTCGCGCCAAATCAGCCCAGGGTAGCGAAGTTCGCGCCGAATTGGCTTTTGGCGGCCAGCGAGCCCTGCGGTACGCCGCCGGCGAACCTTGACGTCGCCAATCAAGACTTAGCGGCGACCAATCACGACTTCGCGCTCGTGCGAATTGACGAGAAGATCGGGGATAAGATCGGTATCCTGGACATCAATGAGCCTGCGGATGTGCAGATGAATAGCACTCTCGTGGTCGTCGGTCATTCCGGTGGCACACAATGCTGGTTTGATAGTGGTCCATTGCATGATCACCGTCGACGGACCGGTCGGCTGCATCATGCGGCGAATACCGTTGCTGGTATGTCCGGTGCGGCCTGCTTGGACAGGTTCGCGCGTGTAGTCGGTCTTCACGAAGGGACAGTCAAGTCAGCTACGCCCCCTTACAATCGATCGGTGCATTTGTCGCCAATCAGAAAGAAGATCAGGCAGTTGGATGATGATCCGTTATCGGCTTGGCCGAAGAGACTTCATTGGTTACCCTCTCCGCAAGCGACAGCGGCGTGGGCCAGCTTAGGATATCCCAATCAGAACTCTGACCACCCGGTTCTCGGTAGAGCCGAGTTCCAGGAATGGGTCAGACGAACGGCCGCCGACGATGAGAGCGAGCGTCTGGCGCTTATCTCCGGTCAGGAAGGAAGCGGCAAGACGTTTACGGGCGCGTTGATGCGTGCCAAACTCACCGACGCGCGCGACATATTCGTCGCGATCGCGCCCGAGGTGACGAGGTTGGCGACTATTCCCAATCTGTTTGAACGTCTTGCCGTCGCGGCAGGGATTTCGGACGACGATCCTTTCCGGTCGCGGACGCGGCCCGAAACCGGGGCGTTGCGTCACGACCTCATTCCTCAAGGAATGGAGGCCCTGGATCGTCTGCTGACCAAGGACAAAGACCAAAAAAGCCGGTTGTGGCTGTTGCTCGACTTCGGCAAAGACGAGGGCTGGTTGTCGGGGCGCGAGGAGGATTGGATGGCCTTCTTGAATCAGGCATTGCAGCGCAGTTGGATGAGGATCGTCGTCGCAGGAATCTCGAAAGGGCGCCAAGCTGACTTCCATGCGGCTCTCCCAGGCACCCCGTTTATGGAGAGCATTCCCGACCTCCAATGGGCCGACGTAAGGGAATTCATCGAGGCAAATGGGGGCGATAGCACTGGCGGAGATGGTTTCGCAGAAGTCGAGGAATATTGGAGACGCCTTGTCGCAGGCTTGTCCGGTCGGGAAAGATTTTCGACGACCCTGGGCTTTCTTCGGGCGGCGCTCAAGATCGCGAAGAGAGCGCCATGACCCGAAACGCACTCTCGCTCGCACTCGAGGATGGCTCATTCGCGCGCTTGGTGGAGAGCGCGTTTTCGGAACAAGAGGCCGTCTATCCTTCATCGGACGCTGATACCGCGGAGCGCTTCCGTTTCGCGCTGGCGTTGCGCGGAAGATGTGATCCCGCCGAGCTGCTTTCGGAATTGGCAATCGACAGGTCGATGTGGGGGCAGGTACTCGATCAGGTCGCTGTGGAATGCGATTCCGGCGCCGGCGGCGAACAGGGCTTCTGGCTGTTGTCGGATGCCGCGAGACGAGCGCAGCTAACGAAGCAATCGCAAGATGAAATCGTCGGCGCGCTGCGGAAGATCAGCAAGCCCGATCAGATCACCAAGGCGCTCGCCTTAATTTTCAAAGGTCCGGTCGCGCTCGATACCTTGACGGCCGATGAACTACGCGGGTTAATCGCGATTGAACCTTCGGTCGCAGTGCCGAATACCTTCATGCCGTCGGGTGCCGAAATCCGACGCCATCTTGCTGTCCGCACTCGGTTGGAAGAATTCGATCGGTTCGTCGGCGAAGGGTTCATCGGCCGGGATTCCGAACTCGATAGCCTACTCCGATTTATCAAGGCCGATCATCGCAAGTACAAGGCCGCCACCGCACTGATGTGGGGCACCGGCGGCATCGGCAAATCGACTCTGATCGCTGCCCTGCTATCCCACGTCATGCGGGAGCGGGATAACCGGATCGTACCGGTTCATCTGGATTTCGATCGAGGCGATCTTTCGGTGATTGATACCCTGACGCTTACGATGGAGCTATTGCGCCAGGTCGGCACGATCGATCAGGAGATGGACAAGGAGTTGAAGTCCAGGCGGGAGGAACTGAGGCAGTTAATGCATCGGCGCCTTATGGATCCGTCGTACGGTTCGAGAGAGAAGAGCTCGCGCGACGGAATGTTGTTTCTCGCCAAGTCGCTGGCCAGACTGAAGATGGAGCGTCGCGTTCTCGTGATCGTTTTCGATACGTTCGAGAATGTCGAATCTGCGAACGACTCGACTCTTCGGGGATTGCGGCATTGGATCGACCGACTCATCAGAGTCGCGGGGGCGTACGCGGTACGCCTGGTCGTGGCCGGTCGAAGCGATCCGAAATCGAGAAATCTCGACAAGATCTTCGGTTGGCGCAAGCCGGTGATCATGCACTTGGACGAGCTGCGGGAAGCCGATGCCTGTCGCATGCTCGAATCGGCCGGAATTCCGACACAGATAGCGCTCTCGCTCTACAAGTCCTTGGGCGGCAATCCGCTCGTGCTCTCGTTGATCCGTAAACTCGTCAACATGGGCGACGGGATCGGCGACATGCAATCGATCGCGGACGATGTGAAGTCGAACGTGATACCCCAAGGGCTTCTGCAGGGCGTACTCTACGACCGCTTCTTGAAGCATCTGAAATCGGACGATGCGCGGTCCTATGCGCATCCCGGCCTGGTTCTGCCGCAGCTGACGCCCGTTCTCATCCGGCGCGTTCTCGGACCTCTCAAGGGCGAGGCGGGTATGTCTGAAAGGAGAGCGAAGCGAATATTCGACGAACTCGCGTCCGCATCCTGGCTGGTGCATCTGGAGAAAGGGGCTTTGATTCAGCGGCCCGACGTCAGAAGGCTGATGCTCAAACTGATGGCGGCCGATGAGGAGAGGGGAGCCGAGGTCAAGCGCGTACGCTTGGCTGCGATGCTGCATCATTCAAAGTCGAGGATGGTCGCAGACCGAGCCGCGCTCGCATATCACCTGCTGATGCGCGTCGAGACCAAAGACGACCTCGCGCTGTTGGAGGGCTTCAATTTTTCCGGAACCGGAGCGCTGCTACGACGACACTTGGAGGACTATCCTTCCGACATAGCGCGTACGTTCGTCGGGGTGCTCGATTTCGAGAGTGGTACGAGTCGCCGACGGAAGGCGATCGTCCGGAACTCCATCTCGGCAGAACAGGCTCTCACCGAACTTCCGAACGATCTTTGGGAAAGCTTCATCGGCGGGGATCCCGGTCGTCCGGGCGAGGGCGACCGTTTGACGGAAGCGGGAGATCCCGCCGTCGCGCTCAGGCTTTGGAGGCTCAGACCGGTCGGTCCGCCCGGACGACCGCCCAATTTCGTTCTCAGAGCGCTGGCCGAAACTGCGGAATGGAGCGCCGGTGAGGTCGACATACAGGCCGTGGCTCAAGAGTTGAACGCGGCCGTACCTGCGGAGGGGTCGAAGGAAGTCCGATCGTCGGAGTTGGACCAGCGCCTCTACTGGACGACTGCGCTGGCGCTAATGGTCTATCCGGACGGTTTCGCCGGCGCGAAGCCCGCTTTCGGGACTTTGATGAGGGTGCTCCGCCGCGTCCATGGTGCGAGCTCCAGGTCGAGCGTGTTCGACGAGCTCGTCTCTCTCACCGCGATCATCGAGGGAATCTGCGAAAGCGAGATCCTGCCGCGCGCCGTGTTCGCCGCGTCATCACCATTCGCATCGGTCACGCGGCTGCATCTCCAGCGCGGTCGATGGGGCTCGCGGCTAATCGAGTGGACGGTCGATCTCGGGTCGGTAGTGACGCTTCAACGCGATTTCGCTGACCGGATCGGAGCCGTCAATCAGGACGTCATTCGTATCGGCGGTTCGCAGAACGTGTTTCGCGCGCAATCTCAGGCATCGATCGCCAGCGCTTTGCAGCCGGTCCAGCAGACCATCGATCAGCTCGATGGTCAGGGCAGCGAGGAGTTTCTCAAGGTCTCTTTCGGAAACACCAAGGCGACGATCCGAGTTGGAAACCGCGCGTCGGCGAATCCGTCCCTTGAGGCAATTTTGCTGCGTGGTCAGACGCCTGAACTGCACCGCGCGGCGCGGCAAGCGCTCGTCGAGGCGCTCGGCGCCGGGCGGTCGGGCGACCGCGATCAGGGCTTCTTGGACCGCGTGAAACAGTACGTCGGCAGTATCGAGCCACTGCTTTCGGTCAAGCCGCGAGAGTTCGCCCCGAGCTGGTTCGCATCGCAGGCCGCGGACGACCCGAAGACTGCGTTTCTGGCCCTGATCGAGCTCGCCGATAAGGCGAGAGTGCTGATGGGTGTTCTTGACGCGGCTCTGCCAATGGCCGTCGAGCCGCAAAAGTTGGTGAACGTGAAAGCCGTATTGAAGGCTTGGGATAGAGCTCTTGCGGGCGAGGCCGAATGCTTCTGGGGCGTGCCGCCGCGGCTCGCGCCGTCGAAGTCGAGAAAAGCCAGGCCTCAATCGTCCAAGTGAACGGACTTCCTTACGGAATCATCTTCCCACCGCTGGATGCGCTGCACCTGCTGCACAGCCCGTTCGCTGAGCTTGGGCGGTTTGACGGGCGTGCTTTCGAAGCCAGAACTAGTATTGGAATCGCGCGATTGGGCCGATTTGCTATTCTTTAACGACATGATTCGCTCCGATTACGCGACTTTAACCGCTCGATTCGCAAAGGGACAGCCTGTCCGAGCCGAGCCGCACGGAAATAAACGCGGTTGGGGGCCGGCGCAAGCGATCTGCTGACGTACGGATGCCGCACTTTACAGTGATGGAACTTCGTTAGCAAATCATTAACCATGTGTTTTTGTTTGCGTTTTTGAGGATGGGGGAAATGGCTCAAAAAAGCCTGAAAAGGTGGACGAAAAAACGGACGACGACTGCCAAGGTCGCGGGCAATTTTTCCTTCTACTTCGACGTGGTGAACCAATACTGGGCAGGGGGAGCGAACGAGCAGCGTGCTGCCCCGCTTAACCGGATCTGCACCCTGGCTCGAAAAATGGGTGTCGCCGTCGTGCTGATCGAGGACGCCCTCGACCGCAAGGAGGTCCAGCGGGAGATCGAGCTGCTCCGCAAGAGCTCGTCGGTTGGTGGCATAGTGACCGCCGCCGCAATCTCGTTTCTGCGCGCTTTGCCGTCGCCGGATCAGGCCGAAGGACCCCCCGACGAAGTCAACATGATCGGGCAGGTCGTCGTCTTGACCTATCCCGCTCCGAATGGGCCGAAAAGCTACGTATTCGATGCCATCATGCGCGTGCCGGCCCGATGGGAGGACGGGCATGAAGTCTCCCTGGTAAATCGCTGTGTGCCGAAGGCCCAGACCTTCCAAAGGAACGCCGGCGGCTGCCGCTATGAAGTCGCCGGGGCCTACTACTGCCAAGAAAACGGCGTCAGCCGGGGCAACGTGCAGGCCGCTTTGCGAATCGCGATACGCTCGATCGAGGGAAGCAGCTCGGTCGCCGACGACAAGTTGTCTAAAGCGGCTCGTCCCAAAGGTATTGTCGACGTCATAGTCAAAACGTTGAAGAACCGGGGTTACGGATACAACCTCTACGAAATCGCCAAGAACGTAGACGATGTATGGACGGCCATATGTTCGTTCATCGAGTCCGGCAATCCGCCGTTGCTCGTCGTTTCGGGCAAGGGAAATCAGGATCGCATCATCCCTATCCTCGGCTACACCATCAATACGGACGAATGGCATCCGGGCGAGTCGATGCCACGATCAAAGGATCGCTCCGGCTTCTTCTCAAGCAGCCAGTGGATCGATCACGTCATCGTCCACGATACGGAGCTTGGACCTTACTTCTGCATGTCTCGAGCTTGGCTGGCGCAAGAGCTGGGCCGCGGAGCGAAAAGTAGGATGAGACCACGTCTCGTCATAGCGCCGATCTGGACCAAACAGGTCAAAGTATCTCCGGTCTACGCGGAGCAGCTCGCGGGCCAATATCTCGGCTTCTGGGTTCGACGTATCACGCAGGCGAACGCCGGTAGTGGTCTTTGGTGGGACTATCTCAGTCAGAACGGTAGCCACGTGGTGCTTCGAACGACCTTCATTTCCTCGCAGGACTACCAAAGTCATCTTCAGAAGCTCGACGACAAAATTCAGATGCCTGGCCCTGTACCGACCTGGATCACCCCCGGAGAAGGCAAGGCCGACACGTTTGACAGCTTCATTCGCAGTCTGCCCGCCAACTTCTGGATCTGCGAGATATCGTTGCCACAGCTTTACGGCGGCAATCGCAAAAAGCTCGGCGAAGTCCTCATCGATCCAAGAAATCAGAATCTAGCAGAGGCCATCCTGGCGATACGCCTGCCGTCGCGCGCCGTTTGGCGCAATAACGACAGTTACCTGCTTGCGCCAACCGGCATGGATACGCATGGCGAACTGCTGGAGGCGAGCGCGCTGACGGTATCGTGACGGTCGCGGCGTTTCACGAGCTAGGCAGGTATTCAAACGCGACGATGGCTCGGGCACATCGCGGATTGGTGCCGACCCGGTGCGCGATCACCGAGCTTCATCGAGGTCGGTTGTGGGTGCCCGTAGTCGCGGCGCCCCGCGGGCTGAACTTGAACAGGCTGAAATTCTTATCGGTCCACGTCGTATGAAACCAGGGCAGCGTAGCGGCCCCCGAAGGCACTCTAACAGGGTTCCAACCGCGTTCTCCGAAGGTATGTCTACCTAACTGCGACCAGACTGACGGTGTTAGCCTTCGGGAGACTATCTTTCGTGGTGATCATCATCAGTGCCGTGGATACCAAATCGAGGACTTGCATGGAGCGCTCCTCGTCGATGGCGCCCACTCGTGGCCTGGGAATGAAGAAGTCCTCTCCGTTGAAGTTGACGTGGACCGCGGCAATTCCCTCGCCAGGGTTGCCCCGTTCGACGACGAATAGCTTGATGGTACGGTGCCTGCCATCCGGACCTTCCATCAGCACTTCCGGGACATAGGGCTGAGCGGAATAGTTCTGGGCCGCTATGAGCTCGCCCAGATAGTAGAACAGGCCCTCAAGCGTTCTCCTGGTGCCCGCGGGCGGAGGGAAGCGCACGAGCCGCATCGTGCGAAGGACGGTCTGAAACCTGTTCATCGAGCAATACTCACGCGCGGTGTTCAAGAACGACGTGCCACCTCGGACCGGACAGTTGCGCTCCCTGAACATCTCCTCATCTTTGCTCAGTTGCTCGCAGATTTCCTCGACGCGGCCTGGCGCGGGATTTGCGCAGGCATTGTCCCTCGCGCGGAGGAGCTGCGAATACTGGGCCGGTGTGAACTGGACCGACTCGATCAGGAGCAGATCGACGACCTCCTTTGGCCATTTGTGGTCCTCGAAATACCTCCGCACCCTCGGATCCATCGGATCGTGGATGCGCTGGACAAACTCTTTGGTATTGTTGTTGCCAATCGAGTAGGTCGAAAAGCCGCCGCTATAGGTTACCGACGGGTTGAGGGCGTAGGTCGATAGGCCAGAAGGAAGGAAATTGAACGAGCCCCCGGCGCTGCCGGAGAACGACGGACTGGCGGCCACATCGCCAAAGCCCACAAAAGACATCGGCGCGCGCTGGCTCGCACGCACGGCATTTAACAATATTTGCTTGTTGTTAGCGTCCCAGATGGCGGCGTCGTAAGCGTCCGATTTGCTTACGAGTTCAGCTCGCGTGCACCCTGCGAGTGAGTACAGCGACAGCAAGGCCCAAGTAATCGAGCCGGCCAGTCCAAGATGGCGTTTCAGCCTTGCCTCCCCCAGAAGATCCCGCGTCCCTAACTATTTCATAAGCCAAGGAAGCCGGGGCCTAGGGAAATGCCTAGGGCGACCGATCAGGGAGGAGCCTGTCCACACTCTGTCAGATGGACCTTTACCCACTCGGACGAGTGGTCGTTTGTCGAGCAATCTTCCTCCAGTTCGTTCTTTACCGAAGGATCCGCGCAAGTCGAAAAGATGGCCTTGGCATCGAACCGTTCGATTTGAGGACGTCTGCAATCGGCTTCGGATCGCCAAGAGCGACCTTCCGCCCAGATCGCCGGAAAAAAACGCGTCCGAGTACTCATCGAGGCGCCCGTCGCGACGTGCAGCGATAGCACCGCGCATCAGGTGAAGTGTAACCATGCGAAAGAACGGATTGCGCTGAAACCGTATCTCGTGCTTCGCCGCCCATCGGCCGAGATATTCGAAGAACCGCCGACCTTCCGGAATCTCCGTGGGAGCACTGTTGCCCACGGCCTTCAGGAGTCCTCCGAGAAGAATGGGTTTGTACTCGATCTCGGCGACGGCACGGTCGGCGATGGCGGGCAGACGGCAATATGCGATGTAGCTGGCCGGGCTTCCGTAATCGAAATAGAAGTCGATCTCCGTCCTCGACGCCACTGGCGCAGCCCTCCCGTCATAAGTGTAACTAAATCGAGACATGCAGCCGAAATCTTTCGGCCGTCAACGACGATATTGCAAATGAGTGTATACACACCTATAATTTCGGGAATTTACGCGAACCGCCACAAAAAGGCTGGCCGCGTAGAGCGCGATGGGAGATCCAGGGACGTGGCTTCGAGCGGCGAGCGCCGTGCCCTTCCTGATCCCGTCGTTTTCGTCGAGGAGAACAAAGGAGGGAAAGATGCTGGGACTGATACAGGATAGGCCGTTCTTGTTGTCTGACGCCGTGGCGTATGCGGCGCGGTATCATGCGAGTACGGCAGTAATATCTAGGCAAAGGGATGGGACGTTTCTGCGGTCGAATTGGCGCGAGACGGATCGGCGCGTAAGGAGACTGGCCAGCGCATTGCGCCAGCGCGGATTTGGCATCGGCGACCGTATCGCAACGCTATCCTGGAACAATCATCGGCACCTCGAGCTGTATTTCGCGATCTCGGCGATCGGCGCTATCTGCCACCCGATAAATCCGCGGCTGTTTCCGGAGCAAGCCATCTATATCGCGGACCACGCGGAAGATACGGCTCTCTTCTTCGATCTCGAATACGCTCAACTCGCGCAAAGCATCGCGGCGGCTTGTCCTAGGATCTCCCTCTTCGTGCACCTCGAAGACGAGCGAACGCGGCCGGACATCGGCCGGAAGACGGCTATGGGGTACGAGGAGCTCCTTCAGGAGGGAGACGACAAGTTCGAGTACCCCCAATTCGACGAGCGTACCGCAGCATCGCTTTGCTACACGTCGGGTACCACCGGCAACCCTAAGGGAGTCCTCTCGAGTCATCGTGCGCTCGTCGTCCACGCACTCGCCGCGCGGAGCGCTGATATCTTCGCGCTGCCGCCCCAGTCGGTCGCGTGCTGCATCGTGCCGCTCTATCACGCTCATGCCTCGTGGGGATTGCCGTTCGCGGCAGCCATGTCCGGGTCGGCGCTGGTCTTGCCGGGTCTGGCTCTGGACGGGCACGGCCTGATCGAAACGTTCTCCGAAACCGCCACGACGGTCGCGAATGGTGTGCCGACGATTTGGTACAACGTGGCGAGTGGTCTGAAGGACCAGCCCGCGAATTTCAAGCTCGGCCGTATAGTCGTCGCGGGTTCGGCGCCGTCGCCGGACCTTGTCGGACGACTGGAACAGGCCGGAGTGTCCGTGTGTCACCTGTGGGGAATGACGGAGACCGGGCCATGCGGAACGTCCGGCGCGCTGCCGGCTTGGACCAGCGGCCTTCCCGACGAGCAGGTGCGCTCGCTGCAATCCAAGCAAGGGCATGGAATGTTCGGCGTCGAGATGCGGATCGAGGATGAGAACGGCCGGGCGCTTGAATGGGGTGAGCAGAATATAGGACGACTGAAGGTCCGCGGTCCGTACGTCATCTCGGGATATTTCAAGGGGGAAGGAAAGGGGGCCGTGGACTCGGAAGGTTGGTTCGATACGGGCGATGTGGCGATCATCGACGCGCACGGATACATGAAGCTACTGGATCGGGCCAAAGACCTGCTGAAATCGGGAGGCGAGTGGATATCGTCCATCGATGTCGAGAACGCTGCGATGTCGCACCCGGCCGTCCGTGAGGCCGCCGTGATCGGAATTCCACACGATATCTGGGGTGAAAGGCCTTTGTTGCTCGTCGTTCCGAACGAGGGGTACGAATACGACGAGGTCTCCATACGAACTCATCTGGCCGACCGGATCGCCAAATGGTGGCTGCCGGAGAAGGTCGAACTCGTCGCCTCGTTGCCGCGCACGGGGACCGGAAAGGTCATGAAAGGCGAACTGCGTCGCATGTACGGCGTGGCACGGACCGACAGCCCCGTACGGATCGACGCCGCCTAGTCGGCGGGCAAACCACCGTCGGTCGGACCGAGCGAAAACGGTTCGCCAACGATGCAGGTCGACAGCCGAACGAGGTAGGCTTCGATAAGGATAAGCTTGGCTGGCGATTCGCGTCTTCTTGCGATATTTGGATCAAATGGCTCGCTCGACTCGTCTAACTCACCCTGTCTTCGAAGCTCTCCGTCATTCGGCTGGGATCTGCACCTGCGTGGCAGTGCGTCAGACCGCGCGGGCGCTCACCCAGATGTACGACGAGGCATTGGAGCCGGTCGGCCTTTCCATTGGGCAGTACTCGCTGCTGGCGGCACTCTATTACTCGGACGCGACGCCGGTGAAAAAATTGGCGTCTCGTCTTCAAATGGACCGGACCTCTCTGACCCGCGCCCTAGCGCCGTTGGAGAGGGAGCGACTGCTGATCGTAAAGGAGGATCCCGCCGATGGACGATCCCGACTGATCAGCCTCACCCCGGCGGGGTTGGATCGATTGGTGGCAGCCTATCCGCTATGGGAACGGGCGCAGAAACAGATGGTCAAAGGGTTCAAGCAGACCGATATGGCCCGTTTCCGGGTACTGCTCGATCAAGCCTCCGAAGTTGCCTCAGCGCCGACGAAGGCAGCCGCCAAGCCGACCCGTGCGGCAGGACGGACGAAGACCCGTCGGGAACGCGTTCGGGTCGCAACGGCTTAACCGATATCGGGGCGAATGGGCGGTCTTTAACCGGTCCCGTTCGCCGAAAAGGCAAGCTCTTCGCTAACATAATCATCTACCGGACGTTCCTGCGTCGCGTTCTTCATGCGATCGGTCGATCCTATTAGCCAAGCGTTTTCTTCGACCGACTTAGGGTGAGTCTCGCCCAATGATCGAGGGTGCGCGCCGGATCGACGCATCAGGAAGAGGTAGGATTTCAACGCTTCGCTTGGACCGATCCCGCGGACGGTTTGGCAACCGGCCTTCAGCTCACAAGCCCTGCGATCTACCTTCGAGGTGTCGTTTGGCCCGGTCGAAATGGCTCCCGTTGTGGTTCCAAAGTTCTGCGGGCGTCTTGCGAAGAAAGCTGCGAATGATCTCACGGCCGATCTTTTCAGCAAGAACGCCCGCCTCGCGATCTTCGAACAGATCCGCGGGATTGAGCTGCGCCACGTGCCAGAGGCTTGCCAGATACGTATCTGTAACCGACGTCAGATCATCCGTGTCGATTTTGATGGTGACGGCCTGCTTCATGAACTGTTTTATTCTCGTCCGATGCGAATTCGCGAATGGTGACCGTTTGATTCAGGAGCGGCGCCGCCCGAACACGGCGGTTTCGGCTCCGTGATTTCACCGTTCCGCTCCGACGGCTTGCAGCACTTCGCGATGGAAGTTCGCCCCCGTCGACGCCCGCCAAGCGACGTACGAAGCGGCCTCCTCGTCCGAGGCGAAGCGCTGTTGGGGATCGGCCTCGTATTTCTTGATCTCGAATGGTCCGTCGTCTCGCCTCCGTGCGAAAAGCCAGCCTTCGAGCGCGCTGACATCGTCCTGCTCGAGATAGTCCGACACCGGAGAATAGTCGATCCCAAAGCGCCTCTTGAATTCGTCGTAATCGCGCATCCCGATGATATGCCTGGTCATCTCCTTGAGCTTGGCGGTCGGCGTGGAATGCGCCAGCAGCTTGACCTCCCGGCCGTAATCCTCCGGGATGTTGTCCATGTCGGTGCCATCGCAGTACTCCATGATCGTCCATGCGAAGCGCAAGCGCACCTCATGGGCGACGCGGCACCGAATCTCGAAGGTCTCCCAGTCCATCGTCGGCATCGGTGACATCGCTAATCTCCCGTCGGCCCGGGGCTGCGCGCGCGGGATCAGGCACGCCCTCGGAATCATCCAAGGGCGCGAGAAGCTGTCGCATGTTGTCGATGAAGAGGTGGAATTCCGGTATGGCCCTGCGAAAGACCTCAAGCCGCTCGACGGTGATTCGTCCACCGCAGATGTCGTCGAGATTCGCATATCTCGTCGTCGGCACGCTTTCCTTGGTAAACTGTTGCTCAGTCATATCCTATCCTTCGCATTTCAGGTCTGCGACCTTGCTTCTTTCTTCGGCCCGCTCGCATTCTCTGAGCGAGTAGGGCCTTTCGGTCGGCCAGCCAGACCAAGATCTGCACCGCGCCTGAAGCGAGCTTCCACGATGCCGGCCTCGCGGAGCGCAAACGCGACCCACTTCATCGCGCTCTCGATGTGCTCGGCTTCGAGGCTGCCCCTTCCGCACAAGGAGAGCAGAGCCGCTTCCGTCTGATCGAGGCGTGAACAGGCTCCCGCGAGCTCGACAGCATGGTGGGCAGGCATGCTAAGCGGAATTCGAACGTGTCCCTCGGGCAGCTCGCGACGGCTGCTTTCGCGGAGCTCGACCCGCGCGGCTTCGTAAGCCTGCATGTAACGATATGCTTCGGCTCTCGTCGTCTCTTCATCCGTCTGTCCGGCCCGCAGCGCCGCGACCAGACGTCTCTTCCAGTGTTCGAGCTTTTGAAAGTCGTGGGAATGGTCGTCTCGGAAGTGCAGGCGCATGGGCGTGATCTTGAAGAAGCCGGGTTCGTCAGAAGCCGCTGGCCCATAACCTACCGCTCTAAGCTCCCGAGTCGGCCCGGCCTGCTCGCTTTCGTTATGCACTCTGACCTCCGAGATGTTTGTTTGCGCGACGCGCTAATGCAGACTTGTCGTCGGGGGCGGCAAGTACAAAAGGTACGCCGCGAGAGCGTCTTCGCGTTTTGGTAGCGCGAGCCGCACCAAGTTCGATCGAAGGCCGTGCGGAGAAACGAACGGAAGGGCATCTCCCGAGGGCTCGGGTTGGGTTTGCCGATGCAGTCGCTTGATGTCGCTCTTTTCCGTCATGTCCTATCTCCTCTTGAGGTAAGTTTGTCGGTGCATCAGAGCAGCGTAGGCTCATCATCACCGACAAGGCGCCGACGTGCCTTACGCCTCGGCCCCGCCACGCGGGGTCGAGCCCAATGCTCGCACCAGGCGATGTGATGGTTGAGCGGTACGCTGTAGAAGTAGGTGACAAGAGGCGGCAGGCGGTCGGCAAAAAAGTGCTGCCGGGCGTGCCGCTCAAGCAGACCATGTTCGACCAGGAGAGCCAGCGTCTTCTTCGCAGCTTTGGGCTCGCCGCCGGCGGCGGCTTCGTCGAACGCTCTCTTGGCCGCGGCAGGAAGACCTTCGCAGGGATGGGGCGGGCGTTCCGGCATCTTAAAGTCCGATCCGCTGGCGGGCGGCGCGCATTCGATCCCGACACACGTCGAGATCAGCAAGCGCGGCCGCGAAGTCCTGCTGCTCGTAAGTCTTGCCGGTGATCTCGGTCGTCAACGCCAGAGCGTCGGCCTTGCCGATGCCCTGGATGACCGGGTCGGTAAAGCCATCCGCCCACAAACCCACCACCATCCGCAAGAAGTTCACCGCGAAAGGATTCGTCGCAGGCGCGGCGTCCTCACCGAAAGTCGGAACGATTGCATCCGATGGCACGTCGTCGTTGTTCTCGTTCATCGATTCCGATCCCGTCACGCGGTCACCTTTGTCGTCTCGCGGTCTGCCTTCTTCGCCTTGGCCTTCCTTTCGGCGCGCGCGGCTTCCATTGCGCGCTCGTTCTCCATCTGCTTTTCGATCTTCGACCGCGCCCTGTCCTCGATGGTCCTCGCCTGGCGTTCGTGCTCCTCGCGTGTCGGCCGCTTCGACGGCGGGAGCTCGCGCTCGAGTTCGTCCAGCGGACAGTTCATGCGGACTGCATTCAGGAGGAGGGTGGTGTTCCGAACGAGCAGCTCGTCGTAGGCAGCCTGCAGAACCTGAACGCGAGTGCGCAACTGCCTCGTCTGCTGCCGAGCGGACGGAAGTTCACCTTCCTCCTCGATCAGTCCCAGGGCGATTCGACGGTTCTTGTCGTCGTATCTCTCCACGATCAGGGGGTGCCTCAGCGTCGGAATGCTGAAGCTCTTGCCGGTGACGCCGGGGGCCGCCTCCTGCATCGCGGGCCAAGTGACCTTAACGGTCTGCCCTTCGATCCACGTACAGATGAGGTCGACATCGTTCCTGTCGAGCTTCCGTCTACCCATTGTGCGAACTCCTGCATTCAGCCCAGCTTTCCGGCAAGCTCTCCATGTTCATCACGCGGAAAGCCTCCATGACCCTGTCGGCCACCTCAGCCTCGGTTTCACGCATGTAGCCCCGGACGGCATCGACGGTCCTGTGGCCCGACCATTCCCGCAGCTGCGCGAGACTGATGCGGCCCTTGGCGACTTCCGTCGTCAGCCACCTGCGAAAGGCGTGCGCGGTGACGACGATGGACTTGCGGTTCTCCTCGCGGTAGCCGTAACGGTAGAAGACGGAAAACGCGTGCTTGGATCCGCGCAACCACACGCGAAGCTGGTCGACGGTGATGAGTTCGGCCACGGGCATGAAAACCTGCCGGCCGGACGCGAAAAAGTTCGCAGGAAAAAGAAAGAGCGAGTCCTTCAGCGGCTGCGGCAGATCGTCTCCGGGCGGCTGCAGTCCAGCGAGCACGCGCTCGAGGTCCGTACGCGCGACGCTGCGGGGACGGACGGGCACTTCCATCTTCCGCAACCATCGCCGGAGATCGTTCACCGGCAGCGCCGCCGTAAGCTCGGTGCAGGTAAAATGATCATTCTGGGGATTACGGATGAATTCGATGGTCGCCATATGAAGGTCACGGGTGCGCGACCAACCGGCAGGGGTCCGGCTCAGCCCATCTTCCAGGTCGGCGCGGCTCACGGCCTCCTCAAGCACGGGTACACGATTGAGCTTGAGCCAGGCGTTGGTCTCGCTCTGGGACTTCCAGAGCGCAGCAGCAAGCTCGGGGAGCTGATACAGCTGGCCGTCCCGCATCGACGCCGGCAGCCAAGCCCCGGTCTCAGTTGCGTAGTGTCGGGCGATTTCCCTGCTCGGCGCCGACAGGACCTTCGCCGTGGCGATGGCGTCGCGCACGATCGGAACGGCGTCGGCGAAAATTCCCTTTACACCCCACCGCTTGGTTTTAACGTCCCGGTAGAAGAGACCGTAGTGGCGTCGGTTTGGATCGGCAGCATCGTACTCGCTCGCCGTCGTTTCGCGCCCATCGACCAGAAATCGCTCACAGTTCGACCCAAGCGCCAGCACTTCAGCGCCACGAAGGTGGCCGAACTGGATGATCCTGACCGGGCACATCATCGCGATGTCCGGCAATGCAGTGGCCCTTGCATTAATCCCTGCAAGAGCGGAGATGACCGCAGGGCTCGGGAGAGAACTGTCGTGGGGGCCCGTCTGGGGTGGCCTCACCGGCGGCGAGACGCTCGGTTCGTAGTCGATGCGAGCCCAGGTCAGTCGGTATTCGTGGCACACGTCGGCGATCGTGTTGAGATCAACGGCGAGAGCGTACCTCGTATCCGCGGCGTATCCCTCCGCGGTCTCAGCCTCCTCGAAATCCGAGGTGCGCAGTTCGGCGGGATCGGTCGTGCCGCGCGCAGACTGCTTCGCGTACAAGGAGCGGAGCGCACGCAGCAATCGGTCGTAGGTCGGTGGAGCGTGGTGCTGGCGATGTTCCACGAGACGGATCACCGCCTTCGCGAACCTCTCGAAGGCCGGCGACAACGGAACGCGTTTGTCGGCGGACTTGTAGGCTTCATTGGACGCAGGAAGTACCGTGAACCAAAGCGAGTGCTGCTTACGCGAGCTTGTCGTCGTCCCACGGGCGATCACCCATTTCGTGGCGTCGAAGTCGAGATCCGCACCGAACGCGTCGCATGCCCGTGCCGCGGCTTCCATCCGTGCGAGATTCTCGTGGGGAACAGGCCCGAGATCGCGCGGGGCGAACGCGATCGGCAACGGTCTTTTCAGCCTGTCAACGTTCGCGAAGCCGCGGCGTTTGGCAAATGCGTTGTAAGGCGTCAGGGCGGACATCATTCGTTCTCCATCACGGGACCGAACACGGGCTTGCGCAGCTTCAACACGATCTCGTTGGCCGCGGCGGCATGCGCCGAAGCCACCGGCACGAAGGCGGAACAGATTTCCGCAAGTCGGTCTCCGAGTGCCCGTTCCACGTGCTCCAGGCCGGCCAGGCCTTCCGCCGCATAGTTGCCGAGATAGCCAATGCCGCGATGACCGCCGATGAAGGCAATGGCGCTGGCCGGCAATCCGGCGCGCTGCGCCTCGGTGAAGACCGTACGGCGTCCCGTCCGGGCGGTCATGTAAATCGGCTCAGCGTCGGTAAGCCGACAGATCGTGGCAACGGTATCGCGAATGAGCTCCGACACCTCGTTCGGCGTCATCTGCAGCGCGAACTCGCGCATTGGGCAGTCCTCGCCGACGTGGCTGGGTTTGGGCGACCGCCGCATGAACAAGGGAACCTCGACGCCGGGCGGAATGCCGATCGTGCCGTCGGGCCAGACCATGGCCGCGGCGAGCTCGGCGTTATGTCTGTCCAACGCCCGGATGTCGGCGGCGAGGCGAGGCCCGATCGGCAAATCGCGCAGCACGTAGCGCGCCTTGGGATGGCGCTTCTTGTGCTGCACGACGCCGAATTTCGGCCTGTCGGACTCGCCGGACAGGTCGCCGCCGCGCGCCAGGGCCATCGGATCCGCATTGGGGCCAAGCGAAAGGGACAAACCGACCGCGACGCGTCCGGCGAGGGGCAATGAGTCGCGATGGGCTGCGATCTGCGCATGAAGAAAATTCACCTGCTCTTGCTTCAGCGGAGGGTTGCGACCGAGCAGAGGCGCGGGGGGGCGGTGCTGACCGATCGGTATCGAATCCATGACCCTGGAAGACGCACGGTCGAAGCCGGGCATCCGGGCCTTATAGGAATCGCGGTAGAACTTGCGATATCGTTGCAATGCCGCCTTGTTGCGAACGACGAGTCGGCGCAGCTCGTCGAAGGTGAGTTCGGTAAGAGCCGTCGCCGGATGCTGCGCCGAGGGACAGCGCAGCAACGGGCAGATGCTGTCCCTGAAGAAGCCGGCGGCGCAGGAGGGCGCGCCGGACCTCAATAGCTTGATCGCGTAGCGCTTGGCGGCGACGGTCACGAACGGCGGCAAGTCGGCCACGATGGTCCAGTCGACCGTGAAGCGCCGGTGAGGATCGTAGAAGACCCACACATCACCGCCGACGTCCACGTCGCAACCGGCCTTGTCCTTCACGATCATGTCGTAATTCCCTCGGCCATGTTCGCGCGAAGCCGCAGGTGATTGCCCGCGTCTCGCTCCGCCTGCATGTTGGCGTAGTGCTGCAACATCGTTGAATTCGGTACCCAGCCGAAAATCGCTTCGGCGACGCGGGAGAGGTCGAAGCCATTCTCCTTGGACGCCGCCACCAACTCGTCCGCGCGGCTGTTGCGCAACCGAGCGGGAGAGAGATCCCTGGGCAGTTGATCCGGGAATGCAGCGCGAAGCTGAAGAAGCCGGTTGTAAAGCGTGGTCGAAGAAAGGCGGGATCCCCGCGATGAGACGAACATGTACGGGCAATTTTGGAAAGCTTTGAAGGCCTGGAGATTGCCGTTCGCCGCAAGGCGCTCGCCGATTTTAGGACGCTCCACACTGATCCACGTTTCGAGCAGCGTCGCACACCAGTCCGGAATCCGGATATGGCGGGGGCCGCGCTTGAGCCCGATAGTGGCGCCCGTGCGGTCTGCCAGCGTGTCGGTCGGCAGCAGACGCAGTGCCGGTTGCCCTTCGCGCTTCACCAAATCGCTCATTTGGAACAAGAGCGGCTCGCGAGCGCGATGACCTAATAGACGGTAGAGGACGCAAATACAGAAGATCTCGAAGCGATCTTCGCCCCACGGATTGGCCTGATGCGAAGGGTGGATGACCTCGTCGAAAAACTTGAGCTCGGCCGGTTCGAGCCCATGCCTGGGCTCACTCGTCGCCGGGACCTTTCCCGTATCGAACTGTCCCTCGATGACTTCGATAAGATCGCGCATGTGCGTGTGAAGGTAGGCATTTCGCCGCAGCTCGTGGAGGCGCATTGAGAGCCAGAACGAGATGAATTTCTTGGCGATGTCGATCCGGTTCGTGTGTTCTGCGTTTCCGACGCGGAGTTCGCTCGATCCGCGAATCGAAACCGTGCGGCAACCGACGTAGTGGACGGCGTCGATGATGTCCTCAACTTGGTTCTGTGTGAGCGCATCGCCGGTCAACATCAGGGCATCGGGATCGACGCTGCGCGCCACCAGCAAATCGAGGATCGTCGCGACCACCGATGCCATCTTGTTCTGCCGGCTGGCCGCCAGTCGGCGCGCGGTGGCGAGAAATAACGTCGCGATCGACACTGGGAGCCCGTCGCGGCCGATCACTACGGTGAACGGCTCGGCTTTCGGCCCAAGGCGGATCAGCCGGGTCGTATGCATCTGAGGGATGCCATTCGGACGGATGGGGGGCGAAAGCGAGACCATGGCGGACTCCTAAGGCGGTGTTTGGGAAGAGTCAACAATGCTAAACCTCGCTTTCCACAGATCGGGAATCCGCGCTAGGGTGGCAAAATGAGCGAAAAAGCGGATCTGGAGGGAGCAAAAGCGGCCAAACTGGCTTGGGCGGATGTGGCGCGCGCTGCCGAGCAAATTCTCACAGAATCAGGCGCCTTGGCGTCGATGCGGTCGCCGGTCATGGCCGATATCGCCCGGCAGTCGGGATATTCGGCCGCGATGCTGATGAGACAGATCAGGCTCAAGACATGGTTGGAGGCTAAGGCGGTCGAGCTCGGGGTCGATCCCGAACGCTATCTCGCCGCCGGGTTCGCCGGCCTTGAGGCCGCAATGGCGCTCGATCGGCACGCGCCTGACGAGACGCGAGAACTGCTCGACCGCGTCGCCGAAGGGGCAGTCACGGTCGAATCCTTGAGAGACGAAGTCCAATCCCGGGTCGCCAAAAAACGCCTAAAGGATTCGGGCGATCGTGATGCGTTGGCGGCGGCGCGCTACGACCGGAGGCGCCGTGTCAAACGCGCGATCGAGAAGGGCGGCCATGGCGGAGGCCAGGGAGACCTCCTGACGCCCCATCCGGCTTGGCGGCGGGCGGACGGCACGGTGGCCGAGCATGGGCCGGTGTGCCGTGCGACGTGGTGGAGGCCGACGCAATTCGGACCGGAAGGATTCGATCTGCTCCACGTGCCGGCGGGCACGACGGCGCGCGCAATAGATGACCGTATCGCGCGGGCCCTCGTGTCGGCCACGTTCTTCTCGACCTATCGCCTGGTGGTAGTGATGCCGACCCCCTTCCTCCCCCGCATCCATGAAGCGCTCGATTGGGCGGGCCTTCCGAACCTGGGAATCCTGACCGCGACGCTGGGACCGCCCGGCTCGGACTGGGTGGACATCCAGAGCGAACGGTCGGCCGAGCCGGCGCCGATGACCGAGCGGGTTCGGAGATTCGAGCACGCGGTTTCGGAGAACTGAAGGAATCGGCGCGCCAATCAAGGCCGCGTTTTTTTTGCCGCGGCGAAACTGGCGACCTAGTTGCGAGCGTCGATGGCGACGATCGACTGGTCTAGCGAGGTCCGGAAGTCCTTGAGCTGACGTGTTCCAAGACTGTTCGCCAGCTTCTCCTGTGCCGCAAGCCAAAGCGGGTAGGCATCGGTGAGCTTCCGAAGTCCGGCGTCCGTCAGCGAAACGAGCCGCACGCGCGTATCTTCCGCATCGAAGCCGACGGACAACAAGCCGTCCCGCTCGAGTATGGCTAGGATTCGGGTCAGCGTGGTCCGATCGGTCGCCAGTCGCTTCGCCAACTTGAGAAGCGGCATTGAGGGAACGTAGTAGAGAGCAGCAAGAACGCCATATTGGCTGATGGTGAGTTGGACCGGCCGCAAATGCTCGTCGTACATCCGGGTCGCCGCCCGCGAGGCGCTGCGCAGCTTCTGGCAGGTACATTCGCCGGGAGAGTGACGTAGGGATTCCAGGCCTTCGTGCTTCGTGGGACGCTCGAATTTACGTTTCATGCGGTGATTCCTGCACGCTGGAGCCCGAAATGCGAAAGCGTTTGGGCGGGCAAAAGGGCTTGACGTCTAGATAGGTGTGTATACACTTTTTGAAAAGAGTGCTTATGCACCTATCGAACGGATGGCGCCGATACGCCGGAAAAGGTGCTGTCGCCGAGCGCGGCATCGTCTTCAGGCTCGAGCGTCGACGACGCCAGTGTGGAAGCGTCTTCGGAGGTTTCGAAGGCAAGGAAGGATTCGTACGCTTCGCCCAAATCCCGGGGGAGACCCGGCCGACGACTTGCGAGCCGGCAGAGACGTACAAGCGCGCCCATCCTATCGGCCGAAGCTGCGGGCGCCGCCGGCGACCGCGCGGATACGTCGGCGAAAAGCGCGCGCATGTCCGCCCAGATCTTGTCGGGAGTCCTTAGCGCTCGATGCGCGGCGCGATAGATAGCGTCGAGACGGACGACCGACCGATCGAGCTTGATCGCCTCGGGCATCAGGACCTCGATCTGGTCCTCGAATTTCAAGTACTCGCGGGAGGCTGCGGAGCGGTTGGCTTCGGCGAGTGCATGTTGGTCGGCACGTTGAAATCTGCCGGACATGAAAGCCCGCTGGCCGGATCCGAAGCTTCCCACGTCAAACGGAATTCCCGCGGTGTAGGGATCGACCGAACGATCTGCGCCTACGCTTGCCACCCCATCGCTGGAAGCGCCATTGTTCAGGGGGGGGCTGCACGTAGGTTGGTTCGCCGGCACGGGCGTAGGCTTGGCCTTTCCAGATCATGAGATTTTCCGACACACGTCGCTGCGCGAGCGCTGAATTCTGAATGCGATTATCTTCCTTCCAGACCCGCACGATCGGTAACTTGTGGAATGGGACGAGAAACTCATGATCCATTGCCTGATCGCTGCGGAGCGCCAGAAGATCGTGAGTTCCTAGCGCGAGACAACGCTCTAGCCGGAGGGCGTCGATATATTTGTCCTCATTGACGGGGGATCGATAGTCCGGAGACCGGACATCCTCGGTGCTGGGACTGATCGGCCACCACAAAGCACCGTCGCAATGGACGACTTGAGTGCGACCACCCGGCGGGATGTTCTTCTGGCGCAAGTACTTGCATGAGATGCGAAAGGCGATGCGCGCCTCGTCCGGAGCCGGCGCCCTGATAGCGACGTGGATAGTCTCGCCGACGCAGACGGGCCGCAGATTCCTGCAACCGCGCGGGATCAATTCCGCGCGCCAAGGGACGAGAACCTCGACGAGTTTGGTGTTGACTTGATCGGACATGAGCGATCCTTCGCGGGTACGTTCGATGCTTTTGGCCGCTACGGGACGGATCCGCCGAGGTCGCCGAGCGCCGCGTCGTCCTCAGCCTCGAGCGTCGACAGGTCCAGGGAAGAGGCGTCCTCCGAGGTCTCGAAGGTGAGGAAGCATTCGTAGGCTTCCAGCAGCTCCTCCGGCAGATCGTCCCGACCCGCGGCGAGGCGACTGAAGTGGGCCAACGCGTCGTATCGGTCGGCCGACGTCGCGACACCTGCAGGATCGCGGGCTGACACCTCGGCGAACAGACCGCGAATGTCCGCCCAGTACGGGTCCTCGTCGCCCCTCAGCGCGCGGTCGACCGTGCGATAGATGGCGTCGAGCCGGACCGCGGCCCGGTCGAGCCTGATGGCTTCGGGCATCAGGACCTCGATGACGTCCAGGAATTTCGAGACCGTCCGCGTGATCGTGGAACGGTTGGCCTCCGCAAGCGAGCGCTGGTCGGCGCGCTGAAACTTTCCGGCGGCGAAGGCGCGCTGGCCGTATTCGAAGCGGCCGACGTCGAAGGACAGCCCGGTGGCGTAGGGGTCGACCGACCGATCGGCACCGGTATTGGCTATGCCGTCGTCGGAATGGCCCTCTCCAAGCGGATGTTGCGCAAAGACGGGTTCGCCGCCTCGCACGTAGGCCGCCCCTTTCCAGAGCATCAAAAGGTTCGACGCCCGACGCTGCGCCAAGGTCTCCATCTGCTGACGGTTGTCTTCCTCCCAAACGCGGATGAGCGGCAGGTCGTCGAAGGCGACCAGGTCCTCGAACAGATCGATGTTCTGGACACCGCGAAGGGCCAGCAGATCGTAGGCGCCGTCCCGGAGGCTGCGGAGTAGCAACTCGGCGCCGATGCCTTCCGCCCGATTCCGCCCGAACCTGGAAGCATAGAAGCGGGAGCGGATGTCGTCGGTGCCGGGACTGATGGGCCACCACAGCAGTCCGTCGCAGTGGACGACCTCGGTCCAGCCACCCGCCGGGCCTCCCGACCGGCGCGACCGTCCGGACGACAGGCGGAAGGCGACGCGGGCCTCGTCGGGCGCAGGCGTCCTGATCTCTGCATGGACGCTCCCGCGCACGTAGATCGTTCGGGGATTCCGGCAGCGGCGCGGGATCACCCGCGCCTGCCAGGGCACGAGGATTTCGACGGGCGTCTTTGTGACTTGATCGGACATCGGAACCAACCCGAATGGCGGCCAGTGTTTGTGGGGCTACAGGAATTCTTCGGCCAGGTCGCCGAGCGCTGCCTCGTCTTCCGGCGCGAGGTCAAAGGAGCCGAGTTGGGAAGCGTCATCCGATATCTCGAAGGCCCGGAAACAATCGTAGGCCTCCTGCAGGCCCTTCTGCAGATCGTTCCGGGCGGCGGCCAGCCCGCAAAAGCTTACGAGCGCGTCGTACCGGGCGGCGGATGTCGTGGGACGCTTCGGTGCGCGGGCCGATACCTCGGCGAAAAGGTCGCGGAGGTCCGTCCAGAGCGGATCCTTGTCGGCCTTCAGCGCGCGATGCACGGCGCGATAGATGGCGTCGAGCCGGACCGCGGCCCGATCGAGCTTGATCGCCTCGGGCATCAGGACCTCGATGAGGTCATCGAATATCGAGATCGTCCGGGAGATCGGAGAGCGATTGGCCTCGGCAAGCGCCCGCTGGTCGGCAGCTTGAAATTTGCCGGCCATGAACGCGCGCTGTCCATACTCGAAGCAGCCGACGTCGAAGGGCAGGCCCTCGGCATAGGGATCGACCGATCGGTCCGCACCGATGCTGGCCATGCCATCGTCGGAATGCCCATGGCCATCATTGAAGGGATGCTGGACGTAAACGGGCTCGCCACCTCTGACGTAGGCGGCGTCCTTCCAGATCATCAAATTCTCCGACGCCCGGCGCTGCGCCAGCACCTGCATGAACTGCCTGTTGTGCTCCTTGCAGGTCCGAATCTGCGGCAGCTCGGAGAAGGGTACGAGACGGGGGTAGTATCCCATGGCCTGGAAACTGCGCAGCGCCAGGACATCGTCGGAGCCGCTGGCGAGCGTTTTCAGAAGCCGGTCGGCGCTGATGAATTCGTCCCGATTCTTCCTGAAGAACGGCGAGCGCACGTCCTCGGTGGATGGACTGACCGGCCACCATAGCGCACCATCGCAGTAGACGACGTCCATCTTGCCCTCCGGAAGAATACCCTCCCTGCGAGAGTGGAAGGTCGAAAGACGGAAGGCGACACGTGCCTCGTCCGGCGCTGGCGTACGGATCTCGGCGTGCACGGTCTCGCATACGCGGATAGTGCGAAACTTCCTGCAGGCGTACGGGATCACTTCCGCTTTCCAAGGGACGAATATCGCGACGGGCTTCTTGGTGACTTGATCGGGCATCGGCCATCCATCGCTCGTGTCGCTCGACATGTCCACCGCCGAGTCCGGTTTTCCCCGCAACCAGCCCGTCGACATCATACTTTATTGTTTTACGGTTTCGTAAAGTGATCGCTACGACATCCCTGTCGCCTACGAGATCCAGCGGCGTCTTTGGACTTCCGCACGTCTTCGAAAGGCTCACTTCAAAAGGAGAAAGCCGGCGGTTTGATCCGCCGGCTTTCGAGATTTTTTGTTTTACTGTTCCGTAAAATGACCGCTACATCTTTAGTGGTCACTTTCCGAAAGCTAAGCAAGATATGCCCTTCAAATGGGGACCTTTTGAATCGGCGCGAAAACCGTAAAGCAAAAAACCGTAAAGCACTTGCATGTCAAAATACCGTTCACGTGCACTTCGTTCGTCGACCAGCATCAAAATTCGTTCTGAAACAGACCACAAGTTCGGCTTGGTGAACAGGACGTCCACGGGCGCCCCGTTGACTCGCCGGGCGAGCAGGGGTGGCGGTTGAACGGGCGAGCATCCCACTAGCGGCGGCGTCCGTCTTTCTTGGAAACTTCACTGACGGCGATCTCGCCAAACATTTTTTCCTCAAGAACTATCTCCGTCTGGGTTGCCGATTTATTGCTCTGCTTCCGAGAGGAGGTTGGCCGCTGCTTTGGTGCAAATTCGACATCCCTGGGCATCCTTTCGATCGCCGCAATTTTCGCGATCAACGCCTCCTTGCTCCGCCCAAGTCGCGCCTGGAGCGCCTCGATTTTCTCGACCCTCAGGCGGAGAGCTCCGAGCAGCGAATCAGGCGTTCCCTGGTTAAGATCGGGCAGCAGCGACCGGATTTCGTCGAGGCTAAAGCCAGCCTCTTGCGCCGTCGCAATCAGGTCGAGCACGACAGCCGCCTCCGGCGGATAGTCCCTGTAGCCGTTCGGCCTCCGTAGCACGTTAGTAAGCAAGCCCACGCGCTCGTAGAATCTAATGCGCGACTGACTGAGCCCGCTGCTGATCGCCAACTTCCCGATATTCATGATGGACTCTAAACTTAGCTTAAAGGTTAGGTCGTGCGCAAATCATTTGTTTTGTCAGTGTGATACGCATGTATCTCTCTTAAGGCAGCCAGAACATCCCAAGCCTTGATCGCGAATAACTCTAAACATAACTTTAAGGTTAGGGTTGGGGACGATCTTTGCGGCCGGCCTGGCCCCGGACAGCACCGAGAGCCGCCGATAATCTGCGATGCCGTCCTTCCGCGCTCTACCGTCGAGCAACGGAATTCACCCTTTTGGCGATGCCAACTCAACGTTCCTGATCTCTCAAGGCCTTCTGATCTCTATGGTGCGCGCTACATCGCCCAAGCGTCATCAGAGTGGAATTCGAGCACGTGCGTAGAAAGCAAAAGCCCAAATCGAGGTCAAAATCGCGCGGCCGGCAGGCCCCGAAGACCGGCCTCAAGAAGAATCAGAAGCTAACTCGGAAGAAGGGGACGAAGACCCCGAGCAAGAGCGCGGCGCGGCCCGCCGCCGAGGGCGGTGGCGGTAGCTATTCGGTCGCCGGCTACGAATACCAGATCGACGTATCGGTTTGGTTGGCCATCGATCTGGTCTTGGCGAGCCGGCTCACTCAATATCTCGTCCTCGAGCCGCCCAGCGAGGAGGACATCGAGGCAGATCTCGGGGAGTTCGAGCCGAGCGGGATCACGACTTCGACGACGCTCGATGGCTACCGGTTGATCGTACAGGCCAAGCTGCGTACGGGCGATGCATGGACGGTCTCCGGGGTGAAGCGTCTTCTTGAGCACGGTGAGATACGCGCGTCCGCGGCCGAACGGCTCAAGGACCCCAGCTCTCGTTTCCTGCTGGTAACGAGCGCCGGATTGAACGGGGGCGCTGCGAACCTTCGCGTGCGCCGAGCCGGTATCTGGCCGACTGCCGCGGCGATGCCTTCCTCGATTTCGGGCATTCTGCCGCCGAACTCGGCCGGACGAGTGGCCATCATCGGGAACGAAGACCTGGAAAAGCTGAGCACCGATATCGACACGCTCCTGCGGGAAGGATTCAGCGTGCCGAACGCCCGGCTGAAAGATTGTCGGAGAACTCTGCGAGACGATGCTCGTGCCAGGATCGCGGGCGCCGGCAACGGTCGTTGGACCCGAGAGGAGCTCGAGCGGCTGATCCGGAGGCATGGCGGGCACATCACCAGCTCCCCGGAGCTGGATCATTACGTAAAGCCCACGAACTGGGATGACATTCTAGGAGCTCTCCGTAAACGGAACGCTGTCCTACTTATCGGCCAGTCGGGCACCGGCAAGACGATGGCAACCCGGAAGATCTACGACGAGTTAAGAGCGTCCAACCCCGGGTTGACCCGGGTGCCGATCGCGCACGGCCCGGAGCAGCTCCGTGACGACCAGACTGAAGCGCCGGTCCTTTATGACATCGAAGACCCTTGGGGCAGGTACGATTTCGATCCGAAGAGCCGGCCGTGGAATGACCGGCTATCCCATTTTTTTGCCCAAGCGCGGCCTGATCGATTGATCGTAGCCACTTCGCGCCTCGACGTGGCGATGACTTCCGGTGCCTTGGACATGGTGAAACCCTGGCTGGTCAGCCTGGAGGCGGAGCATTACGGCAGGAAGGAGCGTCGGCGCCTCTATGAGACGCGGATCGACGCGCTGCCCAGGAAGCTGCAGAAACCGGCTAGGGAAAGCGAACCGCGCGTTCTTTCGGAACTTGCGACCCCGCTCGAAATCCAGAAGTTCTTCGACGCCCTGCCCACCGTAGATGAAGAGGAGTTCGGAAATCCGTACCAGTTGGTGTCCGAGGCCATCCGTCGCGCCCACCAGAACTCCATTGAGCGGACCGTGGTAGATCAGATCGAAGTGCGGGGCGACGTGCGCGCAGCGGCTATCGTTTGGGGGATGCTAAAGGCCGCCGATAGGCTTTCGTTGCCGCTCCTGCGTCAAGTCGAGGAGAAGCTCGCCGAGAGGGGGAAGGCGTTCGAACGAGGGGTGTCACCATTCGTGAACTTCTTCGTTGCCGCCCGAAATCTCCGTCAGGTCGAGACTGCAGTCACCTACTATCATCCTCGGGTCGAGGCGGGAATCGAGCAAGCACTGAAGCGAGCGGAACTGGTGGCCCGCCTCGCGTTGCGCGACCTAATCGATGTTCTGATTTCCTTGGACGGTGAATGGGGATCGGCAGCCTCCTCTCGCCTACTTTATGCTGCCGATGGGACGTCCGAGCTCGAGGCCAAGCCGACTGAAACCTCGCAGTTGAAGATAGATGCTTGGCTCGATCGAGAGTTGACAAAGGGAGGGACAGAATTCGAATCCAATCTGGCGCTCGCGACCGCTGCCGGATCGTCGGCAAGCAATCTTTCGGAAGCTGCACGTTACCTGTTACACCGTCCGGATCGTTCCTTTCCTGGCTTAATGCGGTGGGGCGCCCCCGAACACACGCCGGATTGGTACGCCCGATTGAAAGGCGATCCTGCCGTCAAAAGCTTGGTGGCGCGGTTCGTTCGTGACGTGCTTCCTCAGTCACGCAGCGACTATCCAAGCGAATTTGCGCTCGAAGTCGAGCGGATCGCTGACGGACTGACGCCAGCATTCCTGGAGGCAGCGACCGTCGCGGTCAACTACGGTGTCACCAGCACAAGCGACGCTATCGCCGAGGGCGCTCTCAACGACCTCGTCGGCTTTGACACGGTCATCGAAGGTGCGATCCGGGTGCTCACGCCGAGCGAATCAGAGCAACAGCGAGATGCGGAACGTCACCTGGCGATTTTAAACGGTGAATACAGCGAAGATTACGCCGAGCATCTGGCCGAGGACGACACCGGCTACACCGCACGCCAATTTCTAGAGGCCTATGTTCACCGCGTGCGAGCGACCGCGGGCTGGGATCGTATCGCACGGCATCCTTATCGCGCTCATTTGCTGTCCTATTGGTTTCGCGCGCTTCTCAGGGAAGAACAGCCCGCCCCCGACGAGGTCGTTGGTGCATTCGCAGCCGGTCACGACACCGATGACGAGGATGATCTCTGGCATATCCTGACGAAGGCCTGGAATCCCGGCTTCGAGCGGCAGTTGGTGCAAAGATTGATTGCCGGTCACGCGCAGGGCGCAGTCAGAACTGCAGCCCTCATCACTCTGGTCGAACGGATCCCCGAACGATTGAGCGACATCGTCGAAGCGCTGTCCCAGGCTGGCAACTTGGCCAGACTGATCCAACTGGCCGTGGATCTTGGCGAACTGCGGAATTGGCGCGGCTGGTCTGAAGAAAGGCGCCATGCTGGCGCCGCCGAAAAGGCTGCTCTCAATCTACCGACCCCCTTGCCAGAGATCGCAGAAGCAGCGTTTTCACTGGTGAAGAATAGCGTTCCGGCCGCTTCCCTCGCAACACGCCAATATTTGACCAGCGTTCCGAATGTTGCCGAAGACGTACGCCTGTTCCGCGTTAAACTGGACCGTCACATGCCGTTAGAGGTGGCCGAAGATGCCCGTTGGCTGCTGGCTAATACCGATGCGCCAGAGCACGCCGTCGAGGCATTGGAGTTCGCTATCCGACACAGGATGGAAACGGATATCAAGTCGGCACTTAGGCATCATTTCGCCGACGTCGTCGCCTGGGCGCTGAAAGTCCTTCCACCAGTGTTGCCGTTGCCACCAGATGTACTCGCCTTTGCAGAGGATCGGAGGAGTCCCGTGCGCCGGGCCCTGGTCGAACTGCTCGACGCGAGACCTCACCCATCCCACATGGCCGCACTTCTTCATCTGGCCAAGGACGATTGGTCTCCCAGGTCGAACTATTACGGAGAAGAGGCCGACTACCCGATCGCCCACGCGGCCGTGAAGGCCATAGCGAAGCTCGGGATGATCGAAGACGATCCGGCCGACGAATTGTATCGGGCGGCAATCGACACGCGCGATTCCGATCTTCGATATGAAATCTTTCTCCTGTTGGTGCGCGCGGCGCGCTCGCAGTTTCAGGAGATGCTGTTCGAGCTTGCCGTAAATCCAGGCACGCGTGCTGCGAGACTTAGAGCAGCGCACGCTCTGCTCGCAGCTTCAGAAGCCGTGGTGCCGAAGCTGCTGGAATCGATTAGTCCGCAGTTGGTCTTGACAAAAATCGAAGTCGTCGCTGCCCGGCTCCTGCTCTTGCTGGCGCGCCGGGGCGACCTCGATCAGCTGTTGAAGTGCGCAGTGTCCCTGGCCGCGCGCGAAAAAAGGCGCGTGTTGCTACTGCTGGCCGTTTGGGCGGTTCGTGATCGGAGCCTCGCCACGGCTGAGCGGATAGCGAACATGCTTCCGGCTAATCATGTCGGTGCGAAGTGGGCGCTCGCCGGTGGTGCCGGGAAGCTGGCCGAGACCGCGCTGGACGATTTAGGCGATCCCATCAGCGTCGAGCAAGTGCACTTCTTTATGACGCGAGAGCCAAAGAAACATTGATGCCCTAGTCGGGCGACCGCTTTTTTGAACGGCGATAATGGGGTGGCAACGCCTTGCCGCGCCATCCGAGCGTTTCCCCGCGCACCTGCCATCGTCCCCGGCTCCCGTGCGGCCCCTTCCATTCCTTGTTGAGCAGGGTCACCAGCTTCCTTCCGTATGCGCTCATGAGCTTGGTGTATCCTTGCCACAAGTGCTCGTATAAACGCCGTCCCTGCTGGGTGTCCTGAATAGTGAGGGCGCAGGGGTATCTGAACCACGAATCCAGTCCGGCCTCGAAGGCCTCCAACACGTGCGTATAGGTCTTCCTGTACGGAACGAGTTTCGATCGTTCTCGCAAAACCGTCAGTTTGTGCGATCTGAGCTCGCGTGATAGCCGCCCGTTCGAAATCCAGTGAGGATTCTCGTAGACGAGGAACGCCTTGATCGCATTCTCAAGCGCAAAGCCTCCGAGAAGGAAGACTGGTTTGTCCACCCCTCGCATCTGATGCTCCACTTCTCCTTTCGCATTCAGTCTCGAAAGGATACTGGACTGATCACGTCGGCTGTACATCTCCACGGCCTGCTCGTGCAGATTTTCTGCGCTGAGTAACCAGGCATTGGGGTTGGCATAATCGTCGACAAACCGCTTATTCTCGTCCATTTCCTCTCCTCGATGGTTTCCCAGCTAACGGTAGCCAGAACATTCCGGCTATTGGCCGCGCCAATGCGTCGGATGGGGCCGCATGTGTCTAATTGCGCCAAATTTACCGTGTTATCTCGTCGAACCACCTTTGTCCTACGCAGCGAGCGTCGGGATCCGTGAGCAGCGGTTGGAAGGAATGTTGGAGGGTCTTGGGCTGTCTGGATTGTTGACGGAGCGGCCGATGCAAAAAATAGGTCGACAGCAGTGTTACTCGTCATTAGCCAAAGATATCGCAGTTGTTGACTCTACAATGTAGGAGACGTATCGTCTCTCCCTTACGCGCCAATGCGCGGGTAGACTAAACAGATGTCGGCCGCCACACCGGCAACTTCCTCCGCGCCCTGCGCGGGTAAGCCGTCGTCAACGGGTAGCGAAGCCTTTCTTCCGCAAGTTGAAGAGGGCAGATGGGAGCCTCTATTGACATCGAGGCTCCCATCTCGCTTCGGTCCGATATATCTAACCACATAGCGGCGATCGCCAACGAGGAACCGCAACGAGGTCGTCCGAATGGCGGTTCACCTTCCGGCGTTCGATGATGTGCATCATTCATACGAACATCGCTAGAACGTCGACCTTCACGACGGCGGGAGATCAGCACGGGCGCACCGGCGCTTGCGAGCGAGCTCCGTACCGCCGGGACCCTCCAGCCTTTAATTCCATCGAAAGCATGAGCTCGCTCTGTACGTGGCCGAGCCATCAATGTTGGCTGGCAGCAATTGGCGTGTCGGAAAAGCCGATGTATGGCTGAAGGCCCAGCAAAATGGACGCTGTGCTCTTCTTCCCAGGACAGTATAGTGAACTAAGCGTAAACCTGCGGAGCTATTGAGGCGTCATGAAGCTTACGGATGAGCAGCAAGGCGAGATCTCCGAGGCCCGCAACCACTCGACGCCGACAAAGCGGCCTACTGTTCCGTCTCTCGAGGCAATCCTATACGAGGCATTCCCGGTCCTAGACCAGGGTTTCATCCGCGTAGTCGATTACATGGGGGACGATGCTGCCATCGTGCAGGCCGCACGTGTTTCCTATGGCAAAGGAACCAAGAAGGTCCAAGAAGACAGGGGCCTGATCAACTATCTCATGCGCCATCAGCATACGACCCCATTCGAGATGGCCGAGATCAAGTTGCACGTTAAGTTGCCGATTTTCGTGGCACGCCAATGGGTGCGACACCGCACGGCGAACATCAACGAGTATTCGGCTCGATATTCGATCCTCGACAAAGAGTTCTACATTCCGGCGCCGCAGCACCTCGCGGCCCAGTCCAACGTGAACAGGCAAGGCAGAGGAAACGTTCTGGAAGGTGAAGAAGCCGCAACCGTCCTCGGCCTGCTGAAGCAGGACGCGGAAGTGGCCTACGAACATTACCTCGAGATGCTCAATCAAAGCGAAGATGGTCAGAGCAGGCACGCCGATCGATCTGGACTCGCCCGGGAATTGGCGAGGATGAATCTTCCGCTGAGCTTCTATACGCAGTGGTATTGGAAGATAGATCTCCATAACCTGATGGGATTCCTGCGGCTTCGGGCCGATGCGCACGCCCAATTCGAGATTCGAGCCTATGCGGACAAGATGCTCGAAATTCTCAAGGCGTGGGTGCCTATCTCCTACGATGCGTTTATCGAGCACCGGCTCAACGCGGTGAGCCTTTCCGCCACCGCAGTGCAGGTCGTGAAGGATGCGCTGTCCGGCAAGTCTGTAAGCCAGAAGCAGAGCAAGCTGTCGCAGAGAGAATGGGCCGAGTTGGTCTCAGTATTCGGAGCTCTCGAGGGGGGAGGCTTGCGTGATTGATATGAGACTGACGCCTCAGGCAAGAGCCGCCGCCGGCAGAAGTACCAACGCGACCGCACTCAACTACGATATCGTCAATTTCGTCGCCGCGCGCAGTGAATCGACCGAGCCGGAGCTTGTCGAGAACGTATCGGGTGAAACTCCGATCGTCTTGGAGCATCTTGAGCTGCTCTCGCGACTTGGTTTTCTGTCGGTGCTTGGAGAAAGCGCGGGTCGGCGATCTTATCGGCTTTCCAAGCTGGGCGAATGGGCGCACTCGACCTCTTACTTCGCGATCTCCTGATCATCGTGAAGCGCCTTCGACCGGCGCTCAAGGCTGTCGCACAGGTCGAAATCGATCTTGAAAAGCCACGCTCTCGAGATGCCGACGCTCGGTCCCGGAATGTGGGACGAGGAAATGGGATAGAGGATACTCAACATCCCGTGCTGGCATTCGGTGAGATAGTATAGCGCTGCGCCTAGCATTTGCGTCTTGGTGCCCAGAGGTGCCAGGTAAAAGCGGGTGGCCGCGGACCTCAATCGATATCCGGAAACGATCGAGCTCAATTCAGTCGACATCGCGAACGGGTCGAAGGCCGATGCAAAACGCCGGATCCCGCTGGTCTCCTCCGGAAGCGGTGTGTCGACACCAAGCGCCTTGAGCACGTTGTGCTGATACATATCGGGTTGAAGGGAGGGCAGGCCGAAGATCTGAATTCTTTCCGCACGCTCCTTGTGACTGACGATTTCTCGGAGGAGGACGTCGTCGAAGCCAGGCGCAACGATGAGGACCTCCCTGTCCTGGCTGACACGGTTATGTCCTTCGAAGCCGATTATCTCGCGCACCTCGATAACGTCTCCGGACGTGAATTTGGTATTCTCCCGGTCGTTGTACGAGGTCGGTTCGGCATAGATCGCATCGAACCTGCGGCAGCCCTTGATCTGGAGAAATCGGGTCAGAAGGGCGATGTGAGGTCTCAGCATTCCCGTGATGTCGACCGCAAGCTTCGCGGTCTTGAGGTCGAACCCCATCTGCTCAAGCTTCACGATGAGCGCTTGAACGCCCTCCGCCTCATCTCCCGCTATCGTGAAACATTCCTCGACCGGCAGGTCTTCCGCGGCGATCTGATATTCGGGATGGATCAGCCAGAGCTTGCGTTTGGCCGTCGCCAACTCATAGCACTTCTTCACGCGGGCGCTATTGTCCCACGAGCTGAGGAGGATGTCCCAGTCCTCCGACCAGGCCGCCTCGATCGAAAGCTTCTTTCGGAAGAAGTAATCGTAGTGGATCATTCGTCGGGCTCGAACAGGCTAGGCGTCGTCTGTGCTTCTTGCTTCCGCGTCCCCCCGAAGAACGGAGCGGTCATCTTGGCCTTCCAAGACTTGTGGAAGTCCTCGAAGTCACCGGCGCGAGCAGGATCGAATATAATGTCCACGACACCCGGCGAGAACTTGACGATCCCGCGACGTGCAATCGGAAGACTCCACTTCGGCGCAAGAGTCGCATTAAGCTGAAACTTGGCCAGGCGCTCTTGGGAATTCCTGTCGATCTCTTCTCTCGTCGTGCGTATTAGAAATGAGCGCTGTTCGGAAACCTGCAGGAGCGATTGGGTTTTGTCCGTCAGCTCCCGTTCCAGGACGGCAAAGCCTAGCAGAGAGCACTCCACCGGCTTGTCGGCAAATCTATTCGTCTCGAATAGACGCGCTATACGCTCGATTGCCGTGCGGATCGCGGTTCCGTCAGCCCCGGGTTTGCGCATCGTCTGCATGAACCACTCGGCGGTATCGAGAAGGCCGTTGGCCTGATCTTCCTTGCTGATGCGATCGATGAATTCTTCTCGTTCATTGTAGATGGCCAGATCCCAGATGTTGCGCAGTGCTACAACCAAGGTTCGAGGCAGCCCTTCGGCCATGCGGATGAAGTTTTTTAGGCCAAACTGCAGAGGAATCTGCTTGCCCTCATCGCGCAGGAGCTGGGCGACCATATCGGACGAATAGTGCTGCACACGCGTGGCGTACGCCCCCTTCGATTTTCCAGCGGTGAAATCAGCGGCCTGCACGGCAATCTGATCCGCCAGCTTCGGGAGCGAATGATTTCTGTACCAGCCCTGGTACAACGTAAGCATGTTGATCTTTTCGAGGACCGGATGCCCAGGAAGCTCGACAGCCTTCGCTATGCGCTCGATGTCTCGTTGGCTGGAAATGCCGGGTGCGCGCCCTTGAGCTAGGCCTTCCTTCAGAACTTTGAGCAGGCGATCGAAGTGCCGGCCCGTACCCGGTGGAGGCGATCCGATCATCTTGAACACAACGTCGCTGTCGCGGCTGAGATCCGGGTTCTCGAAGATATGCTCGATGGACCGGATGGAAACGGACCGTTCGGTGAGCGCTCCGAAGACCTGTAGCCGTCTGAGCACCATCTGGTCCGCAAAATCGTCCCATTGCTCGCTGTTCTGGCGCAGTCGATGGTCCAAGACGATCTGCTTGAATTCCGAGCCCTCGCGATTGATTTCATCGTCCGAGTAGGTCTCGTGCGTCTTGATACCGTAAAGGCGGCTTCCGATGCGGAACGTGGCCGGCGCTTTGCGCTCGCGGATCAGCGATTGAACGTATCTCTGCTGCCCTTCGGTGATGTTCTCCAACTCATCGAGCTGATACGAAAACGTCAGCTCACGAAACTCTTCGACTATCTCCGACAAGAGCTTGGGGATGCCGAATATGAGCGTCCCCCGGGTCGCCCGAATGCGCGTGGTGAAGCGGCCGGAATAGAGAACGTTATTGATGTCGTAATCGAGCTCTTGTTGCAGCGACGCGCACCATTCGAGCAGTTCTTTGAACGTCAACAGCGACGATGCAGGAGGATCGCTGAATAGCTTCTGAATCTCAGCGCAGACGCTCGGCTCGTACTTCGTCAGGCCAGAATCGGCGCTCTTTATGCTGCAGAGGGTCTGGACGATCTCCTGAGTGAGCCATAGCTCGAAATAGTATTCGAACAGTCCCCGCCAGAGCTCGTCGGACTGCCCTCGGCCCCGAAACCGCTCGAAGTTGAGACCGCCCAGGAGTACGTAGATCCCGATGTATCCATCTTCGCGCAGTCCCTCTAGCGGACGCACTTCCCGACTGTGAAAGCGGAAAAGCTGCAGAGGAAAGGAGTAATATCTCATCCAATGAGTTTTCCCGCTTCCCTTGCCTCCTAGGATAAGCAACGGCATGAGAGACGTCGGCTTGAAGACGGCGTCGGCATCCCCTCCCGCAACATCGATCCAGAGACTTTCTATCTCCTCGGTCGACAGATCGACGGCCTTTGTGATGTTGAATGGATTGATCTTCTTCAGCATGCAGCCCTCCTAGTACTTGGGATACCGGTGAAAAACCGGCTTCCAAGTCGGGATTTTCGTGTTCGGCTGCTCCCAAAAGACGGGCAGAGTGTTGTCCGGAGTATTATGGCTGAAGCCTAGGGCCAGTTGAGTATCCTTGTAGCCCAGCGGGTTGGGAGGGCACAGGATGGAACCGTAGCGGTGCGCGACCGCTTCGGCCTGAGCTCTATCGATCGGTGGGGGAACGTTCTTGTAGAAGCGCGACTCGGGAGCAAAGCACCTGAAGGTGTCGTCGAACTCCGCCACGCTGGCGACTTCGTCGAAGCGGCCAGCGGAGGCGATCCGGGCGAGCGCGCGGGTCGTCGCGAAAATCGGATGATAGCAAACCTGCGCTGTCGAGCCGGCATCGCGCATCTTGGTGACGACGAGCCGTGAGAAGTCCGATACTTGATCGCCTGTGGCGCATAGATCATCCAGAAAGATGTAGCGATCGACCTCTGACGTGTCTTCGGGCTTCGCCCCCTCCATGCCCGGAAGCTGAATGTGATTTATGAACAGGCAGGAAGGAAGCAGGTTCTCCTGACGAAAATAATAGAGCAGATGCACTCCGCTCTCGGAGGGATTGCCGACTCCGAGGAAGCGAGTACGAGCGAGAGCCTTCTGATAGAGATCGTCTATGACGTCCACGTCGACGGTGTCGCCATTTTCGGATCTGACTGCTTCTATCAGTGGAACGCGGCAAAATTCGGCGAACAGCACCCGCAGAAGATGGCGGATCTCGAGATTGCCGAAATAGAGGAAGTTGCTCAGCAGATACAGCATCTGCAATTGCTCATCGACGCCAGTTCGCGAGGGCGACTGGAAGCACTCGAGCCAATCGCTCAGCGTGGGGCCAGGAACACGTTCCTCCCACACCGCCTTGTTGAGCCTTCGGATCTTTCTTTTGAGGGATTCGACGTCGTACATGACTATGACTTTTGATAGATATTGATCCACTCTTGCTTGATCACCGACGCCGTCTCGTTCCGCTTCGTGATCAGGCCGCGCGAGTGAATTCGGTCGACTAGGCTGAGCTTGAGCGTCAACCCGAGTTCGGTGCAAATCTCGGTCAGGTATTTCTGAGTGTCGAAGACACGACCGCAAGCAAGATTGTTTCCGACGACAAGTACCAGATGGCCTGAAGGCCGCAGCTTCTTAACCGCCGCTGTCAACGCTTCCCTCATCTCGAGCAGGAACGTTTGAGCGATGTGGCCTCGCAGTTCGTTCTTCCTTCTGATGTGTTTGACTATCCCCCGGGCGCTGGAAGGCAATTCTTCGTCCAAGGGGGCAATTTCACGCTTGCCGAAGTGCTCGCGCCCGATACTGCGACGTTCAAATTGTCTAAGGCCTTCCTCGGCGAATCCCAGCCACTGAATCGAAAGGCTGCTGGATCGGATGTACTTTTGTGCGCTTGCGTAGGGAGGCGACGTGAGGATCAGATCCAACGTTTCGGTAGCCGGCTCGCGAGCGTCCTTAGCTATATGAACGGGGGAGACACCGCCGAGGTGATCGTGAAGTCGGGACATCCGCGCGATGTTGGTGGTGACGATGTCGGTGAATTCGTCGAGCACGTTTGCCGTGAGCCTGTTCTTCAACCAGACGCGCCGTTGGGCCTTTTGCTCTCGGGTGAGAGTCTGCTTGTAAGGGTTTATGCGAACCGGCACGGAAACGGTCGGATCCGCCAGGCTAGTTCGCTGGACGGTTGCAGAGAAGCACGCCAGCAGAAACGACCGTTCGGACGAGGCCGGCAAGCCACGTAGTGAGGTCGCCAACCGATCCAGCCCCCGGAGCACGCTTGGGGAGAACCATTGCTCGAGGTCCAGAGGACCGGCAGGCAAGCCCTCACCTCGTCGAGGTACCGCCTCCAAGACGTTCTCGAACGCTTCTTCGAGGCGAAGAGCTGAAAGTGCCGTCGTCTTCGCCGACGAAAGTATGCGCGCAACGGGATTCGAATCGGCCCCGAAAACTCTTCGGCCCGCCAGGAGGCCTTCCAGCAGCACAGTGCCGGAGCCGCAGAACGGATCGTAGATGGTGTCGCCCTGGCCGCCAAGCTGCTCGCAGTTCAGAAGGAGCAGGGGGATGTTGAAGAGTAGCTTGGCGGGATATGGGTGTATCAGATGCGTGAATCGGTCGACGCCGGAGTTCGCGCCAACCAGTTCGCGGAAATTCACCTTTAGCGGCTTGCCATCAAAATCAGCCAACCAACGAGTGTAAACCTCGCTGAAAGAGCGCTGCAGCGGATCGGGATTTGGCTTCAGCATTGGTATTCATCGTAATTTGACAATAAAAACAAGAGTATCCGGGCCAGTGAGGCGTTGTCCCGGGCCAAAGGTATTCTGCCGAAGTTATCAACGGCAAGTTGATGTTTCAGGTGGTTCGACAGCAGCAACCGGCCTATGTCCAGGTTGAAGCGATAAGCCTCGGCGGCACGCCGCGGTGGCGAAAAGCGTAACGTTTTCAATGATGTTCTGTCGACCACCGCTGGCGGGTGCGAAAATCCCGGGGCGCCTCCAAGTCCGTCACTAGTCTGCACGATCGTTACACTTCTCGGGTGACGAGCTGAAGTCGCGTCATCTAGCAAGCCCTCTTGGCCGGCGCCGTGGCGCTGGCCCTCATGACCGCTACCGGTCCTCTTTGGGCGACCGACGTGGTCCGCAAGAACGCTCGCGACAGCTGCCGTGCCGCTGAGTCGACTGCTAGTCAACGTCTTTCAGGAGTTCGGGAGTTTCCTCGTGAGATTCCCACTTGGGCACGTCGAGCAAAGCGATCTCGGGCATAGCCTTGCCGGCGATCGCTTGCAGATCTCCAACCATTCCCACGGTGGATTCGATGACCGCAACGATCTGCGTTTCGCGTTTCGCCCACTGCCTGCTCATGAACTTGCGTTCCTTGTCCAGGTCGTCGCTCATGTCGTTGAATTTTTCGACCACGGCTTCGACGCGTTGGCGAAATCTCGTTCCCGTGAGGTATTGGTAGATCTGCTCCACCTTGGTCTTCTGTCCCTGCTGGATCAGGCGCGAGCCGCTGACTTCGAGCAAAGACTGGCGCAGTGCGATCGCCAGCGGAAGCGCACAACGCGGGTGAGTGATCCATACGCCTTCCACCAGATTGAAATGCTCGACGTTCTTAGGAAGCGCCTGAGACACGATCAAGGCGACATCGGCGCCCGAACGCCGCTGGTCTTCCCGGAGCTTCGCGAGCCAACTGTCGCTCCAAGCCTTCGTGCGTTTGGATTCCCACATGATGGTTCCGGCCTTTTGGCCAATGGCGCCATTCACGTGCTGCGCAAGATCGGCGCCGAGCTCTCCCTTACCGATAGGTTCGATCAGATCCGCGGGAAAGCGCGTCGCGAGGAGGTTCTGGAGGTCGAGCTCGAGGGCTTCGCCTTGCGTCTGCTGGGAGCCTTGTTCGGCTTTTCTCTTAAGATCCTCGATTGTCCTTGCCATCGAGTCGATGGTCTGCTCCTTTTCCAGAAGACGGAGGCGCGCTCCTTCGTCGGCCTCCAGCTTGGCCTTTGCTCGCACATTATCGACCGAAGCCTGGACGCGCCGCTCGATCGTAAGTTCGAGCTCGCGTTTGGCTTCGTCCAATTCACGCCCTTTGCGAAGGAGGTCGGCCTGAGCGCGCTGCGCCTCTGCCAACTTGGCGTCGTTGACTTCGAGCGTATGGCGCAGGGCAGCGACCTCTTCCTCCTTGGCCCGTACCTCTGCTGCTGCCGCTTCGCGGGCTTTCTTCGCCTCGTTCGAAACGATTGCCGAGCGCTCGCTTTCGAGGCGCTTCCGCACCTGATCGTCGATCTCCTGTCGAGCTCTCTCGACCTCATCCCGTTCACGTCGGAGCTGATCGAGCTTTTGGGAAACCTCCGCATCCTTTTCCGCCAACTGCTTCTGAAATCGCCTCCGCGTTTCCTCGATCAGGGGAGCCGCCAGGGACTCGGTCAACCGGATGGAATGGTTGCAGTTGGGACACTGAAGGGTCGGGCCATGGGCCTCTGGTATAGTCGCTTTGTAGTTCATCGGAGATCCTGCTTTACTCGGGTTCTTCGTTACATAGGCAAGGGAGGTTGGTCAGGGCGACGATGTCGTTTAACCTCGATTTCCGCATCTCGCCTTTTTGTCAGGTCCGCATCCGGCGCGTCGTCGATAGCGCGTTGCCTTCTTCCGTCTGCGAACCAAGCGTCGAGGCCCATGTCTGGTCAGGCGCCAAGAGGTCGCCAGATCGTTTAGACCACGTCGCCGAAGGCCTTGGATCAGAAAGCCGCGCGCGTCGGAGTCACCGGCGAGCGCGCAGCGCAGTAGGCAAGTCATCATCAGATCGTGTTCTCCGGGGGCAAAGGCGCACCGCGCGAGCAGAGAAATGGCATCGGCGGTCGATCCAGAGATCGCGGCCCGCCAGGCCGGTTTGGAAAACGAATAGCGGTTCAATGTCACTGCGAGCACCCGGAGGTCCAAATCGTCGAAGGTTTCGGCTCCAAGCGTTCTCCACCAATGAAGAGGATCCGCAGATGGCCTGCCAGCTCGCCGAGGATTCGATCGCCGGCGTGAGCGCAGCTTTGCTCCGGGTGATGTCGGCGGGTTTAGGCTGGGTTGAGCGCCAGCCTCCAATTGATTTGATCGACCATTCGACGCATCGGGACACATCAGCGCGCCCGTCGAGGTGATATCGATCGTCATGCGTCCACCTCAATCGTGAAAGCGGGGTCGAAAGCGATATACTCGTCTGCGTATGCACGTGGATTCGAAATCAAGCGGGTGCGACCACGGAGCATATCGACTGGAAAGTGGGTGTGACCCCAAATCCAATAATGAGGCTGATACCGATCTATGGTCTGCCTCAGATCTGATGCGTACGCCGCCGAAAGCATCTGGTCGCGATACGATGGAGATAGAGCCTCGGGAACTGGGGCGTGATGAGTTAAGATCATGGACGTTCCCGAAAATGGGCGGGCCAACTCCGTCTCTATGAAAGCACGCGATCGAACGTGCAGAGCACGAGCCTCCGCAGGGCGGAAACGTAGCCAAGGGTCGGATTGCCACTTGATGCGACGATGGTCGCGCATCGTGTCACGCGCCGTCCGCATCGCCATTTCGCGAGTGGACTCTCCGAACAATGCATAATCCGTCCAAAGGCTCGCTCCCAATATGCGCAGCTTTCCGAAGGTGACGAGGCTGTCTTCGAGAAGATGCACGCGCAATTCCCTGGCGCATTCGCGTCCTTCAGCCAACTCGTCGAAATACGTACGACCGTAGAACTCATGGTTACCGGCAACGGTCACGATTTCGGTGTCCGGATATGCTGCGCGCATCGATCGGATTGCTCGAACGAGGCCCTCGCAGGTGTCACCGGCGATGATCACAAGGGAAACTCCGGGGGCCAACGGGGGAAACCCTCCGACATCCAAGCGGCCCAGGTGAAGATCGCTCATGATCTGAAGCAAGAGACGCATAGTCACTGCCTCCGCGATGAGCGACCGGAGGGAGTGAGCCGACTGGAACGCCAAGCCAGGTAGATGTTGTGTAGACGCCAGGACGCAGAGAGCCTGGCGCGGTCGACCGGCGGCAACGGCATCTGTAGGAGTTTGGTCGACAGCACCAGCGCGGCGCCGGCATCCTCGAACGCGGCGCGCAGCAGCAGCGTCATCGTCAGATCGACCGCGGCGGTTATCACCGTCGGCGTCTTGAGCTTGAGGGCGATGCCGACCGCGGCGGCAGCATCGCCCGCAACTGCCATCCGCCATTCTTCGATTGTCGACGACATCTGCGCGACGCAGGACAGAACCTCGTCCTGCATCTCGGGCTCGAAAGCCTCGCTCGGCAGCTTGCGCCAGTATGCGAGGGCGCGATGCCAATCGGTCTGGCTCGGACCGGAATTTTTATACGTTGCCATGGCAATACTCCATCGTTCGCGCCGAAGCGCGTTGGGCCGCGTCAAGGCGCGGAGGCGAAGTTCAGTCGGTTGGGATTCAGGGAAAAGTCGGCGCAGCTCTATTCCAGCGACCGCGGCGGCGGTGCCGGGCGCGCGCAGCCGCAATGTCGGTCGGGATCGAGGTCGTCGAGATCGAACGAGTTGGGATGCGCGTCTACGATGGGCGATACACACCTGTTCGAGCGAGGTGCCGGGTGCCGGTCGACATTGTCTCGGCGGGGGCGCCATCGCACCTGAAGCAAAATCGCGAGGCGATCGTGGGCGAACTTCTGGAGCACGCCTAAGGGACCGGAGACGGTCGAAAGGGCGGGGGAAGGAGTAACGCCCCAATATACGGGCTTGCCGTCAGAGGCAGTGCGCGCCAGTAGCGAGTTCGGGGCCGGAGCCGCCCTACCTGGTGCGGGACACTGATGGAGCGCCGTGGTGCCGACGGGAGAGGTCGGATGGAGAAATAAAGCCGGCGCAGTCATCGGAACGCCCCCGTAGCGGCTTCGGAGCGCAAAACTCGAGAATCGCACTCCTTTAGAATATTGGGGCGATTAGCGACCTTCGACGCAAACGTCAGGACGCGAAGAACTAATCGGCGAACACGCCACGATCCGAGGCCGACCGCAGACTTGTCGATCGGGCGAGGCTTAATCGCTGCAGTACACTCCGGGACTTCCAAAACCCAATCCAAGTTCAGAACGCAGGCGTGTTGATCCGTTTTAAATACGGGGAAGGCGGGGAAGGTAAGGATCCCTCCGGGGCATGTTGGCATTTCCAGATGGCCGGTCATTCGTCCTCGCACCGTTCGTCAGCGCGCGATCTGGTTTTCTGAATACGGCTAAATTATGGCTTTGGTGACAATCTTAAAATTGTATTTTTAGTGTCTGTCTCGGCCTGATCCGCGGTCAGGTCCAGCAAGCAAGCTTCCGGGATTCGATCGCAAGAATTCGTCGAACTCTTTTCCACGGAAAAGCGAGAGAAATCGAATCCTTGAACTAGACACGTCGTCCCCTGCCGCAACAATTGGAGTCCTTTGCGGCCTGGGATGAACGACGTTGCCTAGAGGGGAGATACGCACGCTTCTGTCGCCGGATATGCTCCGCGAGGCGCGACGCTTGACGGGGCTTAGTCAGGAGGGATTGGCGCGCCTGACCCGCCTCAGCAGGAAGACGATCATCGCCGTCGAGAGAGAGCAATCCCCGGATCCGGATCCCCGCCGACGACTGGTGCTCGAGAAGATCCGTGGATTGTTCGAACTGGAGTTCGGACTGAAATTCGACACTCATCAGCAGACCGTCCAGGCGGCGACCGACAAAGAGGGGGGATAGTCCGATTATCTCGAACGACGTGCTCGCCATGCCCGGGGAGTGCAGGCCATAGGAAATAGATCGCTCATGCGAGTCTCGCGACGATCAAACAGCATTTGGCGGTGTTCTACAACGAGCGGCCCGGAAAGGACGACCCGAATGAGGCGACTGGCGGTTAAGGCGCCGGATCTGGACATCTTCCGACAAGGGTTCATCGTGCGTGGACCTGACCTCTGGACCATAACCAATGACGGTCGGAGTTTCCTTGAGCGTCTCGAGCGAGCTCAGCGAGAGTTGCCCTAGAATCCAAGGCGGTAAGACCGAAAGGACTCTTTGTCCGACACCCAAATAACAACCTGAGTCTTGAGCCCGCCCTCGCGCGGCTTGCGGTCCACGTCAAATTTGGGTTTGCTCATCATCGTGCCGTTCCAGCCTGCCGGACTTTGCTCAGAGCTGGATCAATCCTCGCTTGATGCCGAGTATCACAGCGGAAATGCGGTTTCCGGCGCCCAGCTTTCGCATGGCATTTCCAAGATGAAACTCAACGGTCTTCTCGGAAATGGTCAGGATCTCGCCGATCTCCCAATTGGTCTTACCCTCTTTGCACCATCGCAGGCATTCAGTCTCCTTGAACGTCAAGCCAAGTGGTCTGCTTGGATGCAATTCTTCGACAATAGTCATGTTAGCCCCACCCCCGACGATCCTACGACTGCGGATTGCCAATACCCACGCGCCTCCTCCGGTGCCGGCATGCACCCGTGCCTGCAGCTTCTGGCCGCAGCGCTGGCCCACGAACTGCACGCGCAAGGACCGAAATTTCGGGATCCAATCGAAACGTTTACGGATACGGTCTCGGGAAAAGGCGGTGGCCGAACTGACGCAGAGAACCGCGCATCCGATCGCTGAGAGCGGCGAACATCAAAGGCAGGACGGTAATGGATCAGGACCTCGCGGCCCGCAGATCCGCGGTCCGATATCGATGAAATTTCACAGTGCAGAACAGCATCACACATCATCGTACAACAATCTCCCCCAAAAGAGGGGAGCGCAGGCAGTCGGCCTAACGCAAAGGCTTAAATCGAACTTGTTGGCACAATCTATGATTGTCGATCCTACACGCAAACGGAACTGCGTCAAGGCGTCTCTGCTTTGCCGCTCCGGTCCCAAAGAAGCAGTTCAAATCGCCATGTTAGGTGCATATCCATGTATTGCGGCATTGCCGCAAATTGCAGGCTTGATTCCACCCATGCAGTAGACGCGGTCTGAGACACGACAAACGCCGCGCCCGAACTCCCATGACGTACGATGGTCCAAAGCGGCGTTGGCTAGAGCCGCCCTCAGGCTTGCTAACCTCCGCGTGATTGTTTCCACCCAAAGATGATTCGGTATATTGGTTCGGATCGCAAGGTCAGCAATCCTGCCTATTGGTCTGCCGCTTCCTGAATAAGCTCCAGCGCTTTGATGAACCGCTGGTGCTTCAGGAGTATTGACGAAGTTCTTAGCGTAGTCCTCCACGGCCTTTTGCGCCTTGGACCAGTGCGGGAGCGATTTCGTTATCATCTGCTGCCCTGCGGGCAAACGAGATCCCAGCTTCACGCGGAAAAACACGATCTTCATAGCGACCGGTAGCTCCAATGGCGGCGGCGCCGTTCTCTACGGAGCCGAGAAAGATACGCAGTATCTGCTGGACGGCGTCGTTGCGCGCGAACCGCAGGTTCAACTCAAGTCCGACGATCGGGTATCCGTCAAGTGTGGCGCAAGCGAGCGTCGCGGCAGCGGCCGTTCGCTGCTCGATTATTTCAGTTTCGCCAACCTCTACCAGCCATGCGCGCTGCTCGCCGTGCCCGACGTTCCGCTCAAGGACCGGGTGCCGTATGCGGCCAATCGTTGCCAATCACTGCATGACAAAGGTCTGCTGAAAGCCGAAACGATGAAAGCCCAAGCGCGGGAATCTCTCGATCGCATGCACGACTACGGCTGGGATCCCGAGACGGATGTCGGCCATGCGTTCGGGATTTCGTCGCTCCCGATGCGACCGCGACCAAATAGATCAACGATCATGGCCGCTTCGACGTTCGCGATCGCGTGTGCGGCTATAGCTACGCCGCAAGCGAAGCCGAGGGTCGGCCGATTGCGGTTTCTCCTGGCCCTTGCCGCGACGATCTTCGCCGTAGCGCCGGGCGGCGCGCCCACCGGGGCGATCGATGTGATCAATTATCCCAGCGGGCCGCGGCGATCCTGGCTCTCGTCATCCCCAAGCACGGGCCGGCAGGACTTCAATTTGGGCGGTGCGATCTGTATCCGCGACCTGGTGACCGGTAACTCACCGCAAGCTCAGCGCGTGAAGGCGGGAATTGATGAGTTTCTCGCCTCGGGCCGTTTGAACGGGTTGCCTAGAATCATCGTGCACGGCCGCAGCGACGACCGGGTACCCGTAACCTTCTCGTCGCGTCCCTATCTTGGCCTATGCCGTCCTAAAATCCCTTCGCCAACATCTGAAGGATTCGACGGTCATCGCCGCCTTCCTTAAGCAGCATGCGATCGAAAGGAAGGCTGCCGTGAGGTCCAAAGGATCGGAGGCCTCAAAGAAACGGAAACAAGTGGCGCGGCTCACCGTTGAGCGCCAAAACTTGCTCAAGGCTCTCGAACAAGGCGGCGACCCCGAATTGTTGAATCCCGAACTCGCGCAAAATAAGAAGGAATTGGCCGACGCCCAGGCGGTAGTCGACCGGTTCGCGGCCGCCAGCGTCAACTTCGAGATCGATCCGCCGTCTATCGAACACTATCTGAAGCTGGTCGACCAGTTCATCGCGCGAGTTCATGAGTATCCTGTAGCAGCGAAAGACGCACCTTTGGTCGAAGAGCTCAACGAGCTCGTTGATCGCGTGGTCGTTTACCCGAACGAAAACGATCGCGGGTTCGAGGTCGAAGTCGTGGGTAAGCTGGCTAAGATCGTCGCTGGCACCGACTCGTTTTGCGGTAAGTTTTCCGCACCTAACAATATTGTTAGGGGGCTAACCCTTACCGCCGAGCACGCAGCCAACCAACTGAGGATCGTGTTGCCGAGATTCGCGGCCAGTCCGACCAATCCGCTGTGCCAGACCATTGAAAAGCTCCTTTCCAACGATTGGGAGCCCGTGTCCGCCGCGGATATTCAGCAGCGCTTGGCCGCCGCTGAAATCAAGGCCACGAAGTTGGAAATCGAGCGCGCGATACAATACGGCCGCTCCTCATTCGTGATTGTTCGCAGGGGCTGGGTGATGGCCAGGACCGCGTACGAACGCCTGCCCATTAGGTACTTCACGACGACGGAAGCAATCCTTGAAATGGCGGAGGACGTTCTCTACGAGAGCCCAGCACCATTAGGTTGGATTTCTCTCATGGAGGAGTTCCTCGACCGTGGATGGGTCATCCATGGCGAATGCGACCAGATCCTTCGCACGGCACTCTCCGCTTCGCCTCAATTTGAGGTGGCGAGTCTCCAGCCCACGCTCTGGATGACCAGGCGGTCGAAGCGGACCGCTGCTTCAAAGCGCATGGCGCGCTCGGTTGCCATGAGCGCAGATGGCCGTCATCGTCATAATCTTACCGGGGCGTCCCAGCGGTGCTCCGCGTGAAGCGGAACCTTCAGCTTGATCGATGGCTTCGCAAGCAAAGGATTCGCATCGAATCGAGTTGGTCCTTGGACATGTCGGTCACTCCGCGCGTGCGAAACGAGCTCGACGGACTAGACTGAGTCAGACCGGCCCGAGTGTTTTGGGCCGGACCAATCGTATCCATCTTCAGGTAAGAATGAGCGGAAACGAACGATCTTCCGAATCGCCCCGATCTCACCGAATTCCAAACGGGAAGTCCGGAGGCGCCGTCTGCGTTCGCGATCATGCGGCACTCGAGCCTACTCAACCGCGATAAACTGCATCCCTTGTGCGAGCGACAGCTTCTAGCCCAATCGACGAGATGGAACGTACCTTTTCGATCGCGGACGCCTGCGTGTCGACATCCGGACCTCCGCCAAGGCCTACCGCTGCGCCTCTATCGAGATCGTCTCCGTCCTCGATGCCCACGCAACCGAGGCTCGTCTCGCACCAATCGCGGCTAAATGCCGTCAAAGTCGACGTGGACGAGGTCCGGGCCTCGCCCGCGTGCTACCTTTGGACATCTGCGGCAGGCGTTGGCAGAAAAGGGGCTGACCGTCTCGCATCGTTCGCATAATCGTCGGAGTCTACGTCTTCGCGAAGGACTGCGCAGCAACCTCGTCGCCGCATTCCTCCTAGCGGCTAGACCGGCAAATAAGCGACCCGTCGGCCTACGAAACAGGCTCTATGCTAGTCGACGATCATTGTACTCAGCCCTGAGACTGAGCCGACCGGAACTTATTCGCCGCATCTATGGCGATTGGCGGTATCGGTCTAGCCAACGCCTGGGGTCGAGCTCATCGATCGCACGACGGGGCCCGTATCGGTCCTCCATCCAACGATAGTCAAAATCCCCTTCGTTGGTGCTGGCGAAGTCCACCAAGACGCGCAGGCGCCGACGCGTTAAATCGGGGTCGGCAACGGGTTCGGACGCGAAGCCCAATCCCTCCTCGGTACAGGATGCGGGAAGCGGCGCCGTCCCGCGATACCGCGTGAGCAAATCCGCAACGGTCAGGAACAGCGCGTCGGCCCAGACCTGCTCCCGAGGAATGCTGACCGCTGAGTCGATTAGTACCTCGATTTGCGGAAACACGGGGTTCGCGTGGTTCTTGTACCATGAACGAGCGCCGGCCCCGTCGTTGGCGGCATAGAAGCGCCCCCAACCGATGCACTGCTGAACGTCTTTATGGAGGAAATGCCCAACCTCGGTCCGAAGGCCGCGGTCCGACTTAGTGCGATAAGCACCTGTGCTGGCGATGCCGAGCTTAGGGCCTTTGTAGGCGTGGCGCTGGACCCAAATGGGCTCGCCGCCAAGTTGGTATATTTTATGACCAACGATCAATACGTTGTCGTCCAACTTCCGGCGAACTCGAGCAGATGCGGCTTCGAGATCGGATGAGACGACCTGGCGCGGGCGCATGTCGGCCAGCGTGAAGTGGGGAAACGACACCCCCTCCGGAAGCAGCCCTAAGAGGTCACCCTCGCCGCAACGGAGTTTCGCCAGTACGTTTCCGCAAGTACCCCGCATGCACGATCGCTCGGCATCAAAATGCATCGGCCAGTAATTTCGCCCCTTGTGATGTACGACATCGAGTTCGTTCGCTTCGAAGCGGCTGGTCTTCGGAAATCTGATGACAAACCCCGTCCGCGCCTCCACGACCCGGATGGGGAATTTCTCCATGGCGAAGAACCATTCCTTCCGCGCCTTCCGTCCCCCTTTTGGCACCGTGGTCGCCTCAAAGGGAACGGCCACCTCAGTGACGTATTCTGACGGCGCGCTAGGAATGCGTCCGCCAAGGCCCCGAGTCTCGAAGAGGGATTCGGCGCCGGGATGAGTCACAAAGCTCATGATCACGCTCCAGAAAGTGACACTATGGTCTTGCTCGTATTTCTGTGGCCTTCAACCAGCACGAGTACACTTTCCCCGCCTTTCTCCGCCTTTTAGGCTTCGCCTATGGAGCTGCATCTGTGGGCAAGACACCGAAACTATGAGTACGCAACAGCGCCATGCCCACATCAGAGCACGCTTGGGCAGTCGGTTTGACGTGGATGTCTCGATGAGGCGGAAGCTCTCCGCAACTCCGTGGTCGGGGAGCAATGGCATCCACCGCAGGTGAACCGTTGCCGTTGACCGCGACACTTCTAAGTTTGTATACTATGTATCAGTTACAGCATACAAGCGCTAGTGAGGGAGCTGGTACGTTCGCGCGAGTTGCAAGAAAGGGAAAAGCCAGAAATGACTTATACTTACGCTCAATTTAAGTCGGGCCCGCCCCGCCGCATCATGGTGGCCCTGGGAAAAAGCTGTCTCGATGCCCTGGACACAATGGACTCCTATGCGAGCTTCCGTGAGGCCATTATCGCGCTCAACTGCGCTGAACAGGGCTATTTCACGAATGCCGCGCGCCGTTATGCGTCCATCTGCTCGTCGGGTGAGCTCGAACTCTTGAAGGGCATTTTGTTGCTCACGGATTTTGCTCACGTCGCCGATGAGATTTCGAAAGGCGAGGCCTACACCAATATGATCCGGTGCTCCGGTCCCATCCGCGATGCGCTGGCCGCCTGCGTCGTCAACGCATAACATAGACATGTATTTGCTCCACATCTTCCGCTCCGACCGTTTCGAATTGGCGGAGCGGCGCTTCATGATGCTTCGCGGGCCCGCGGCGCTGCTGAAGTTTAGCGATGGTAGCGGCGGGTGGCGCTGCTAAACTCCCGACCGGTATACGAGGACCGGGAGATGTCGAAGGCGGGCAATGCCTCATGCGAACAAACTACGATAAATACGCATAGTCTAAAGGGCTCCCAAGAAATCGTCACGTCGAGCCAGGACGGAAGTTTTGTCGGCGTCGCGCGACCGCTTACCCTCCTGAACGGCGCCCTCACGAAATTGGCTGGCGGAGAACTCAATGTCAGAGATTCCGGGCTCGACCCGAGGCGACGAAGTCGGAGACATCGCCAAAAATGTCGTCGTGATCGGCCGGAATGCCGAGCAGAAGGCCTGCGAAGAGGCCGAGGCCCAGGCCCGGCAGCAGCAGGCTGCCGCGCAGCAACGCAGGGCCGACATGATCAAGATGGCCGACGACTTCGAAGGCGCCATCGGCGAAATCGTCGACACCGTCTCTTCGGCGTCGACCGAACTGGAGGCATCGGCGGGCACCCTGACGGCGACTGCGGAACGCGCGCAGGAGCTTACCTCGGCAGTGGTCGCAGCCTCCGAAGAAGCCTCGACCAACGTCCAATCGGTCGCATCAGCGACGGAAGAACTCACCAGTTCGGTGGTCGAAATCAGCCGGCAGGTGCAGGACTCTGCGCGAATGGCCAATGAAGCCGTCGACCAGGCCCGCAAGACGAACGACCGGGTGGTGTCCGAGCTGTCACGAGCGGCTACAAGGATCGGAGATGTGGTCGAGCTCATCAACACCATTGCGGGTCAACCAACCTGCTGGCGCTCAACGCCACCATCGAGGCAGCGAGAGCTGGCGATGCGGGGCGCGGCTTTGCGGTCGTGGCATCTGAAGTAAAGGCTCTCGCCGAGCAAACGGCCAAGGCAACCCGCGAAATCGGCCAGCAGATCGATGGCATCCAGCGTGCCACCCAGGAATTGGTCGGAGCCATCAACGAAATCAACGGCACGATCGAGAAGCTCTCGGAAATTTCCGCGGCGATCGCCTCGGCGGTCGAAGAACAGGGCGCCGCGACCCAGGAAATATCCCGCAACGTGTTGCAGCAAGCCGCCGTGGGCACGCAGGAGGTATCCTCGAACATCATCAGCGTTCAGCGGGGCGCCAACGAGACCGGATCCGCGTCGACCCAGGTCTTTGCCGCTGCTAAGTCGCTGTCGGGCGACAGCAACCGGCTCAAGCTCGAGGTGGGCAAGTTCCTAAACACCGTTCGCGCCGCCTAACACAATCTGACGCCCGGCTGAGAATATCGAGCCGGGCAGAGGTTTGTTATGTGCGCTTCTGGCCCATCGCTGACCTCGGCACGCTGCCTGCCGACCGTCAGCTCATGACCCATGCTGACGTCTGCCGCGCCTGTTTTAGCGATCCGGCTAATCGTCCCTTAGCAAATGCCGGTCATTCTACCCGGCTGCAACTAAGTCATAGGGTAAAAATGAACGGAGCCGCTCTTCTCACAACCATTGCGGCCACATGGGTCGGCGCGTTTGTTGTTCTCCTGCTCCCTGGTCGTTGGCTCGGAAGTTGGATTGCCGCGAATAGCCCGAACACCTTCTTCGGTGTGCTCTACTGCGTGGTGTTCTCGAAGCTGTTGATAGTCATTCTAGCGGTAGTGGCCGTGTTCGTTCGGCTGCCATTCCTGCCGCATGTCAATACAGATCAAGGCTTTGCTCTTACATTTGCGGCGACGTTGTTTTTTGTGCCAGCGTTGGTCGCTCAGTTTGTGGGCTTTCGCCGTGCAAAGGTGCGGGGGAACTTCACAAGAATTGCCGCGAACTGAGCGTCTAAAGGTCGTCGCAACTCGGTATCCCATATATCCGCTTCTGGCCCTTCAGCGACCTCAGCAGACGTCCGCTTGCCCGCCGCTGTTAGGGGTAGAGGGGACACAAGGCGGTCAGTGCTTAATGAGTACACGGCCTAGATGCCGGAAGACTCACCAGCGCCGCAGGGGAGGGGGTAGTCGCCAAATCACCGCTCCCAAGTCGAACCCCCGTTTGCCCGGGTGGAAAATACCGAGTTTGCCGTCGAACTTGACGTGGCCGCTCTCCGTCTCGCCCTGGAAATTTCTACAAACGAAGATGCGCTCTTTGCCTTCGCCAGGAAAGGATTCTTCGGTCGCGATGATGAACAGGTTGCGGTGATCGATTCCTTGCTCCGGGAAGAAGGCAGCGGGTAAGGTCCAGACGCGCCGAAACAACCCTTCCAATTGTCCTCTGGCGCGTTCCACGTCTTTCCAATCATACTCGAAGATACTTAGGGCGCTTACACCAGGTCGCCCTGGGCCCAAGGTAGCTTTGAGCGTGCCGATACGGTTGGGATCCGGCGTGCCGATGCCGGATCGCAACGAAAGGAAGGCCGAAGGGTTCTTGAGCACGGCGGCCATCTGACGGTCTATCTTGGTCCCGAGGCCGGAGGGCAGATCGCCTGAGGTTAGCCATTCTGGCCTCACCCCGTACATCTCGGCGTATAGTTCCGCGGCGGCACCGACCAGCCCGTTCACGCCGTTTTCGTGTTTTTGATATGTGCTGAACGCGATACCGGCGGAGCGAGCGGCCGCAGATGGCGTGGCGTATCCGGCAAGGATTCGAGCGCACGCGAGACGCTCCGCCGTCCGCAACCTTCTGGCTTCAAGCTCCTTCTCGGCCCGCTCGCGCCACTTCTGGACCTCGTTCGGGTCCGGGTCCAAAATCTGCCGTATCCTGACGCCATAAGCCTTGGCGTAGGCTTCCGCCTGTACGTCCGAAAAGATCCGTACACCGGCTTCATGGCTCTTGTAGTTGGATGGCGACCAGCCGAAATGTTCGGCCGCCGCGGCCGAGGAGGCAAAGCCAGCTTTGAGACGGAGCGCCTGCAGCGCTGCACCTCTGAGTTTGAGGAAAGCCTCCGAATTCTTCGCATTCATAAGGCTTACAATAAACCAGAATGGTCGAATCGCTACTCGACATTGTCGAAAGTCGTCCCGCCCGTGCCGCCGCCTTCGGCGACTGCCAGGATTTCAGCAAAATTGCGGAACTTGGGTACGGCTGCTGGGGGAGGCGCTTCGAGCTCTCTACGCTCACGTGGATTTCTCTGTCCATCGTTCTGCTGCAGGTCCTCCCCGCCGATTTCCACCCCTATGTTCGGGCGGCTGGCTGCGATCTCTCCGTCCGGCTGGAGTGGCTTTGAAATGAGCAAGGAGCCACCAAATTCTGGCACTTGAGGCCCGAAGGCCGGAGATTCTTTTAGACCTGGACCAACAACCCATGTCTTTGAAGGACTATTAACCATTCACGTCGCCGGCGCCGAACAAGGGTTGCCGACACCAGTTATGACCTGTAACTTATATGGAGTGAAACGGCGGTTCTAATGTCTCAATCCGTGGAGTTGAGACCATCACTGTAAAGGTCAAGTGATCATGCCCAAAGCGGACGGTAACCTACACCACGGTGGCGCGGGGCGATCCCGCGCAGCTACCGTGGCACGAAGTTTCAAGAAGCCCAAAGCTTCCGACAAAATTGCTCGCCGTCCTAAGCGCAAGGGGGCCGGCTCCTTGCAATTAGGCAGTGGCTGGCGCCTCAGCGTCGATGGCGGCAAGACCGAGTTCTATGGCACCTTGCTGATGTGCCACGATACTGGCGACAAGTACCTCGCCGTGATGAAGGTGTCTGGATAGAGCGCCGGAGCTGTACCGGTTGTTGCGGCAGCGTCATCCTACTCCTTTCATCCAAGCCCCAGCTTCAAAGATCGGGCGTTGCGGGGATCAAGGCAAACGATCGCAATGCCGAATCCGCCACAGCTACGAGGTGGAAGAGGGATTAAATCCAATCCAAATGAGCTGTATAAGTTACAAATGATCTCAAAATTCGAACGAGGCGTGGCCATCTATCTCCGATGCCCTCGGGCATTCTGGGACGAGCACTCCAGAGCGTGCGGAGCCAAATGCGAACAATTCGGACTGCTCACGCACTGTTTCTCCGATTCAGGGATCTCCATCGCGGGCGCGCCCAGGCCCGGCATGCAGGCATTGTTCGACCACGCGGAAGTCGGCGCCTTGAAGACGGTCGTCGTCTACGACTGGGTCTCTCTCGCTCCGACTCTAAGGGAGTGCGTGGAGATCGTCAGCAAGCTGAAGAAGTACGGCGTGTCGGTCACTGCCGCGCGAGATCCTTACGGACCTGACCCCTACGTCATAATGCACGAGGAGGAGCGGGCTCGTCGTTCGGCAAAGAGGAGGGCAGTGCGCGAGCAAGCGAAGCTCCCGCAAGATCTCGCCGGCAGCAAAAGCCGTGACGCACTGCATTGAAGCACTCGGAGGATCCATGAACGATCATTTAGCGACCTCCAAGAACGCGATCGAGCTCGCCAAAAGGCATTATCCGGAGTTGATGGCCGGCTTTCAGGCCGGCAATGACGATCTATTCATGCAGGAGACCTCCGCTCCCGACGTCATGGACGACATCCTCGATTTCGGTGTCGAATTAGGCTCAGAACGGCCCGTCGTGGTGGAGGTGGCGCCCAGCGCCTCGGCGCGGCCGGGCTGGTGTTTCGATAACGTGAGGCGGATGGTCGAGACGCAAGGCGGGAAGCCCGTGCTGGGATGGGCGATTTGGAGCGCGCCGGCGATGTGGCATAACGCAGAGTTCCACGTCGTATATGAAACTCCCTCTGGCAACCTCATCGACGTGACCCCGAAAGTCGATGGCGAGACCCACATCATCTTCGCGGCAACTCCCGAGTACGGCGCGGATTTCGACTTTTACCGGCGACCCAACAACCGCCGGATGCGCGTCTACGGCCACGCAGAGCGTAAGCCTGGGGTTGCGGCCAAGATCGCGAGCCTCAGCGATCGTCGCCTCGCCTACGAACGCGAAGAGGCGTTCAGCAAGGGCCTGACCCTCAGCCAGTCCATCGGGATGGAGCTGCGCGGTCGCGATCTGATGGAGAAGCTGATCGACACCTTCCTCGAGGACGTCGGTCGTCTCGAAGCTATGACGAAACCCACCCCCGAAGGAATCTTCCTCAAAGATCCGAGGCGTCGGGCCCGCTTCGATCGGCTCGCTGCCGACGTCTTGCGGCAGCGCAACAAGCTGTACCTGATGGCGGACATGCAGGTGAGGGGCATGGTGCCGAAGTAATCTCACACAAGAGGTTGTCAGACGGTCGGCGCGTCGCCGAGACCGACATGACGAGGAACGCCGATGAGTGAAGTACGACACAGTGAGCCCGCCCCTTCCAAGGATGAGTGGACCGATGTCCCGGAACGGCACGAAGGCATGAACCGTTCCGGCCAAAAGCAACAAGTCGTCGCCCGTATCAAGCGAACAAGCAAATACAGTCATCAGGCTCCCAAAGGCGGGTGGTTCGACGTGGAGTTCGTGGCGGACAGAGCATACCCCCTGCGCGGTAACGACAACGCCTATCGTATGGTCGACGTCGTTTTCGGCGTCCGCCTCGAAGACGGTACCATCGTGGAGCTCAGGTTGTGATAACGGATGAGTTCGGAGCCATGTTGGATGACGTCCGCAAGCGGCTGGACGCCCTTCCGGAGTACGCGGCCTATGCCGAACGGCATGGTATCCGCTCCGCCGCCCTCCTCACGGTGACCGATGCAGAAGTGGCGGCGGCGATCACCGAGCGCATCGGCGACCGGATCCGCGGCAAAGTCGTCGTCGAGATCGGCGGCGGGATCGGATTGCTGTCGATTTTCATGGGATCGGTGGCGAAGACGGTCTTCTGCATCGAGGCCAATCCGGTGTGGGCGGCGGCCTTCACCGAATTGCTCATCAGCATGAAGCCGAACAATGTTAGCTACTTGCTCGGATCGGCGGACCAATTCGTGGGCATCATTAAGGCCGATGTAGCTGTCCTTTGCACCCATAGCGGCGTTGGTCCCATGATGGCGTTGGGCCATCAGCTGGCGGGCGAGGTCATCGACGTCCACGGCGAGATGATCGAAGCCAATCCGGAGAAGTACGACGCCGTCGCGGTCTGCGGCCTTTCGCGTAACCTTTGCGGAGTTCATCGAAGCGAACGTGGCGGTCATCATCCACAGCGGCCTAGACGGCAGGAAGGCTAAGTTGGCCCACGAAACGATCGACATGCACTGCTAGATGATCGCCATTCCACCCGAGGCAAGCGTACTACGCTCCTTCGCGTGACAACGAAGCCGATCGCGAAAGCTTCAAAAAGGCAAAGGCGGACGGCTCTACGCGAGGTCCGTAGCCGTGGCGAGCACGAACTTCTGAAGGACATTATACTCCCTACCGATTTTGCCTCGATCACGGACGAGATCGCCGCATGCAGGGACCTGCAGCAACATGACTCGTCGCGGTGGGCCGTTCCGTAGTCATTCGCAGCCTGCGTGAAAGAATGCGCTTGCAGTCGCAGACGCAGCATGTGGTTCCTCCCGCCTAGCGGACTAGCAAGGATTGGTGAAAGCGTCAGAGCGCGCCGGCGTGCTGCCTGTCGCCGTTCAGGTGGAAGGCGTCTGTACGCGAGAGTGGGAAGACGCCGGCTTCGGCGATAGCCGCCAGACAAAACGGAACTTCCGAGCTCGTGAGTCTGTATAAGCAGACTTGCTAAACCTGAAACAGCTGGACTACGTCATCGTAGGAAGGCCACCCCCAGACCGGCAGCCTTGGAACTCACACGTGTCGCGATGGCGCGGCGAACAGCGTCATGAGCAAATCCTTTCCAGGACCTATAAGCTATGTCACTGTTCGACCCCGGTATCGTAGAGGGGACATACCTTTCCAGCGTTTGAAGGCCCTCGAGAAGCTCGCCGTCTCGGCGAATCCCAATGCCTCCGCGATTGCCTCGATCGACATTGCGGTATTGTTCAGCAAGTACGTCGCGCGCTGCTCGCGGACTTGGTCCATCATCTGGCCGAGCGTCAGGCCTTGATCGGCGAGCCTCCGATACAAGGTCCGTTCGGACAGGTGAAGATCGCGGCATATCTCAGGCGCGCCCGGAAAACGCCGCACCGTTCGCACTAGCAGAGCATAGACTTGGCCAACGATTTCGTCAGCGGCTCGCGCCTCGCCTACTAGCCGCTCGCAGAGCTTTTCGTACGTCTTCTCAAGTAAGGGACTGGCCATTGGAAGCGGTGCCTGCGCGACCCCCGGCTTGAATATCCATTTGGTCACCGGAGCACCGAAGATGATCGGTATTCCGAGCACCGCCTCGCATTCGTGCCGTCCGTGGCTTGCGTCAAGCACGGTCTCAATTCTCGAAATCGGAGAGAGGGAGTGATGGATGTCGTTCAGAAATTGAGTCGCAGAACCCAACGCGCGCTCCTGAGTAAACTCCCGTTGGTTCGCAGGCACCTGCGCGTCGTCCGCAGCAATCGCGATGACTTCTCCGGGCTCTTCGACGATAGAATAGTGCATCAGCGAATATGTCAGCGCCAGGAATGACGTCATCAGGCGCAGGCCGGCACCGAAGGTGTCCGCGGTCAAGATGGCCAATCCTAGAGGTCCGTAGCTCATCAGTCGGTATTGCAAACCTGCCCGAAACCACGCGCCGGGGATATGCCTCGTCGCTTGGATGAAGACATCCTGAAGACGCAGCTCCTGCGCTCCCGACAGGAGGCCATTGGGCTCATCCATTATGTCCGCTGGAATGCCGGCTTCGGACAGCAACGGCTTCCAAGCCAGGCCCGCTTCCTCAACGACCGAACGCATGATTCGAGCGCTTTCGTTGGGCAAACGAATTGCGGCGAAAGACTCGAGCCTCATGTGTTCCCTTCCGTCGACGCCAATGTTCCCGTCCCAGATGTCAAAACCTGAGGAGCTTGCTGCACCGCAAGATGCACGGTCGGTCGGAGCATTGGCAAAAACCATCAAAAAATTGGCAGGTTGCGACATTACCCGAAGCCGTCAGTCCGTGAAAGGACTGTGCACCACCAGTGGCCGTAGAGCTGCTGGCAAGAGGATGACGCACTCGCGCGAGCGGACTGCGATCTTCCGCGGAAAAGGGGGAAACGATGAGCTTCAAATTGGCCAGGCGGAGGCTTCTCAAGGCAGGAGTTGGCGCGGGCGCGGCGGGGATAATGAGTGCCCTTGCCCCAGTGCGCGCTCAAACTCGAACTCGACCTCTGCGGATGGGCGTGTTGACGGACATGTCCGGACCATATTCGAACATTGGCGGTCCCGGATCAGTCGAAGCTGTCCGCATGGCCGCGGAGGATTTCGGCGGACGCGCGGGGGACCTGGAAATCCAGGTGGTCTCTGGTGATCATCAGAACAAGCCCGATATTGGTGCCGGGATCGCACGTCGCTGGATCGAGACTGAAGGTATCGATGCCATCCTTGATGTGCCCACATCTTCGGTCGCGCTGGCAGTCCAACATGTCGCCCGAGACAAGGGCATTGCTACGGTCTTCGCGTCAGCCGCGATCGAAAGCTTGACGAACGAGGAATGCTCTCCGACCAGCATCCAATACGTCTACGACACTTACTCCATGGCAAACGTGACGGCCAAAGCGACCATCGCTGATGGGGGCGACACATGGTTCTTTGTGACCGCGGATTACGGAGTGGGCCACTTCATGGAAAAGACGGTCAGCAATCTTGTTTCGGCAAGCGGCGGTAAGGTCCTTGGAGCCGTTAGGGCGCCGCTTGATACCACCGACTTTTCCTCTTTTCTCTTACAGGCTCAGGCTTCCAAAGCGAAGATTGTCGCATTCGCGAATGCCGGTAACGATACCGTCACCTGCATCAAGCAGGCACAGGAGTTCGGTTTGGTCGCCGGCGGGCAACGTCTTGTCGCGTTGCTGCTATTCTTATCGGACATCGACGCGCTCGGTCTTCAGGCCGCACAGGGAAGCCTCTTCACGACCTCTTTCTATTGGGATGCTGATGAGGAAAGCCGCAACTGGTCGACAAAGTATTTCAGCCGAATGAAGCGGATGCCGAATGACGTGCAGGCCGGTCTCTATTCGGCCGTCACGCACTATCTGAAAGCGGTGCAGGCCGTCGGTCCTGTCGGCACCGATGCCGTGCGCTGGATGAAGGGCAACGAGATCAGAGACTTCTACGCCAAGTCCGGCCGGATAGGATGGAATGGGCGCATGTACAAGGACATGTACCTGGTTGAAGCGAAGAAGCCCGCGGAGTCCAGGAAGCCGTGGGATTACCTCAAAGTCGTCAGGACATCTCCGGCCAGCCAGTCATTTCGGCCGGAGACGGAGAGCAAATGCAAGCTGCGGACGTGATGCTGGGATGACCGGAATGGAGTATTTCAATGGCTGAACGATTAAAAGGGCGCGTCGCGTTCGTGGTCGGTGCGGGTTGCATCACAGACGATTGGGGGAACGGCAACGCCACCTCGGTCTTGTACGCGAGGGAAGGGGCGCGCGTTATCTGCGTAGATCGTGACCGCCGCGCTGCAGAGCGAACGCGAGATCTGATCGTAGAAGAGGGCGGAGATGCGATCGCCCTGGAAGCGGACATCGCGTCCGCGGCGGCGATCGACGATGCCGTCGAACATGGCGTGAGGAAATACGGTCGCATCGATATTCTCCACAATAACGTCGGCATCTTGGAAATGGGAGGACCAGAGAAGGTCGACGAGGCGACCTGGGACCGCGTCATGGACGTGAACATCAAAGGCGTCTATCTGACCTGCAGGCGAATTTTGCCGATCATGACCGCTCAAGGCGCCGGCGCCATCGTCAATATATCGTCCGTCGCATCGAATAGGTGGCTTTTTGCCCCGGCGGTCACCTACTACGCATCCAAAGCGGCCCTGAACCAACTAACGCAAGCTATCGCAGTTGAGTATGCGGGGAGAGGTATACGGTGCAACGCGGTCCTGCCTGGGTTGATGAACACGCCGATGGTGGTCGAGCCCTATCGAGCGCTGTTCGGGTCCGTCGACGCGATGATTGCCGCGCGCAATGCGGTATGCCCGACGGGAAAGATGGGGTCGCCTTGGGATGTCGCTTACGCGTCTCTGTTCCTGGCGTCAGATGAGGCGAAATACGTCAACGGCGCGCTGCTTCCCGTCGATGGCGGGCTCTCGTGCAAATCAGCCTAGAGACGCGCAGACTCTCCGGAGATCAGGATATGACAGTATACGTTGCCGGCGTTGGAATGACTCATTTCGGACGCCATCCCGATGAAAGCGTCCGCTCGTTGGCTACCAAGGCGTCACTGGATGCAATGGAAGATGCTGGTTGCAGCCCAGCCCTTGTCGATGCAGCGTTCTTCGGCAATGCCGGGCAGGGCGCCATGGAGGGTCAGCACTCCATCCGTGGCGAACTCGCACTGAAGGATATCGGATTCCGGCCGATTCCGATCGTGAATACGGAGAATGCCTGCGCAAGCGCGGCGACAGCGTTCTATCTCGCCGTCGCACACGTCCGAGCCGGACTTGCCGATGTCGCCTTGGCGGTCGGAGCTGAAAAGATGTCAGGACCTGATAAGACCCGTAGTGCCGCGATTTTCGACGGCTCATGGGACGTGCACGACGTGGAGCGCTCCACTGCGACCCTGCGCGCGCTCGGGGCGGGCGTCGAGACCCCTCCGGAATTTCTGGAGACCGGACCGCACAGCGTCTTCATGGACGTCTATCAGGGCTTCACCAAATTCCACATGCGCGAGTTCGGAACTACCATCGGGCAGTTGGCGGTCGTCTCATCCAAGAACCACGCCCATTCGGTTCACAATCCGCGTTCGCAATACCGACAAGCTTACTCGGTTGATGAGGTTCTCGCGGCCCGAATGATCGCGTGGCCGCTTACGCTGCCGATGTGTTCACCGGTCAGCGACGGCGCCGCCGCGGCGATCGTGTGCTCAGAAGCCGGGTTGGCGAAGCTTGGTCGAGGTCGAGCGGTTAGGGTGCGTGCCAGCGCGCTTACCACGGGAGGCCATCGACGAGCTGAGGATTACGCGCTCGACTCCGCACATTTGACAGCAAAGATGGCCTATGAGCAGGCTTCGATAAGCCCCGACGAGATCTCTTTCGCGGAGGTGCACGATGCCACGGCCTTCGGGGAGATCCAACAAGCGGAAAATCTCATGTTTTGCGCGTTTGGAGAGGGTGGTCCCCTCGCCGAGAGCGGCGCTACAAGGATTGGTGGCCGTATTCCGATTAATCCGTCGGGGGGGCTGGAGAGCAAGGGGCACCCCATCGGGGCAACTGGGCTTGGACAGATATTCGAACTGGTGACGCAGCTACGTGGCGAGGCGGGCGTCCGGCAAGTTGAGGGCGCCCGGGTCGGAATCGCAGAGAATGGTGGAGGTGTAATCGGCGTAGAGGCCGCCGCACTTGCGATCACCATTCTCAGCGTGTGATCGGCCTCAGGAGCAATCGAATGAACATCGCATCGTCGCTCGCGAATTCCGCAATGGGCCTCGGCAATGAAATCGCAGTATTTCGCGGACAGCATCCGCTATGGACATATCGCGAGCTCGCGCGGCGTGCGTCGACCCTGGCCCAGGGAATGCAAGATCGTCTCGGTATCGGGCGAGGGGATCGGTTGTTGCTTTGGGCAGGCAACAGCGCCGAATATATCGAGGTGATGTTCGCCGCCTGGTTCGCGGGCGCTGTGATCGTCCCGGTCAATGCCGCGCTCCATGCCAGGGAGGTCGCCGCGATCGCCGACGATTGCCGGTCCTCGGTTTGCTTTGCCCAGGGGGAAAAGACCAGCGGCCTTCAAGAGCTGATCACTTCGCCGTCCAACCTACGTGTTCTGCCTTTAGAACCCTCCACTCTGGACCAGTTGCGTGGCGAGCCGCACGATCCCGTCGCGGTGGAGCTTAACGATATTGCTTGGATATTCTATACGAGCGGCACGACCGGTCGACCGAAAGGCGCGATGCTAAGTCACCAGAATTTGCTGGCGATGACGTTCGCATTTCTGGCCGACGTCGATTTCCTCACTCCTCGGGACAGCCTGTTCCATCTTGCGCCGCTTTCTCACGCCGGCGGATTGCTGATGCTCGCGCACGTCATGAAGGGAACACGAAATGTTCTCCCCGACCACCCAGGTTTTGATCCAGGCGAAGTCTGTCGGCTCATCAGATGTTTCGGTTCGGTGAGCAGCTTTATGTCACCGACCATGCTCCGTCGTTTCATTTCGGCGTCGTCACTGGACGAAGCCGCGGTTGCGGGAACGAGAACCATTCTCTGCGGCGGGGCTCCCATCTATGTGGAAGACATGAAACGTGCGCTCGGTGCGCTCGGGCCGAAGGTCTGGAACGGCTACGGACAGGGCGAGTCGCCTTGTACCATCTCGGGACTGCCCAAGAGCTGGTTGGCCGATCCCTCGCATGTCGACTTTGAGCGGCGGGTTGCCTCGGTAGGCATCGCGCGCAGTGGCGTCGAGATCGCAGTCAGGCACCAAGACGGATCCATGACCAGAACGGGTGAGGGCGAGATCGTTGTCCGCGGCCCTGTCGTTATGCGAGGGTATTGGGGAGACGAAGCCGCAACGCGCGCGGCGTTGCGCGATGGGTGGCTAATGACCGGCGACCTCGGCGAGATCGACGACGACGGATTGTTGAAATTGAAGGGGAGAGCGAAGGAGCTGATTATCAGTGGCGGCTCGAATATTTACCCCCGTGAAGTCGAGGAGGTCTTGCTACGTCATCCTGACGTCGCCGAGGTGGCCGTGGTGGGAGTCCCCGACCCGGCGTGGGGCGAGAACGTTGTAGCCTTCGTCGTCGCTCGCAATGGTAGCGATTTGGCTTCCTCGGACCTCGATGACCTCTGCTTGTCCCAGATAGCGCGATACAAGCGTCCTAAAGAATACCGGTTTTTGGCGGGCCTGCCGAAGAACAATGCCGGCAAGGTTCTAAAACGCGAACTGGAGGAAACTTTGCGCATGGAACGTCCGAGTTGAACCTGAGAATCACAGAGTAGTTCCGCGGTACTTAGCTGCCAAGAGAGTGCTTGTCATGTCCGGTCTTTAGCGATTGTCATTCGCCCTTGAGACCGGCACCGCGGATCAGCTTGGTCCATTACTGGGTTTCGGTCTCGATGAACCGGCCGAACTCGGCTGCGGTGCCGGCACGCACTTCGAGGCCCTGGGCGGCCAGCTTGTCCTTGATCCCCGGCTCGGCGAGCGCGCGCAGAACTCCGGCTTGGAATTTGTCGACGACGCGCGCGGCGTCGTGGCCGGCGCCATGAAGCCATACCAGCCCGCGGCGGCCACGTTGGGAAAGCCCTGCTCGCACAGGGTCAGCGCCTGCGGGTAGAGCGCGCTACGCTCCGCGGAGGCGACGCCGAGCACGGTGAACTTGCCGCTCTGGATGTAGGGCAGAGCGGTCGGCAGCGCCGTCAGCGTGGCATCGACGCGGCCGGCGAGAGCTTAGTGTAGGAGTCGGCATCGCCACGGAACGGGATGTTGAGCCCCTTGACGCCGGCGTCGCGGAACAGAGCTCTCCGGCAAGGTGCGGCTGTGAGCGGGCGCCGGGAGAGGCGAAGGTCAGCCCATCCGGTTTTCGACTTGCCATAGGCGATCAACTCGGCGAGCGATCTTGAACGGTGCATCGACGCTGATGATGAGAAACAGCGGCGCGACCACGACCATCGCGACCGGCTACAGATCTTTGCGCTCCTAGGTCAGCTTGCCGAATAGCGCCTCGGCGGTGGCGCAGGGGGCGCGACGTAGCAGCGTGTAGCCATCGCCGGGCGCATGGGCGACGATGTCGTTGGCGATGCGGGTGCCGGCACCGGCTTGTTCTCGACGATGAATGCTGACGGAGACTGCGGCTGAACTCTTCGGCCAGCAGGCGCAACGAGATGTCGTTGGAGCCGCCGGGCCTATAAGGCGAGATCAGCCGCACCAGGCTCGTCGGCCATGCATCGTCAGCCCGGGCCGTCAGGCTCGAGCTGGCGGCAATTTCAGACGTCAGAGTGCTCACCGGTCGTCAATACGTGTGTCCCGCTAGTGAGACAGATCGTCTAAAAAAAGCGGCTATCAGTCGACGAATGAGACAGTCATCTTCTGTGTGTCAACGGCGAACAACTCAGGAGAACACCAATGACCATTCTCGTTACAGGTGCCACCGGCAACGTCGGACGTCACGTGGTCAAACAACTAGTGAAACGCGGTGCCGACGTACGCGCCTTGGTCCGCGACCCGGCGAAGGCCGGCTTTCCGACCGGCGTCAGCGTCGTCAAGGGAGACCTGCTCGATGTCGACTCCGTACGTAGCGCGATGTCCGGCGTCTCGACCTTGTTTCTTCTGAATGCGGTTCTGGCCGACGAATATACTCAGGCTCTGATTGCGCTCAACGTCGCACGAGAGGTGGGCATCGATCGTATCGTCTACCTGTCGGTGATCCACAGCGATCGCTACGTGAACGTGCCGCACTTCGCAGGCAAGTTCGGGGTTGAGCGGATGATCGAACTGATGGGCCTCAAGGCGACGATCCTGCGCCCGGCCTACTTCATTCAGAACGATTCCATGATCAAGGATGCGATCACGGGATACGGAATCTACCCGATGCCGATCGGCAGCAAAGGTCTCGCGATGATCGATGCACGCGACATCGGCGAGATCGCCGCCATCGAGCTCTTTCGTCGCGAAAAGGCGGACTCGCCGCTCCCGCTCTCTCGTCTCAACCTAGTTGGCCCGGATACGCTGACAGGCCCTGGCGTGGCCGCCATCTGGAGCGAAGTCCTTGGACGCCCAGTCGCCTACCCTGGCGAGGACACGGCAGGTTTCGAGAAGAACCTGCGTCAATTCATGCCAAGCTGGATGGCATTCGACATGCGCCTTATGAGTGAGCGATTCATCACCGAAGGAATGGTCCCCGATGCCGGCGATGTCGAACGACTGGCCGCGTTGCTTGGCCGCCCGATGCGCTCGTATCGAAGCTTCGCTTCGGAAATCATCAAGACCTGACGACGAGGAACAATGCAGCGCGACCGGCGGGAAGCTCTCTCCGGAGAGCTCTTGCCCATGCGAGGAGATATCCATGAACAAGTCACAGACCAATCATCACTTCAAGATCCTGGTCCTCGGAGCGACCGGGGGCACTGGGCGCGCGATCGTCACTCAGGCGCTCGCACGGGGCGACGAGGTCACGGTCTTCGTCCGCTCGGCCGAAAAAGCGGCCTCTTTCAAGGGTGTCAAAGTCCTTGTCGGGGACATGCGCGACGAAGAAGCATTGCGCCGGGCCCTCAAGGGACAGGACGCGGTGATCAGCGCGCTCGGCACGCCCGCCAGTCCGTTCAAGGAGGTCACGATTCTTTCGGCGGCAACGCGAACTCTCGTCCGGGTTATGAAAGCGGAAACCGTCTCGCGGATTGTGGCGATCACGGGTATCGGCTCGGGCGACAGCGTTCGTCATGGCGGTTTCATGTTCGATAATGTGATCTTTCCCTTGCTTCTGCGTAAAGTATACGCGGACAAGAACCGGCAGGAGAGCATGCTCCGGGAAAGCGGCCTCGACTGGACCCTCGTTCGTCCTTCCGTTCTGAACGATAAACCCGGTGGTCATGAGGTCCGGGCTCTCACCGATCTGTCAGACTTCCATGGCGGAACGATCGCTCGATCCGACGTCGCCAAGTTCGTCCTGGACGAAGTGCGCCAGGGCAGATGGCAGAAGCGAGCCCCGTTGATCACCTGGTGAGACGAGACCTTCACTTCTTTGCCGTTCGGCTTCCAGCGTGGAGCTGCTGGGCCGCTAATTAGGGGGCCGAGATGCTCGCGCGGCGGCAGCGCCGAAAGGTCATCAATCACAGTGTGTCTTGCCGCTCCTTTTCGTTCGCCCGTGGAGCGGCATGGCGACTCGGCAACGCCTTGCCGATGTCGTGCGAAGCATCTTCTTGGACAGAATGTAGCCCCCGAAACGATGAAGTCGCGCTGGTTCTCCAACGTCCGAGCGTCGGGGCAGTTCGTCCGGAGGCGCGAACTTGGCCGGCATCGTCTTGCCGCTTCCGTTTTTCCGTCGAGAAGCAGCCGGTGAAGATGATCTCGTTACAGCCGCGTGACCGCGACGGGCTTGGACGTCTTCAAAGGTGCGTGCGGCGCGAGGTCTTGTCGGTCAAACCGTATCCACCCGCTTACACGGGATACAGATGTAGGTGTGCACAGCGGGAAGGCCGGCCAAAGCCGGCAGGATCGCCATAAACTTCATAGGCCGTCTGCACTTCGAGCAAATCAGGATGGGCGGGTCTTCGTTGACCCCGACGCCGAACTTCATCACGCAACAATAGCACCGCCTAGTTCATACCTCATCTTGGGCAAACTACTGGAGACTATCGGTATTCGGCAACGCTGTGAGGAGAAGCCGGGCGGGCGCCGTACCTGACTTCTTGACAAGGGGCGATGTCCACGCAGTTGCGTAAGCCTTTAGCAGGCAACGTCAGTGTAAGCTCCGACGTTTAAGGCGTAATTTTATCTCAAGGAGATTGCGATGCTTGTCGAAGGCAACCAGGAGTTTGATGATCTAGCGCGCGAGATTGCAGCCTTTCGTCGTTACATCCACGATCAGGAGATCTTGATAGAGGTGCTCGAAAGGGACGGTCACGACGTCTCCGGCATGGAGGCCGCGCTGCGAACCAGCCGTTCTGGTTTGGCGTCGGCAATCTCGCGGCAATTTCAGTTGCGGAAAGAGGAACTGAGCATGGTCGAAAGAACCACCGATATTTGACGGGAGTAGACGACTGCCCTGGGGGAGTGGACGGGGCGAAGAAGTGCCTCTAGGCTAGAGTCCCACTGAGGGAAACACGCGAAATGCTAAGAATTGCCGCAGCTGCTTTAATGCTCGTCCTGTCGGTGGGCAGTTCGGAGGCCACCACCGTCGAGGTGGCGAAGAAGTGTGACGCGGCTCTTGCAAAAGCATTTCCCCCTCGCGTTGTAGGTAACCCTGCGGCTGGAAGCGCGAAAGGTACGGGACGGGACGAGGCGACCTTCTACGAAAAATGCGTTTCAAAAAGGGGCGATCGGTCGTCCGGCACTTCCGCTCCGAAGTGATCTCGAGTCCTCTACGCCAGCCCGTTCGGACATCTTCGCAAAATGCCGGATGTCGCGCGCACCATCCGTTAGCCGCGCATTCGAGCGCATTTTGAAGCTCCAATTTTGCCGGCAGGTATTGACCGACTGTCCTGAGGGCGGCACCTATTGCCTTGATGGAGAGCGGACGCTCGGCCATGAAATCAATGAGACCACACCTGACTCATGGTTTTTGGCGGCCATCCTGGCACCGGCGAGACAACAGTTTCTCGGGAGCCGGCCGGGCGTCTCTCGACGCCATCGAGCGAGCGCTACGCGCGGCAAGCATGCGGTCGGTTCGATGGGCCATGAGGTAGCGAAAGCACTCGTTGCCGCAAATCTTGAGCTCGATCGTGTTGTTGGTTAGCAGAAAAAACGGATTCGTTATCCCACATAGGAAGCGAGTTCATCGGGCGTGCCCTTTGGAAATGCCTCTTTTAGAAAGTGCAGAAAGGACGACACGCGAGCACTCAGGAGGCGACGGGAGGGGTACAACGCCCAGAGGGTGGTCTCGGGACCTTCCACATCACCCCAATGAACCAGCCTTCCGGCGGCCAGATCTGGGCTGACGAGCGAAAGCGGCAAGCGTGCCACACCCATGCCCGTGCGAACCGCATCCCGGACCATAACGAGGGATGCCAGACCCAGAACAGGTTTGACTGCGATACTTCTTCTCGCTGTCCGTACTGTTATCTTCCATTCTTCGGACTGACCGATCGATCCGCGTACAACGGCCGGAACGACCTCCCTATCTTTCGGCCGGGAGACTTCGGGCTTCGCGACGACTACGAGCCGGTCGCGGAGGAAGATTCTTCCGACCAGTGAGGCGTCAGGTTCTGGATTCACGCGGATTACCAAATCGTACGCTTCTTCTATCATGTCCACCGTTCGGTCCTCTGTCGTGACCTCGAGCCTGACATCCGGATACTTCAGAGCGAACCCCGCCGCGAGCTTGCCCATCGCCGTCTGAGAGAACAGCAGGGGAGCGCTGATACGCAATCGCCCGCGCGGACTGTGACCACCAGATGCGATCGCCGAGGCAGTCTCGTCCAACTCCGTCAGCAGCAGGCCGGTCCGCTCAAACAACGCGCGCCCTTCCTCCGTCAATTTGAGCACCCGTGCCCCTCTTTCGAACAGACGCAAGTCGAGACTTGCCTCGAGCTCCGCGACCCGCCGCGACAAAGTCGCCTTGGGACGCCCGGCCGCGCGAGCTGCCTTTCCGAACCCGCCGTGACGGGCAACGAGGTTGAAATCTGCAAGAGCCAGTAGATCCATTTCGTCCCACCGATGAGACAGTCCGTCCAGATAAGGCGGCTATCGGGATCATTATGGATCATTATTTTCCTCGTTACCAACCGCTTAGAAAAACGGCGGCGCCCACTACCATCCAATCAGAACGGAACATCCAATGATCTATTCAACTGCTATGGTGCCGGTGAATCCGAAAGGCGAAACCAAGCTGACCCGCGAGCAGCTCTGGAAAGGGCTGGAGCTGAAAGCTCGCGACGCCCGCCAATTCCTCCCTCCCGGACTATGCACCCGCTGCGAGGTCGTGGAGGAGAGCGCAACGCATTTCGTGCGCGAAGCAACGATCGGAGGCTCCGATCTGCGTGAGATCATCACACTCGAGGGGCAGAGCAAGGTCACCTTCTTCCAGGCCACAGGGCCGCGCGAAGGCGCGATCATAAATGAACTCTTTGAGGACGCCGACGGCGAGCTGCAGCTCCGGTTCTACTGCTATCTCGGCCTGCGCGGAAAGCAGCCCGACGGTCCCGAGGAAACAGCGGAGCAGGCACAGTTTGACGGCGAGAAGGGCTACAAGGCCGCCCTTCTTTCAACGCTCAAGCGAACCCGCGAATTGCTCGCCGATGGCAGAATCTGAAAATTGCTGCTCCGACAACCAAATATTGGTCGGCGGACAAGTAGCTGCCCCGTCCGGCATGGGGATGCAATCCGTTGACTGGCGACGGTGATCGAACAATCACGTCGTCGCCGATTTATCAGGATCCCTCATCATTTCTTCGCCTTGGCGAATACTTGCGCGGGCGTGGTGGTTCCGCCGACAGACTCGGTGCCAGCAATGCCGAAGTCGATCCAACCCGAATTGATGCCGTCGAGCATTTCTTCATAGGCGCCGCTCGCTCCGGCCGGAATGCCCAAATATTCCAAGCTTTTTGCCCATTGGTCGCGAGGCACAGTGCGCACCTGCACGGGGCGCCCTAGCACTTCCGTCAAGGCGAGGGCGAGATCGTCCGGGCTGTAGCGGGAGCCGAATTCGACGATCTTTTTGCCGCTCCACGTTCCGACCAGAAGGCGGGCGATCTCGGCGCCGATGTCCTCTGTGGCCGCCATCGGCACCTTGCGGTCAGCTGGTGCGAGGAAGATGTCGAACGATCCCGTCGCCTCGGCTTGTTGAAGCGCATATATATAATTCTCGATGAAGGATCCTGGGCGCACGAAGGCGGTCGGATATGACAGATCGCGAAACGCCTCTTCGAGCAGATGCGTCGAGGTGATGTTGCCCAGGTGACTCGTTTGCTGCGATCCGAAAGACGATAGCAGAACCAGTCGTTGTGGTGGCGAGCGACGAAGCGCTTCGTGCAAACTCGCGACCGTCCTTCTTGCTTCCGGATAGCCGGGCTTGGGTACGAAGACGGGAGGCATCAGCAAGAAGGCGCCCTCGACGTTTTCGAGCGCGGCGGCAAGCGCAACAGGATCGTCCAAGTCACCCTGTCGAACGTCGACGCCCATCACCGCCCAATCCGAGGCCTTCTGCCGATCCCGCGCGAGCGTTGTTATCTTATGGCCCTCTACTAACAATTGACGCGCGGCCGCGCCGCCGACCTGTCCCGTAATTCCAGCGACAAAAAACATGGGCCATCTCCAATGTGGTTCTTACGTCCGAAGTGCAATCCCTCGGTCCACTCCACTGGAGCACGGAAGACGCGAGCGGCAGTAGATCGAAGCTGTCAAATTTCTGCACAATCCTGCCAAGCAGCTAAGTTTTCGGTAGGTGACAGGAATGCCCCACCCGTGGCACGGTGTGAGAATGGATAACCCGCCTTTACTGGAGTTACAGCGGCTGATCGCGCGGCATGGAGCGACGGATGCCGCGCCGCTCCGCTCCCTGCCGAATGTCCGACTCGTGATCGGCATCGCTCCGACGCGACCTTTCGGGCACATCTATGAGCCCACCTTGGCGCTCGTAGCGCAGGGGATCAAGTGCATGATCCTGGCGACGAAGATGTTCGAGTGCTGCGCTGGCCAGTATCTGATCGTTCCCGTGGAGTTGCCGATGGAGGCGCACATCGCCGAAGCTACGGCCGACGCGCCATTTCTGAGCTTCGGCCTCAGACTGAATCCGGCGGCGATTGCAACGCTGGTGCTGGAAGTCGGATCAGCAAACTCGAAGCGGGACGACCCTGCGGGCATAAAGGTCAACGACCTTAAAAACGATCTGATCGACCCCGTGGTCCGGTTGTTGCGCCTGCTGGATCGTCCCTCGGACATACCTGTGCTGGGTCCGGCGGTGGAGCGTGAGATCCTCTGGCGGCTCATCAACGGACCACAGGGCAGCTTGGTACAACAGATTGGACTTGCTGACAGCCGTATGGCGCGGGTCGGCCGCGCAATTCGCTGGATACGTGATCACTATGCCGGGGCGGTGAAGAACGAGGAACTCGCGAGTATCGCCGGTATGAGTCTCACGTCGTTTCATCGGCATTTTCGGGCCGTCACCTCGATGTCTCCGATCCAGTATCAGAAAAAAATCCGCTTGCATGCAGCCCGAACCCGGCTCATGTCCGCGGCGGAGGATGTCGCCGAGGTCGGCTTTGCAGTGGGGTATGACAGCCCTTCGCAGTTCAGCCGTGAATATCGCCGTCTGTTTGGCCGCCCGCCCGGCCAGGACGGAAGGAATTTGCGCCAACCGAAGGGCAGGCTGGCCGTCATCGGTGCAGAGGAGGGCTGAAACGCTACTTGGCGGCGGCGTGGCGGATAGATCGTAGGTCTTCCCTCTATAGCGTTAATCGAACTGGAAGTGCCCCTGCCTAGGCACGGCTAGGATCGCGTCCGTCTCTTGTTGGGACTGCCGTGATCGTGAACGCCCCATTCAATGCGAAGTTCTCTCTGGCCCGACTGCCGCAAACCGAATCCGCTTTTTAAAAGCCCAATGCCTCGCGCCGAATAGCGGTCGATGACCGGCTGTCGGAGGACAAGAGGTTTAGGGCCGGATCGAGGCGCGTCGTTGGTTGTCGATATCGTTTCAATGGCGAGCGGAGCGCCACCACACGACGCCGCGAAGTAGCTCGGGCTCCGCAAGTGGCCTCCCCACAATTTGGAAGTGACGTCGCGGAAGCGCACAGCACCCAACCGCCGTGACGCCGCCCCCTTCAGTAGGTTCACGAACCGGCTGCGCTGCAACGTCGCCGCAACGCTGGTCCACTGGGGTGATGTGGAAGGCCCCGAGACCGCCCCTGGGCACCATATCCCTCCCGTCATTTGCTGAGCGCCCAGCGTTTCGTCGTTTCTGTACGATGTGCCCATCATCCGCTGCAGCAGGCCGTCTATGACGTCCACGCCGCCTTCGACAACGACTTCGGGGGATTGAAGCCGCAGCGAGCTGGCGATGCCCGGCCTCAAGGCCAGTCCGCAGCGAGCAGGTTTGGAAAGGACTTGAGCTGAAAGCTCGCGACGTCCGCCAGTCCTGTCCCCAAGGTCTGCACCCGCTGCGATGTCTTCGAGGAAATCTCAACGCATCTCGTGCGCGAACATGATCGGCGGCTGCCGATCTGCGTGAGATCATCACACTCGAGGGGCAAAGCAAGGCGGCCTTCTTCCAGGCCACCGGACCGCGCGAAGGCGCGAATCATCAATGAACTTTTAGAGGCCGCCTCCGGCGAACTGCAGCTCCGCCTGCTACCCCGGGCTGCGCGGAAAGCAGCCGAGCGGTCCCGAGGAGAAAGCGGAGCAGGCACAGTTTGACGGCGATGCTACAAGGCCGCCCGTGTTTCGACGCTCAAGCGAACTCGCGAGCTGCTCGCCGACGGCAGCATATGAACATCTGCTGCTTCGAAGCCGGCCGACGAAGGATGGGGGGGACGCCAAGAAATCTTCCCCTCCCGACTTTCGGACGCAGTCAGCGCATCACCACCGCTGCCGTTCACTTTAGGAAAGCTGCCGATAGGTGCTCTTCGGCGATAAAGCGAGTGAGTTTTGTTCATGGGCGGACGAGGAGATTTCAATTCGGGGCAGGCCATTCACGTGGAAGACTTTAAGCAAACTCGAAAATGAGGGGAAGCCTATGGAGCGTGGTAGGATCGGCCGCCGTGATTTCGTCAAGGGCGTTTTTGCGACCGCGGTCGGGGTGAGTGCGCCAAGTCTGGCTCGCGCAAGTGCGCCTATGATTCGATATGCGACCGGCGGGGGTATCGGTCCAAACGGCATCGATACCCTTTTTTTTACCGATTTCATGCGCCAGCGGGTGCTCAAAGGCTACGGCAAGAGCTACACGCTGTCGGTTGTCTATACACGCGGAACTCCGGAAGCCGCATCCCTGCTGGCGGCCGGGCAGGCTGATCTTGCGTCCCAAGCCTGCACGAGTTTCGCGACGGCCTTGTCACGTGGAATCGTGACCGGCGGGCTGACGGCCATCGCCGATGTGCACGACGTTCGAGCGGGATATTCGAAGTTGCCCTTCTACGTTCTTCAAGCGAGCCAAATTCGGTCGGTGGAGGATCTCAGGGGCAAGACCTTGGCCGTCAATGCCTATGGGACGATTACTGATCTCGTCGCGAGAAGCGTTCTGAAGCGAAGCGGTCTCGACCCGAAGAAAGATCTCAGAATTGTCGAGATCTCCTTTCCAAGCATCGGGCCAGCGCTAAGGGAAGGGCGGATCGACGCAGGCGTTCTGCCCGTCCCGTTCGGGCCGATCGAGGATGCGAAGGGAAACATCCGCGAATTGTTTAACGCAACCGACGCGTTCGGGACCTTTTCATCCATCTTCCAGGTAGCCCGGACCCGTTTTCTCGAGGAGTCGCCCGACGCCGTTAGGGCATGGCTCGATGACTACGTGGTAGGCCTTCATTGGCTCTATGATCCGGCGAACCGGCGAGATGCGGTCGCACTGGCCGCCGAGGTGAGCAAGTCAACACCTGAAATTCTGGAGGGGTTTTTCCTAACCGAGAAGGATTACTATCGAAATCCCAACGGCTGTCTGAACGCCGGCCTCCTGCAGCCGCCTATCGACGCCATGTTCCAGGAAGGCTTACTAGCCAAGCGCGTCGACGTCTCCCCGCACGTAGACATGAAGTATCTTCCCAAGCCCTGCTGAGCGCGATTTCAATGAATTACCAAGTAAGGTGCTGAGATGGGCCCGCGCACGCTCTCAATCCCGCGGGCCATACCGCGAAGCGCCAGCTCGAACGCCCTCAAAAATCGCGCGTTCAGCATTCGGAGGGCGCGCGACCTAAACGAGAACCTGGGCTCAGAGCCGGATATATCCTCGGAAATCGCACTTACCCGGGACTCCGTCCATGGGCAGGCGGCGAGCAAATTGCGATCGGCGATCATGGCGGGCGTAGTCAAGCCGGGGGATCATCTGGTGGAGTCGGAGCTCTGCGCGCATTTGGGCGTCAGTCGTCCCTCCGTTCGCGAAGCTCTGCGAACCTTGGAGGTCGAGGGACTGCTGGTCATGATGCCGAACCGAGGTCCGCATGTACTGATCCTGAACGCGAAGGCCACGCTCGATATCATGAAGGCCGTTTCGGTGCTTGGATGCGAGACGGCGGCGTTGTGCGCGTGCCTCAGAACTGACCCGCAGATCGAAGCCATGCTTCAAGGACTTGGTCTGATCGCACATGCGGTAAGATCGAAGAACGGGCCTTTATCGCTTTCCTCTACCGAAAGGTTGTACGGCCTGATGTCGCGGGTCGCGGGGAGCACCGTGATTGACGAATTGATGTCGCGGTTGCGGGCGCGCATAGCCTTCCTATTTGGGCAGTCCTTTCGATTGCATGGTCGAGCGAAGTCGCATCTGGGCGAGATGCGCGCGCTCGTTGAAGCGATCGCGGTAGGTAACGGCAATACCGCCCGCCTGGCAGCCGAGACGCACTTCGAGAAGTCGGCGCAGGCCATTCGCAGCGTTGCGCCCGACGGCGATGACGTGTCGTAGTGCGCCGCGGAGAACCTATGATATGGTCCTTCGGCAGCGAAATGCCGACCTCGCGGTCGAGCTGCTACATCCGCCTATATGCAAGATGGACTGCTCGTAGCAAAATTGTCCATCAACCATTCTCGAAAGCGTCGGACCTTGGGGCGGGAAGCGAGTTCTAGCGGAGAAACCACGTAGTACGCCAAATTGGTCTCCGCGGTCTGCTCGAAAGGCCGGATCAACTTGCCGGTCTTGAGGTCATCGTCGACGAAGGGCCTTCGTCCGAGGGCGACACCTAGGCCGAAAACCGCCGCTTCGATGGCCGGCAGAGTATACTCAAACGAAAGCAGCCCCGGGTTTGGCTGCAATGCCTCGATGCCGGCAGCCTTGAGCCAAATTGGCCAAGCATCCTCAAACAAGAAGGCCGAGCCGCTCCGGATCAATACGTGGTGGGACAGATCCGGCGGCGTACGCAAGGGGCGGGGACCATTCATCAGTGCCGGACTGCAAACCGGAAAGACGATTTGCGGAAAGAGTTTTCGCACATGCATGCCCGGCCAGTCGCCATTCCCGAGACGGATCGCCACGTCACTCACTTTTTTGTCAAATTCCTCGAAGGACGCGCTGGCTGTGATCCTAAGGGATATCTCGGGGCAAGAGCTGCGGAAATCCGACAGGCGCGGTATCAGACATTTCACCGAGAACGTTGCCAGGGAATTGACGGTCAACGTCGTGTCGTACTCCTCCTTGCACAAACTTTCGGTTGCCTGGGCCAATTGCGAGATGGCGGAGCGTACCGTGACGAGATACTCCTGCGCCGCGTCCGTTAGACGAAGGGCATTGCGGTTGCGTACGAACAGGCGGACTCCAAGCAGCCCTTCGAGCGTCTTGATTTGATGGCTTACCGCCGTCTGGGTGACGCTGAGCTCGGAAGCGGCTCGGGTGAAGCTTCCCAGCCGCGCCGCTGCTTCGAATATGCGAAGAGCGGACAGGGAAGGTAGTATTCGTCGCGCCATGCGCCCTCCCGATCCACGCCATGGGTTAGCGTGTCGATTCCGTTGCTGGTCTCCCCAAGGTGCCGCCCCGACGGTCGGACGAAAAGATCGAAACCATTCCGAAGAACACAACATTTTCTCATGGTGACTGGAGAATAAGTCGTTTGCCTCATGTCTCGGCTTGGTGAATTTCGAGAGGACATTCGCCTTTGGAGGAAAAGACAGTGACGGAGCTTTATGTAGGCCGTTCGGCCGATCTGGCCGAAGGCGCAAGGAAGATCGTGGCGCACGAGAAGCTCGAGATCGGCGTGATTCGCGCCAAAGGCCAGCTATATGCCTACCGAAACGTGTGCCCTCACCAGGGCGGGCCTGTCTGCGAAGGTCTTCTGATCCACCGGGTCGAGGAGATCATTGGGGAAGACCGAACCTTCAAGGGCATGCGGTTCTCCGAGGACGATCTCCATATCGTATGTCCCTGGCACGGATGGGAGTTCGACGTGAAGACAGGTCGTTGCGCGGCCGATGGCAAGCATGGCTTGAAGACGTTCGAGGTAGTCGAAAAGAGCGGAGAGGTCTATGTCCGTATTGGATGACGCTTCCTCGCTCGCCTCCGATGCCGGACTGCAAGAGGCGGCAACCCGTCTCTTCGAGGTTGCTGAGCAAGACCTTGGTCCGTCGGTTTCGGACGCGGTGCTCCAGTCCGCGTTGGTAGCGTGCATCAGGATCTACGGACAGAAGTTTGAAGCCGGGCAACGCCCGAGGCCGCTCGGGGACGCAAAAGCGGTCGACGCTACGACGCTGCTTTTGGCGGTAACGGCTTTGTTGCGTAACGCAAACCTCGAGCTGTTCGAGCTCGGCATGTGGCAGACCTTCTCCGGGATCCGTTGACAGAGAGGAATTGAAAGATGTTGTTCAACTCAAGCAACCCCACCTACGACATGAACGTCGAAAACTACAACACTTCGGTTCATCTGGCCAACGCCCGGAAGCAGGCGGACTCGCGCGGGCTAGACAAGGTGCTGATCGTCGATGTCGATGCCCATCATTACGAAACAGACAATCTAGTGCCGATCATTGAACGGATCGACGATCCTGCCCTTCGTCAAGTCGCCCTCAATACGTACAAATACAAGGGCGCCAACGCTGTACTCTTTGATCAGCCTGGCTTCCAAGACATGGGTGGTCGAGTAACGCGGTATCTGACTCGCAAAGGCGAAGGAGACGGGATCGGCGGCAGCGCCGGTCAGCGCGAGGCCGAGCAGGCGCACCGATGGATGGACGCCCTTAGCGTCGACTATGCATGTCTGTTTCCCACGCCCATGCTGTTCCTCGGCCTTCATCCTCAGGTGCACGTCGAGGTGATGATGGCGCGTGCTTATAACCGCTGGATGACCGAAGTAGTTCTTCCGGATAATCCCAGGCTCGTCTCGATGCTGTACTTACCTTTCAACGATCCGGAAGAGACCTACAGGATGGTCAAGGAGTGCGCGGGCAAGAGGGGCGTCGTTGGCTTTATGGTCGTGTCGACGCGCTATAAGCCTGTCCACGACAACGCCTACATGAAGACCTACGCTCTGCTGGAAGAACTCGGACTGCCCATCTCGTTTCACGCTTCCTATCACTGGAACGATCAACTTGTGTCGTTATGCAATCGGTTCATCGCCGCGCATGCGCTGGGGTTCACGTTCTTCAACGCTGTTCACTGCGCGAACTGGATCGTCAACGGTCTTCCTGAGCGCTTCCCGAAGCTCAAGGTGATTTGGATCGAGTCCGGATTGGCCTGGGTGCCCTGGCTCATGCAGCGGCTGGACAACGACTTCCGCATGCGGACCTCCGAGGCACCCTCGCTGAAGCGGTTGCCGAGCGACTACATGAGGGAAATGTTCTACACCTCGCAGCCGATGGAGATGGTGAACAACCACGAGGCGCTTGAGCTCACGTTCAAGATGATCAACGCAGAGACGCAGCTTCTCTACTCGTCCGATTACCCGCACTGGGATATGGACCTGCCCTCGACGATCTGGGATCTTCCGTTCCTGGGAGAGCGCGCCAAGAGGAACATTCTAGGGCTCAACGCCAAGCGGATATTCAAGCTGGACGTATCTCACAGATTTCCCGAGGCTGGCCGGTCGGGAGAAAGTCTGGCAAACGCCTTCGATCAGGAAGTCGTTTGACAGGCTGAACCGCCGCTGGACTCGACTTGCCGGCCAGCTTGAGCAGCTGGCCGGCTTTTTTGCTTCACGGCGAACATCGATGGGGCGCTTGGCGGCCCGCCATCAGAACGCGACGGTCTCGGGCATCATCACGTTCAGTACGGCCGTCTTGCCGGCCTGCACCGATTTAAGTGCTTCGGCGATCGCTTCTTCGAGCTCTGATTTGTTCTCCACTCGCCGGCAATACCCGTCGATCATGGTCGCGACGCGCTCATAAGCGACATCGTGCAGATTGACGCCGTAGTAATCCTTCCGCGACTGCGCCGTTCCTTCGGGATAGAACCTGTTGTGTAGTTCTTCCATGACGCCGTACTTCAGATTGTTCAGGATGACGATCAGCAGCGGGAGCCGGTGTTCATCGGCGAACGCCAGGGCTGGGATGGTTGGATTGTACATGAAGGTACCGTCCCCGATGGTCATGACAACCAGACGCTCGGGAAGCGCAAGCTTTACTCCCAGTGCATAGCCCAATCCCTGACCGAGACCACTCGGCGACCGAAAGAACGTATGCGGATCGTCCCACATCAGGTGGTCGCGCAGATCCTTCATGTGCACGATCGTCTCGTCCACATAGGATGTTTGCGCGGGAAGCAACCGGCGGAGGGTGTTTACGAGGAACGGAACCGTGATCGTTTCCTTCGCGGCGGCTCGCTCCTCCGCTTGGGCTATCTTCGAACGCCACGCTTCGTGATGTTTCTTCCAATGGGCGCGGCGCTCGACGACGTCGCGCTCGCGGCGCGAAGCGCGGCGGACCGCATCGGAAAGCAACCGTAAGGTTGTTGCGACGTCGCCCTCGAGATAATGGGTCGCGCCCAGGTTCTGATAGACCAGATGGCTCTTGAGCGGGCTTTCGCCGATCGCGACGACGGGAATGTCCTTGGGACTTCTACTTGGCGGGTACCAGGGCGTCGCATTGTCTACCAAGAGGACCAGATCGCAATCCTGGAGGTGGGGTTTTAAATCGGTGCCCAGATAAAGATCGTGCGTTTTGGGGAAATTACCGAAGAACGCTCCCGCCCCCTCGAACACCGGCATTGCCGCCAATTCGGCCAACTCGACAAGGGCCTCGAAAGCCTCTCGGTCCGGACCTACGGTGAGAACCGACAGTACCGGCCGTTTCGCATTGGCAATGAGGTTCGCCACGGTTTCGAGGGAATCTGCTCCCGGCCGAAGCTTTGGGCCCGGCGGCACCAGTCTTCTGGTCGAAGGTTCGGCTCTGCTCTCTAGCAGCGTCTCCATCGATACGCAGAGGTAGGTCGGTCCCTTGGGGGCACGCTGGGCCAATTCGCCCGCTCTCAGCACCGAGTGGTAGAGAGTTTCGAACGAGGGCACCTGCTGCGCCCACTTGGTCACAGGTTCGATGAGGCGCTGCGGCCCGCCGACGACGCTCAGATTTCGGTACCATTGGGATCCGGGATCGAACTCCGTCTCGCCATACGCGGTAGTTTCGCCGGACATCACCAGCATCGGCGTCTCGAGAGCGCGCGCCGCACCGACTGCCATGGATCCCTGCGATAGCCCGGCTCCCGCGTGAAGGAGCACGGCTTGCATCTTACCCGTGATTTGGGTGTACGCGGCGGCAATTGTGACCGCCAGCGTCTCGTGGCCACAGTCGAGATACTTCGGACCGTCGAGACCGTCGCGTCTTTGTCGGGCGAGCGCCTCCCAAAGCGGAGGCCATTCGGATCCCGCCGAGCAGACGACGTATTCGATGGCGAGATCGCGGAACGCGTCGAGGAGCACCTCGCCGCCATCTTGCTGATTCTTCAAGAGCCTTCCTCCGTCGTTGTAAACGTGCCTGGAGCTGCGGCCTAGCCGTCTCCCGGGGCAGACACAGAACAAGACGCGACGGGCCTCCCAAAATGAAAACTTCTCATGGTGGCAACAGCAAAAATCGGTTCACCAAATCCCCGTCGCGACGCAATTAGCATCGGCGCTTTTCGCGAAAACGGAGCGCGTCCCGTCCTGTGGAGAAGAGTGGTGCCGGTGTCTGCCAGCAACAAAGCCGAGTTTAGGAACTATGGAATGACAATCGACGGCGCCGAAGTCGCTGCGACGAGCGGCGCGACCTTTGAAAGCCTCGATCCGTTCGCCGGTGTGGCTTGGGCGATGGTGCCGGACGGGTCGGCCGAAGACGTCGACAAGGCAGTCAAGGCGGCGCGCAAAGCCTTCCGCTTCGGACCGTGGAGCGCAATGACGTCAAGCCAACGCGCGGCGCTTCTCAGAAGGTTGGGAGATATCGTGGCCCGCGACGCCGAGGAGCTGGCGCGTCTTGAATCAACCGACAACGGAAAACTGTATCGGGAGATGCTCGGGCAATGGCGGTACATTCCCGAGTGGTTCTACTATTTCGCGGGAATGGCCGATAAGCTCCAGGGTGACACAATTCCGTCGGATCGTCCAAACTTCTTCATATACACGAGGCGCGAGCCGATTGGCGTCGTGGCTGCGATTACGCCCTGGAATTCGCCGGCGCTGCTCCTCGTCTTCAAGCTCGCGGCGGGATTGGCGGCTGGTTGCACGTTCGTTATCAAGCCATCCGAACATACGCCGGTGTCGACGCTGGAGTTGATGAAGCGGATCAAGGAGGCCGGATTTCCCGACGGCGTAGTGAACGTGGTGACGGGTCAAGGAGCCGTCGGCGCGGCTCTCGTCGGACATCCGATGGTGGACAAGATCGCCTTTACGGGTGCCACCGATACCGGCAAGGCGATTGCCGCGGTCGCCGCGAGGAACCTGACCCGCGTCTCTCTGGAGTTGGGCGGCAAGTCGCCCAACATAGTATTCGCTGATGCCGATCTCGAGACGGCCGCCAACGGCGCGGTCGCCGGCATTTTTGCCGCGACCGGTCAGACCTGCATGGCCGGCTCCCGCCTCCTTGTTCAGGAGGGCGTCCGCGACGCTTTGGTCGCGAAGCTGGTGGAGCGGGCATCGACCATCAAGCTGGGAAATCCGATGGATCCAGAGACGGAAATGGGGCCGGTCGCGAACGCTCCTCAGCTTCAGAAGGTCTTGGACTGCATCGAGAAAGCGAAGGCCGAAGGCGCCAAGTGTCTCTATGGCGGCATGATCGATCCCGAACTCGGCGGCAACTTTGTTCAGCCGACGATATTCGATCGGGTGAACAACTCGATGTTCATCGCCCGGGAAGAGGTTTTCGGACCGGTGCTGAGCGTCATAACGTTTCGGGACGAGGAAGAGGCGATCGAGATAGCAAACGACACGAAGTTTGGTTTGGCCGCGGCGGTCTGGACCCAAAATATCCATCGTGGTCATCGGGTGGCACACAGACTCCGGGCCGGTACGGTTTGGATCAACGCTTATCGCGTGGTCTCTTGCGCGGCGCCCTTTGGAGGCTTCGGAGAGAGCGGACTCGGACGGGAGAACGGAATGGACGGAATCCGTGAGTTCACGGAGACAAAGTCCGTCTTCGTCGAGCTCTCGGGCGAAACCCGCGATCCCTTCAAGATGGGATAGGCCACGAAAACAATCGGCAGAACGAGGAAAGGAAACCTTCATGGAGCACCGCTTCACCAGGAGAAAGGCTCTCGCAGCGCTCGGCGGCGGTGTGGCGGGGGCGATCGCGTCACCTTTGGTGGTGAGGGCCGCACCGCCAACCATAAGGTTCTCGACCGGGGGCGGCCTCGGGCCCAACGAGATAGATACGATCTTCTTTACTGATTTCATGAAGAAGAACGTCATGAAGCGGTATGGAAAGGATTATCTGCTGGACGTCGTCTACACGCGAGGGACGCCGGAAGCCGCCTCCCTGCTGGCCGCCGGTAGCGTCGATATAGCGGCGCAATCCTGTGCAAGCTTCGCCACAGCTATCGCAAAGAACGCCATCCCTGGCGGGGCGAAGGCGATCGCCGACGAGCATGACGCCAGGCCGGGCTATTCCGCCCACTCCTTCTACGTGCTGGACAAGAGCGCAATCAAAACTCCGGCGGATCTCAAGGGCAAGACCATCGCGATCAATGCGTTCGGCGCGGGTCCGCACCTTCTGCTGAATGTGATCTTGAAGAAGCAGCGCATCGATCCAAAAAGAGACGTTCGGATCGTCGAGATCTCTTTTCCTGCAATCGGACCCGCATTAAGGGAAGGCCGCATCGACTGCGGAGTCATGCCGATTCCCTTCGGTGCCACAGAGGAAGCGAAGGGAAGTATACGCGAATTGTTTCGGGGAACGGATGCGTTTCCTGCTTATTCCGTCATCTTTCAGGTCGCCACGAACGAAATCCTCACGAAGCAGCCCGGTGTCGTGAAGGCGTGGCTCGCCGACTTCGTCGAAGGACTGCACTGGCTGTACGATCCTGCTAATCGAAAGCAGGCGGTCGCGATCACCGCCGAAGTCGCCAAATCGCCTGTCGAAGTGGTCGACAGTTATTTCCTCACGAACCGGGACTATTACCGCAATCTGGACGCTTGTTTGGCGCCGGACCTGCTTCAGATCCAGGCGGACGCGATGGTCGACGAGGGCTTCCTACCGACCAAGATCGACATCCTCAAGCACCTCGACACATCCTATCTGCCGAACCCGTGCCGCTAACGACTGCTGGAGTAGACGCATGACGGAGCCCAAAAAATTTTACATCGACGGCGAGTGGGTCAATCCTATGAGCTGCAGGGATTTCGACGTTGTCAATCCCGCCACGGAGGAGGTGTACGCGCAAATTCGTTTGGGGTCGTCCGAGGATGTCGATCGGGCCGCTAAAGCCGCGCGCAGCGCATTCGAAAGTTATTCCAACACATCGCGCGCATATCGCGCCGATCTGCTGATGCGCATTGTCGACGGTTTGAAAGCGAGGTTCGACGACATCGCCGAGGCCATAACGGCCGAGATGGGGGCTCCGCTGTGGTTCTCGCGGGATGTCCAGACCGCCGCAACCATCGATCATTTCGCCGAGATGGCCAAAGTCATTCGATCTTATGAGCCGGATCACCTGCAGGGCGGTACACTGATCACGAGGGAGGCGATCGGAGTGTGCAGTTTGATCACTCCCTGGAATTGGCCCCTCAACCAGATTGCGGCGAAAGTCGCGCCCGCTCTTGCGGCCGGCTGCACGGTGATCGTGAAGCCAAGCGAGATCGCACCTATGAGCGCCATCCTCCTGACCGAAATCATAGACCGGGCCGGTTGTCCGAAAGGCGTCTTCAACCTGATCAACGGAGATGGTCCCGAGGTCGGCCACGCGATGTCTGTCCATCCAGAGGTGGACATGGTTTCATTCACCGGTTCGACGAAAGCAGGAATAGCCGTGGCTAAAGCTGCGGCCGATACCGTCAAGCGCGTCCATCAAGAGCTGGGCGGAAAGTCGGCAAACATCATCCTGCCGGACAGCGATCTGGATAGGTACGTGACCTCCGGGGTCCTCCGCGCCTTCACCAATACCGGACAGTCCTGCCAGGCGCCCACCCGCATGCTTGTTCACCGAAGTCAGATTGCGGAGGTCGCGGAAATAGCGAAGCGAACCGCGCAGGGGATCAAGGTGGGAAATCCCCTCGCGCACGATACCCGGCTCGGTCCTTTGGTAAGTGCAGCTCAGTACGAGAGAGTTCAAACGCTCATCTCGGCGGGCCTGGCGGACGGAGCATCCCTCGTTTGCGGCGGCTTGGGTCGTCCGGAAGGCCTCAATCGAGGGTTCTATGCGAAGCCTACCGTATTCTCCGACGTCACCAACGACATGACAATCGCACGGGAGGAGATATTTGGTCCCGTCCTTGCCATTATACCGTTCGAGGACGAGGACGAGGCGGTCAAGATCGCAAACGACTCCGTTTACGGTCTGGCGGGATACGTAAATTCCGGGTCTTTGGAGCGTGCCAGAAAGGTGGGCGCGCGCATTCGAGCCGGACGCGTTTATCTGAACGACGCCAAGCACGACGTCATAGCTCCGTTCGGAGGCTACAAGCAGTCCGGCAATGGCCGCGAGTGCGGCGTATTCGGTCTGGAGGACTATCTCGAAGTGAAGGCCGTGCTCGGCTACGAGCCGGCGTGACGGTCTTGCAAACCTGAACCACGATGAAATGACTGCGCGCGCTCCCGTGAATATCGAGGATCTGCAGGAGCGCGCTCGCCGGCGCTTGCCGAAAGTCGTGTACGATTATCTGGCGGGTGGGGCCGAGGACGAGGTGACGCTCGCGAACAACCGATCGGCCTTCCGATCGTACCAGTTCCATCCAAAGGTGCTGACAGGCGTGGGGAAGCCGGACCTGTCGATCGAAATTCTGGGACGACGATCGTCCGCTCCCTTTCTCGTCGGCCCGACGGGGCTCAATGGTCTATTCCGGACGGACGGAGACGTGCTGTTGGCTCGCGCGGCATTCGCCACCGGCGTGGCATTTACGCTTTCCTCGGCATCGACGACCAGCATCGAGAAGCTCGCGCGCGAGGCGCCAGGCGGAGCGAAGTGGTTTCAGCTTTACCCTTGGGGCGACTTTAGTTTGTCCGAGCGGCTGCTGACCCGAGCGGGAGACGCCGGCTACGAGGTTCTGGTAGTGACTGTGGACGCTTTGACGCCGGGGAAGCGAGAGAGGGACCTAAGAAACGATTTCGCACATGACGTACGTTTTTCAGCGCGCACGATCCTCGATGGCCTTTCTCATCCGGGGTGGCTGAGCGACGTCTGGCTGGCGGGCGGAATGCCGCGATTGGAGAATCTCGTGGAATTCCTGCCCGCGACGGCGGTTGCGCACGATTTGGCCGACTTCATGCGGGAAAGTCGCAACGCCAAGTTTTCCTGGCCGGACCTCCGCAGAATCCGCGATCTCTGGCAAGGACCGCTGCTGGTCAAGGGAATTATGCGCAGCTCCGACGCGATAGCGGCGCGCGAAGCGGGGGCGGACGGCATCGTCGTCTCCAATCACGGTGGGCGTCAGCTTGACGGTGCGGCACCGACGATCGACGTCGTCGCCGATATAGCAGCCGCCGTTAAGCCGAAACTGAAGGTCTTGATCGATGGAGGGTTCCGTCGCGGCACCGATATCGTGAAGGCCTTGGCCTTGGGGGCAGACGCAGTAATGCTTGGGAGAGCGACGCTTTTTGGCTTGGCAGCTGCTGGAATGGAGGGGGTGCAGCAGGCGTTGGGCATACTTTCCGATGAAACATCCCGCACGATGGCTCTCCTGGGTTGCCCCTCAGTGGCCGCGTTGAAGGGAGGCGATTTCGTCAGGCGGGCACTTTGGCTCGAGCAACGAATGGGATTGCACCACCCGACCGAGCGGGACGTTTGATGAGTGGATATTCGAGGGACTCGCGAAATTCTCCCAGTATCCATCGGGAAAAGAGCCTCGCTTTTCTCTTCTCTATCTTGCCCGGCCAAGTCAGAAGAAAATAGCCTTCACCGGTAGGAATCCTGAGATCGAATGGCTCGACAAGGGTGCCATTTCTGAGATCGGATTGCACGATCGATCGCCTGACCATCGCGACGCCAAGGCCGTCGATCGCCGCCTGGATCGCGGTCGAAAGCATGTCGCATCGGACTTCACCGTGGGGAACGACTTTCTCCGCATCGGCCGCCGTCAGCCAATCCGGCCAACAGTCGGCGACGTGGGTCGACTTCGTTCGTATGATGGTGTGATTTCGCAGGTCGCGGGGTTTTTTCAGCGATGTGAGAAGCCTTGGACTGCAGACCGGGAAGGCCTCTTCCGACGTTACACGTTGGGCCGTCATCTTTCCCCAGTCTCCGTTTCCGTAACAAATCGCCGCATCGTACTCCCGACGCGCGAAATCGTCATACACGTTGAAGCTCTCCACCCTCACGTCGATGTCGGAGTGTACCTTTCGGAACTGCTCCAATTGCGGGATGAGGCACTTCGTCGCGAATACGCTGAAGCAGGCGACCTTGATGAGATGGGTATCGTCCGAGCAACTCACTCTTTCGGTGGCCTCGGTCAGAAGCAGAAGTGCCCTGCTGATCTGCTCCACATATTCGCAACCGATGTCCGTCAGCACGAGTCCCGCTCGGTCGCGCACCAAAAGCTGAACCCCCAACGTGGCTTCAAGGCCGCGGATCTGATGGCTCACGGCCGACTGCGTGATATGGAGTTCCGTCGCTGCCTTGGTCAGGCTGCCGTGCCTAGATGCGGCCTCCAGCGCTCTCAGGCTCATGATGCTGGGTAGATTGACCGTCATTGCTCTCCTCCGGCATCGGCTCTTCGCGACCTTACTGCCACGTTCAGCGCCCATGTGTGCTCGTATACTCATACGATCGTCATACGAACGCAACATGGGACCATCGGCAAAATTGTCCCTGAAAAGCATATTTTGTCGTACGGCGAGCGCCATTTCCGTCCTCATCATGAAGATCGCTCATGTAGCCGAGAGTTAAGTTCGCTTGTCTGGGGTGAGGTCGACAGTAATTTGGCCCGCATCGGCCAGTGACGCTCTGTCTCGGGCGAGCGCAATTGCCAATTGTTGGAAGCAGACGCTTCCCGCAATGGCTGAGTTCGTGCCTTCATGAAGGAACACCGGTTTGACTATCCAAAGACCGATCGATCTGCCCCAGCAGCCGCCCATCGCGTGGGGAAGCGACGTTGCTGCCGCAATGTTGCGCGCCATCGGAACGAAGTACGTCGCTTTAAATCCCGGCGCGAGCTATCGCGGATTTCACGACAGCCTGGTCAACTTCTTGGGCGACGTCGAGCCGACGATGCTGCTGTGCCTGCACGAAGATCATGCGGTTTCGATCGCGCACGGCTATGCGAAAGCCACGGACGAACCGATGGGCGTAGTTCTCCATTCGAACGTCGGTCTGATGCATGGACTCATGGGTATCTTCAATGCCTATTGCGACCGGATGCCGATGATCGTCGTCGGAGCGACAGGACCGGTGGCTCCCGAAAAGCGCCGGCCTTGGATCGACTGGATCCATACCGCGAAAGATCAAGGAGCGCTTCTGCGCGACTACGCGAAATGGGACGACGAGCCCCGTTCCGCCGAAGGCATAGTCGAAGCGTTCATTAGGGGTAAGCAGCTTACCACCTCCGAGCCCAAGGCGCCGGTCTACATCTGTCTGGACGCCGGCCTGCAGGAGCAGGCGGTCGATCCCGACAATATCGTCGTACCACCAATGGAGAGATACGCAGCGGCAGAGTTTCCTTGCGCCCCCGGCGATACAGTTGAGGAGGTCGCGGACCTGCTGGCGAACGCCAAGGCTCCTTTGTTTTTGTTCGGGCGGGGCTCCCGCCGTCAGGTCGATTGGGATCGGCGCGTGCGTCTGGCCGAAGCGGTCGGCGCCTCGGTCATGACCTCTATACGCGAACGTTGCGTTTTCCCGACCGACCATCCCCTTGTGGCCTGCTCTCCGTTCTATTGGTTGAACCCGCAAGCGAAGTCTGTGGTGTCGAAGGCCGATGTAATCGTCAGCTTCGATTGGGTCGATCTCAACGGTCTTCTCCAGCAGGTGCAGCGGCGTACCTCGCGTACCTCGGCAAAGATCGTGCACGCTTCTTTGGACAGCAACCTCCATCGTGGCTGGAGCATGGATTATTTCGGCGTAGCTCCGGTCGATTATCCCGTTATGGCGAACGCAGATGCGTTCGCCGAACAACTGCTCTCGGCAATTGAGCGAAAGCATGGTGGGAAAGCCAAATGGACGGGGCGCCCCACACCTACGATTGCGACGCCGGAGTATGCCACGACGGCGGGAGGCGAGATCGCACCCCGGGATATCGAGGTGGCGCTCGCGAAGGTGCGCGGGACCCGGAAGCTGACGCTTGCCCACGTGACCATCGGCTGGGCTGGCGATGCGTATCACTTTCGTGATCCGCTGGATTTTCTGGGACATGACGGTGGCGGCGGGTTAGCCGCCGGCCCGGGAATCACGATCGGAGCTGCGCTTGCGCTGAAGGATAGCGGCCGGATCGTCGTCTCCGTTCTGGGAGACGGAGACCTTCTCCAGGGCATCACCGCATTGTGGACGTCTGCGCGTTACGGCATTCCCGCGCTTTTCATCGTCTCCAACAACCGTTCGAACTTCAATGATGAAATCCATCAGGAAACGATAGCCAAGCATCGCGGTCGCCCGGTGGAGAACCGCTGGATCGGGCAGCGTATCGACGAGCCCGCCATTGACCTCGTCAAGATGGCGGAGGCGCAAGGAGTGCAGGGCGAAGGCCCGATCAACTCGATCGCTGCATTGGAGACGGCGATCGTGCGTGGACTGGATGCCGTCGCGGCGGGCAAATCGTATTTCATCGACGTTAGAGTGGCGGCCGGGTATGCGAATCCGCCGCTTGCGCGAGGCGAGTGAGGCGATGAAGCACCAAGGATTGGAAACAACAATCGGAACGGTCGGCCGCGCGAACGCGCGGCCCGACAAGATCGTGGTCGAAAGCGTATCGAAGTCCTTCGACGGAATGCGCGCTCTGGACCGGGTCAGCCTCAAGGTCAGATCAGGAGAATTCCTGTCCATCGTGGGACCTTCCGGTTGCGGAAAGAGCACGCTGCTCTACATGGTCGGCGGATTTGTGATGCCGACAGAGGGCAGGATCGTCGCCGACGGGAAGGAAGTGAAACGACCCGGCGTCGATCGAGGAGTGGTATTCCAGGAATATGCGCTCTTTCCGTGGCTGTCGGTGGCGGAGAACATAGCCTACCCTCTGAAGCGGCTGGGCAAGCCGGCCGACGAGCAACGGACCATCGTGCGACGCTATCTCGATTTGATGGGGTTGGCACAGTTCGCCGACGCGTTTCCGAGAACGCTGTCGGGCGGCATGAAGCAGCGAGTGGCGCTCGCGCGCACCTTCGCTTACGATCCCGACATTCTGCTTTTGGACGAACCTTTCGGCGCGCTGGATTCGCAAACGCGCGAAATCATGCAGGAAGAGCTGCTGCGCCTTTGGCGATCGACCGGGAAGACGGTCGTCATGGTGACCCATGATGTGGACGAAGCCGTCTACCTATCCAGCCGGATATGCGTCATGTCGCAGCGTCCGGGCCGCTTCGTCCGGGAATTCGCGATCGATCTGGATCAGCAGATGACGCGAGAGGAGATGGTGCTCTCCGAGCAATACCGAAGAACGAGAAACGCGGTCTGGCTTTCGGTCCGGGAGCAGGTCGTCAGGCCCGGCATGCAGGAGGGCAGCTGAGATGACCCGGGGCCTCAAGACCGTCGGCTATCTCGCGTCACTCGGCCTCGCAGTCGCGATCTGGGACGGGCTGATCCGCTGCGGACTTGCCAACGCGGACCTCCTACCTGGTCCAGGTGCCGTCTTCAAATCGCTCGTCGAGCAGGCGACGACCGCCGAGTTCAGGGCGGATCTCTGGGAAACTCTATTTCGCAGCGTTCTTGGGCTGGTGATTGGGGCCGCCGTCGCGGTGCCTTTAGGCGTGGTAATGGCACTATCGCCCGCCGCGAGGGGCTTCTTCGAGCCGCTGGTCAAGGCGTCGTATTCTCTTCCGAAGATATCGCTCATTCCCTTGCTCATACTTTGGTTCGGAATTGGCACGACCACCAACGTGATCGCGGTCGTTTTGTCGACGCTCCTTCCGGTGCTTGTCTACACGTATCACGGGGTCGAAAGCGTTCCGAAGGTTTTGCTTTGGAGCGCGAATGCCATGGGGACTGGTCCCCGGGAGATGGTTTGGCGCGTCCGGATTCCCGCGGCGTTGCCTTCGATCCTGATCGGAATCAGGGTCGGACTGGGTCTATCGTTCGTCATCGCAATAGCCGCCGAAATGATCGCTTCGAACAGAGGCATCGGAAAACTCATCTTTGTCTACGGCGAAAGCGGAGCTTACGCACCTATGTTCGCGGCGGTCACAGCGGTCGTCATTGCGGCCGCCACGATCGACATAGCGTTCCTCCGCATGTCCGACTACGTGCTGCGCTGGAGCGACAGCCATGCAGTGAAGCGGTAGAGCGCCATGGTCCGTATCATGACATCGGTCAATTCAGTCGCCTCACTGTATCCATTGGTACTTTTGGCGATGTGCTGGGAACTCGTTGCGCGGTCCGGCCTGGTCCCGCCGATTTTCCTTCCCGCGTTCTCCCACGTGATCGCTGGGCTGTGGGAGCAATTTTTCTCGGGGGATTTCACGTGGCCAGTTCTTACCAGTCTCTATCGAGCCGCCATCGGGTTCGCGATCGCGATGATCGTCGGCGTCGTTGTGGGCTTTGCCATGGCGCGCTGGACCGTGGTGAATCTGCTGTTCGAGCCGTTGATCGCAGCTGGCTTTCCGGCACCGAAAATCGCTCTCCTTCCCATCTTCATTCTCTGGTTCGGAATCGACAACGTATCGAAGATCCTGCTCGTCGCCTTTGTTTGCGTGTTTCCCTTCATCGTGGCCGCTCATGGTAGCGCGATGATGGTCTCGCGAGCGCAGATATGGGCCGCCGAGGCCATGAACACTTCTCACCTGGCGCTCTTCTGGAATGTGATCTTTCCGGCATCGTTGCCGTCGTTGATGAGCGGAATTCGCGTCGCCATTCCTCACGCGCTGGTTGCCACGTTCGCGGCGGAGATGATCGCCGGCGGCGGCGGGCTAGGTGGCGAACTCGTCTATGCCCAGCGTTTCTTCGAGACCACTAAAGTGTTCGAGATACTGCTGATCATGTTGATGCTTGGCTACGTGATGGACGTGGCCTTCCTGCGACTGCGATCGCATGTGCTCCGTTGGCACGACCAGAACGACGTCACCGAATGAAGACCGCGATGAGAACGGCGGTAGCGGAAAGGAGGCGTTCCTCATGAAGATCAAGAACCAGTTTCGCGTGCCAGTTCCCGTCGAACGGGCCTGGCTTGAACTGAACGATGTGCCGAAGGTCGCGACGTGCGCTCCGGGAGCGGAGCTGCTCGAGCAAAAGCCCGACGGTAGCTACGATGGATCCGTCAGCGTCAAGTTGGGACCTGTCGCGCTGAGCTTTCGGGGCACCCTCGTTTATAAGGAGCGGGACGAGAGCAAGCATAGGGTGGTTGCAGAAGCGGCAGGAAACGAGGCGCGTGCTCGAGGCACCGCCCGCGCCCTCGTGACCTTCGTACTTTCTCCAGACGGAACGGGAACGCGCGTTGACGTGGACACCGACGTTCAACTTGCCGGCTCGATCGCGCAATATGGCCGCGGCGCCGCTTTGATCCAGAGCACGGCACAGGTGCTGATGGACGAGTTTGCGCGGAATTTCGCGGCGAAGCTGGATCAGGTGGCCCCGCCTTGGGCTGGAAGCGGAGCCGCTTCGCCCTCTCGCGCCAACAAGAGCGAGATCAAGCCGGTGTCCGCGATCTCGCTGATGGCGAAGACTCTGGCTTTATGGGCTCGCTCGCTTCTGCGTCGGGAGCGCGCATGAAGGCGTCAGGCTTCCAGTATCATCGCCCAAGAGACAAGGGCGAGGCGCTCGATATGCTTGGATCGCTCCCGAACGCGAAGGTCATCGCCGGGGGGCAATCCCTCGTCGCCATGCTGAACATGCGCTACGCCTTCGTGGACCACCTCGTGGATGTGAACCGCGTCGACGGCTTGGCGGGCATCGAAGTCGGAAACGGTCGCGTGCGGATCGGCGCGATGGCGAGGCAGCGCGACATGCTGGCGCACCGTGAACTTGCGGCGAGGGCACCTCTCATCCCCGCGGCCATGCGGTTCATAGGTCACCTTCATACGCGAAACCGCGGGACGTTCGGTGGAAGCCTCGTCCATATGGATCCCGCCGCGGAATTGCTTGCTATCGCCACGATTCTCGACGCGGAGATCGAAATCGAAAGCCGAAAAGGCGTTCGCGTGGTGCCAATCGCTGATTTCCCGCTTTCTTACATGACTCCCAATCTGGAGCCCGATGAACTGGTCGTGGCGATAACGCTTAATCCGCCGTTACCGAAGCACGGTTGGGCCTTCGACGAATTTGCGCAGCGGCACGGCGATTTCGCCGTCGTCTCGGTTGGCGTCACGACTGTCCTCGGAGCGGCGGGGCGGATCGAAGAGGTCCGACTGGTACTAGGCGGAATGGGCTTCGCCCCTACGAGGCTGAGGCAGGCCGAGGATCTGATGTCGGGCGAAACACCGTCGCCCGAACTCTTCGACGAAGCCGCCGAGGTGGCGGGACGGGAGGAAGCGTCATCGGACGCCATCGCGAGCGCTTCCTACAGATGCAGACTGGCGAAGGTGCTGATGCGCCGGTCATTGGCCGTCGCTATCGAGCGCGGTCGGGAGCAGGCAGTGAAATGAGCGTACCTATCGTCGTTACCGTCAATGGAAAGCGTTACGAGCGCTCCGTCGAGCCGCGAGTCCATCTGGCGGACTTCCTGCGGCACGATCTCGGACTGACCGGAACACACCTCGGTTGTGAACACGGAGTTTGTGGAGCGTGCAGCGTCTTGGTGGATGGACGGGCCGTGCGTGGCTGTCTCATGCTTGCCGTGCAGACGGACGGATGCAGCGTGGAGACGGTCGAAAGCCTCGCCCGAGGCGACATGTTGAATCCGCTTCAGGAAGCATTCCGGGAGCATCACGCTCTTCAATGCGGGTTCTGCACGCCCGGAATGCTCATGACGCTGCAGGAAATACTCCGTGAGCATCCCGATCCAACGGAAGACCTGCTCCGGGAAGAACTTTCCGGCAATCTTTGCCGATGCACCGGCTACTCCGGAATCGTGAAAGCTGCCCTTGAAGTTGCGCGGCAGCTCCGCGGCACCGACGGAGGAGTGTCATGACTACGCGGTTCTTCGGCGCACGGATCAAGCGCACGGAAGACCCTGCCCTTCTGACGGGAGCGGGACGCTTCACCGACGACATCCATATTCCCGGCACCCTGCACGCCGCCTTCGTGCGGTCGCCCTACGCGCATGCTCGTTTGCTGAACGTCGATGCCTCGACCGCAGCGAAAATGCATGGAGTACATCTGATCCTAAGTGCACGTGACCTGCCGGAAAATCTTAGGCGGCGGCTGCCGCTGGATGTGCCCAGTCCCTTCATCCTACAAGCTCTCACGCAATTTCCGCTGGCGGAAAAGGAGGTTTGTTTCTGCGGCGAGGCGGTGGCGGTCGTGATCGCGGATACGCGCCATCTGGCCGAGGATGCCGCGGACGCGGTCGCGGTGGAATATGAGCCGTTGCCCGCGGCGGTGGACTGGCGCGAATCCATCGCCGATGGAGCGGCACATGCCCACCTCGGGCTGCAAGACAACCTTGCCGCCAAGTTCTCTCTAGGGTTCGGAGACGTCGATCGCGCGTTCGCCAAGGCCGCCCACGTCGTCGCCGAAAAGTTCGATCAGCATCGTGGCAGCGGCTGCCCGCTCGAAGGCCGCGGAGTGCTCGCGGCTTTCGAGCAATTGAGCGAGACTTTGACGGTATGGTCGGCGACCCAAGCGCCGCACGGAACGAAACGGGCATTGGTCGAGCTTTTCGGCCTGCCGGACGGAAACGTTCGCGTCGTTGCGCCGGACGTGGGGGGCGGGTTCGGTCCGAAGCTTCTCCTCTATCCCGAGGAGATAGTCGTGCCGCACTGTGCCCGACTGCTAGGACGGCCGGTCAAGTGGATCGAGGACCGGCGCGAGCACATGATGTGTACGGCCCAGGAGCGGGATCAGCTCTGGGACGTGAAGCTCGCCCTGGATTCGTCAGGCAAGATCGTCGGCCTGCGGGGGCACCTGTTTCACGACACCGGCGCCTATCTCCCGTGGGGCATCATCATGCCGTATATCTCGGCGACGACATTCCCCGGACCGTACGTGATCCCAAACTACAAATTCGACACCAGTGTCGTCTTCACGAACAAAGTCGCGACCAGTCCAATGCGCGGCGCCGGGAGACCTCAAGCAGTGTTCGCGATCGAACGGCTTCTGGATGTCGCCGCGGCAAAACTTGGCATCGACCGTGTTGAGATACGACGATTGAACCTGATTCCGCCCGAGGCGATGCCCTACAGGATGGGTATCATCTATCGGGACGGTCAGCCCCTAACCTACGACAGCGGCGACTATCCTCGTTGCCAGCAATTGGCCCTGGACCGCGCCGAGTGGACGTCGTTCGAGAGCAGACGCGCGGCGGCGCGTGCCGAAGGACGGCTCATCGGTATCGGATTGGCGAATTACGTGGAAGGGACCGGATTGGGGCCGTTCGAGGGAGCGACGGCGCGTCTGCTTTCCTCAGGGCGGATCCTGCTGCGAACGGGCGCCGCGTCGCAAGGTCAAGGGCACAAGACAGTGTTGGCGCAGATCTGCGCCGATTCGTTCAACGTCGATATCGACCGGATCGACGTCGAGGTCGGGGATACGGCCAGCGTATCGGTCGGGGTCGGAGCTTTTGCCAGCAGGCTGATGGTCAACGCAGGGTCCTCTGTCCGCAACTCGTCCGAGGCGCTCGCGGGGAAGCTCAGGCAGATAGCGGCGGCCCATTTCGAGGTCGCCCTGGAAGACATCGAACTGGTCGACGGGTATGCCCGAGTCAGCAGCACTCAAGGCGGAGCGCTTTCCTTCGCCGACATAGCCAAGATGTCCAGCGGCAGGCCGGGGTTCTCGCTGCCACGCGGCGTAGAGCCGGGGCTGGAATCGACCAATTACTTCGCGCCGCCCCAAGCTGCCTATTCGAACGGCTCTCACGTCGCCGAAGTCGAGGTTGATCCCGAAACGGGCAGGGTCGTCGTCCTTCGCTACGTGGTCGCTCATGATTGCGGTCGTCTCGTCAACCCGCTGCTCGTCGACGGCCAGATACAGGGAGGGGTGGCGCACGGTATCGGAAACGCCCTGCTCGAGCGGATGGTCTACGACGCCGACGGCAATCCCCAGACGACCTCGCTCGCCGACTACCTTCTGCCCGATGCCGGCAACGTGCCATCGGCGGAGATCGTGCACATGGAATCGCCGTCCCCGCTCAACCCGTTGGGAGTCAAAGGAGCCGGCGAAGGGGGGACGATACCTGCGGCGGCAGCGATCGCATCCGCGATCGACGACGCATTGCGTGAATTCAAGGCGCGGGTCGTTCGGGCGCCGATGCTCCCGGAATACGTCGCCTCTCTCGTCAGGACCGAATCCGAACAATCGTCGATTGGAGCATCGCATGAATAATGAGCCGTTCACGCTGTCGAGTTCGGGGGCCGTCGCCACCGTGACGCTGTCCAAGCCGGACTCCGGAAATCGATTGATGTCCGAGGAATTGATTACGTTGGGCGCGGCGATAAAGAGCGCAGGCCAGAAGGCCGATATCAAGGCGGTCGTCGTGCGTGCGCGGGGCGACTCGTTCTGTCTGGGGCGGACCCCCGCCCCGGCGGACAAGGCGCCCAAGACGGCCGAGGAGGTTCGCGATAGGGTGACGGCGCCGATTCTGGGACTGTACGCGGACGTGCGGGCGACGCCCGTGCCCGTGATAGCGGTCGTGCAAGGAGAAGCGCGTGGCTTCGGATGCGCGTTCGTCGGCCAATGCGATCTAGCCATCGCGTCCGTCGATGCATCCTTCTCGCTGCCAGAAATGGACGGAAATCTGCCTCCGACCCTGGCGATCTCCGCGGTTCTCGGCAAGGTGCCGCCGAAGCGCGTGCTGCAGATGGTGTACACGCGACGGCGGATCGGCGCCAAAGAAGCGCTTGAAATCGGCCTCATCAGCGAAGTCGTAGCCAGACCGGAATTGGATGCGTCGGTCGAGTCCTTGCTCAGTTGTCTTACCGATCGAAAGCGGTCGGCGCTGTGCGCCATCAAGGAATACATGGCCGTCGCGCCGTATACGGATCCGGCGGCATCGGCACGCCTGGCCTCGAATATCCTTTCGGTATCATTGTCGTCGCCCGGAGAGATCTGACGTGCCCGAAGTCGACGTAAACGGCGAAACCTTGCATTACGAGCGGGCGGGCAGCGGACCTCCATTGCTGCTCATCCACAGTTTGGGTACCGGCGCGTGGATGTGGCGCGATCAAATCGCACGCTGGCATCAGCATCTCGACGTCGTCGCCTTCGACTTGAGGGGACACGGGCGGTCGTCCGGCAACGGCGAGGTGACCGTGTCGAACATTGCCGCCGACCTTGACGGCGCGCTGCAGACGCTTGGTTTACGGCAGGTCACAGCCATTGGGATATCGATGGGTGGACCGATCGCAGCACACCTCCACGCGCGAAATCCCGATTGTCTGTCCCGGCTCGTCATCGCGGATAGCTTCGCCACGCAGGGCGAGGCGGGGATCGCGCGCGTGGCCGCGCTGGAGAACGTGTTGCGCACATCTTCCATGACTGAATACGGACGGAGCTACGCCGAGGGAACGCTTCGGCGCACGACAGCCTCCAGCAGCTTCGACGAGCTCTCCGCCAGCGTCGCGGCCATGAGCAAGGAGACCTACCTCCAGATCGCGCGCTCCGTCTTCACCAGCGACGTGTCCGAATTCATGAGGGCGATCCGGATCCCGGTCCGGGTCGTTGTCGGGGTCGACGACACCCGAACACCCCCTCAGCTGTCGGAAGACATCCATCGACTGATCGCCGGTTCAGAGTTCGGCAAAATACCCGATGCCGCGCATCTGGCGAACATCGACAATCCCGAGGGCTTCCATGCCGCGGTCGAAGATTTCGTCCTGGGCGACGCTCCGGGCAAAAAAGCGAAGTGATGAACATGAGCGAAAGCCGTCCCGGCCTCATGCCTGTCCATCAAGAAACCGCTCCTCTCCGGCGAAGGGTTTCCTCCGCTTTGCGCCGGGCGATAGAGGTCGGAACGTTGCAGCCGGGAAGCAGGCTCATAGAGAAGGACCTATGCGCCAAGCTTAGCGTGAGCAGAACGTCGTTGCGGGAAGCGATGCGGGAGTTGGAGACGGAGGGGCTTCTGACGATGGGATCCAAGGGCCTCGTTGTCGCCGACATATCGGTCGACGAGGCTCTCAACATCTATGCGGTTCGTGCTGAGCTGGAGGGGTTGCTCGTCACGCAGTTCGTCGAGCGCGCCGACGAGACTGCCATGGCAGGCCTCGAGGCGGCAGCGCTGAAGTTGGATCGGGCCTTTTTGTCGGAGGCGATCGACGAGATACTGGCGGCCAAGGCCGAGTTCTACGAGGTCCTCTGTTCCGGCGCTAAAAATGCGGTGATCCTCGAGCTGTTGAGGATGCTCAACACGAGGGTCAATCGATTGAGGTTCGCGTCGCTTTCACGGCCCCATCGCGCTTCTACGAGTATCATCGAAATTCGATCGCTCGTACAAGCACTCAGGTGCCGCGATGCGGCCGCTGCCCGGGAGATCGCGCTCGCCCATATCAACGCCGCGGCTAAGGCCGCTCTAGGCAGTTCGAACCAATTAAACAAGGAGACTGAGAATGGATAACGAGACATTGTTCGAGCAGGGGCTCAAAATCCGCAAGGAAGTCGTCGGCGAGGAGTACGTGAACCGGTCGCTTGCCGAAATGGACGAATTTACCCGTCCTCTGCAGGACTTGGTGACTAGATACTGTTGGGGAGATGTGTGGAGCCGTCCAGGTCTGTCGCGCCGCGATCGGTCGATCATCAATCTGGCGGCGATTTCGGCATTGAACCGGCCCAACGAACTCAAGCTTCACGTCCGGGGTGCGTTGAGAAACGGAATGACTGCTGAGGAGATCCGCGAGGTTCTTCTTCAGATAGCGATCTACTGCGGAGTGCCGGCTGCGCTGGACAGCTTCCGGATCGCGAAGGAAGTCATAGCCGCCAAAGACTAGCCGCAGGCCCGACGGAGTCGAGATCGGAGCAACCGCGGTTCGCGCGGAACGATGATTCGTGTCCGAGCATCAGGGGGGAATGTCATGAACTCGAGCAAAGCTCTTGAAAGGTCTGCGGCGTCGATGCAGGACTGCGTTCGGATCTCGTCTTACCAGTGGCTGACGCTGATGTCCGCCTTTCTCGGCTGGGCGTTTGATTCCATGGATCTAAATCTCTTTACGCTGGTGCTCGTGCCAAGCGTATCCGAGCTCACGGGCTTGCACGATCCGACGGCGATCGCCCGGATCGGGGCTTCGATCCTGGCTATCAAACTATTGTGCTGGGGAATGGGCGGAATCCTCTTCGGAGTGGTGGCCGATAGGATCGGGCGATCGCGCACCATGATCATTACGATCGCGATCTACGCCGGCTTCACGGGTCTGAGCGGGTTGGCACAGGACTGGTATCAACTTGCGATATTGCAGGGCCTAGCCGGCTTTGGGATCGGCGGCGAATGGGCTGCGGGAGCGGCCCTGCTGGCCGAAACCTGGCCGGAAAAACACAGAGCCCGCGTTATGCAAGTCATGCAGATGGCGTTCGCGTTCGGCTTCTTTCTCGCCGCGTCGAGCAATCTCCTGCTCGGCCCGATCAGTTGGAGGTGGGTATTGGCATCCGGAGCGCTGCCCGCGGTCGTGAGCCTCGTGATACGGCGGTACGTTCCTGAGCCGGAACGATGGGTGCGGGTACGAGCTGCAGAGGACGACAGCGTCAACGCGCTTACGACCTTCAAGGCGATCTTCGCTCCGGACCTTAGACGCGTCACTATCGTCGGAGTACTCGTGGCTTCGGCGAGCATGATCGGTTGCTGGGGAGGACTTGCGCTCCTGCCCAACTGGATCCAGCAGCTAGTGCGCTCATCCGGAGCCAGCAATGGAGTCCAAGTCGTGAGCTACTCGTTTATGCTGATGATGATCGGAGCGGTTCTGGGCTATGCGTCCCTGATCTGGCTGACGGAATTGCTGGGCCGCCGCAGATGCTACTTTCTGTTTGGAGTCGGAGCACTGCTGTCCTCGATCTATCTTTTCAGTAGTGTTTCCGATCTCGGGACGTTGCAGTGGTTTATGCTTGTATACGGTTTCTTCGTCATCGGAGGCTTCGGGACGTTCGCGATCTACCTTCCCGAGCTGTTCCCCACCCGGGTCCGCGCAACGGGCCAAGGCTTCTGCTGGAATGCAGCCAGATCAATCACGGCGATCGGTCCGCTGTTGGTCGGCACTTTGATCACTGCATTCGGCTCTTTTCCGGCGGCCGCATTGGCAACCACCGGCGCATATGTCCTCGGTCTGGCCGCGATATGGTTCGGTCCGGAAACTGCTGGGCAGCGGCTACGGGATTAAGAGAAACCGTCAGCACGTTGGGGTGGCCGGGCCGGAGACCGCCATCCGACGATCGCTATCGCATTTTCAAGGAAGAGCGGCTGCACGGGGATACGTTACTCTCTCCGCGGAACAATAACCGCGAAGAACACGTAAAATGCCCATCTCGACCGCGACTTATGCCTCGTAGATCCCAGACGTCCGCGCGTCCGCCCGGTCGTCCCACGGAATTCGAGATGGATGCGGCGCTGGACCTGGCTGTCCGCGTATTTTGCGAGCGCGGCCATAATGGCAGTTCGATCGGCGACTTGACTTCGGCGATGCGGTTGGCCACCGGCAGCGTCTATAAAGCGTTTGGCGACAAGCGCGCTTGTTTCTCGCTGCCTTTGAGCGTTCCGCGAATGTGCAACGGAAAGAGATCCGCTCCGCCGCAAAGGAGGGAGCGACCGGCCGCGAACGCATATTTCACGTACTAACGTCGTATGTCCGACAAAGCCTCGGCAGCAAGGGGCGGCGCGGCTGCATCGTGGTAGGCAGCGCGGTCGAACTCTCTGCGCTCGATCCGGTGGCTCGCGCCCTCGTCGGTATGGAACTCGAAGCCAGTGAGAAGTTCATCGCCGATCTTATTCGAGAAGGGCAAGCGGACGGCTCCATTCCGGATCGCGTGGATGCACACGACACGGCGGGGATGATGATTTGCATCGCTCAAGGACTGCGCGTCCTCGGCAAGGTGCGATTGCCGCTTGACGTCGATCGCATCACCCATGTCGTCATGAAGCTGCTCGACTGAAAGCAAGCGCTTAGGCCACTACGACTGCGGTGGCGCCTTTGCGCATAGGAATGTTCACGATCTTCGCGCGCTCCATTTTGAACCCAGGCGCTAACAGTCAATGGTCTAACAAGGGTGGCGCTCTCCGTCCAAGCTGGCGAGAGAGCGCCGCGCCGCTCTTATTGAGTTGAACTTGAATAAGACTTGACGGCCATCCTCAACTATTTTATACGGACTCAATAACAATACATAATTTTGGCGCACGTCAGGGAGGCAGCTCATGCTGGAGCATCTGGAACGGCAGCAGTCGCTTACGGGCAATCAGATTAAACTGATCGGAGCCGCCATCGCCGGCAATATGTTGGACTTCTTCGATCTATACCTCATCGGATTTGTGCTCTCCTTTATCGTAAAGCCGTGGGGGCTCACGTTCGGCGAGTCGGCAATCGTGTTGCTGTCTTCGGGACTTGGCGCAATGCTCGGCGCGGTCTTTTGGGGCGCGCTCGCCGACCGGATCGGCCGACGTCTCGTCTTTTCCTTGACGATCGTCAACTTTGCCGTCGCAACGGGAGCTATGGCGCTCACGCAAGATGGTGCCTGGGTCTACCTAGCTGTCATGCGCTTCTTCGTTGGCTTCGGAGCGGGCGGACTTTACTGCGTGGACGTCCCGCTGGTCCTCGAATTCGTTCCCGGTCGCCTCCGCGGGCGTATTGCGGGAATTGTCACGGCCGCGATTCCGGCGGGTCTGCTGCTTGCATCCGTTGCGGCTGCCACGCTAACGCCCTTGCTCGGCTGGAGGGGGCTGTTCGTCGTAGGTATGGCTCCCGCGTTCCTTCTCCTCTTCGTCCGTGCGTGGGTCCCCGAGTCGCCTCGTTGGCTTTTGTCACGGGGGAGGGTTGAGAAAGCGCGCGAGAGCATAGCTTGGGCTCTCGATGTCGCTCCCGAGACGCTGCCGTTGACGGAAGCGCCGCCGGCAAGCGTGCGCATCGCTCGGATGCGCGATCTCTTGCGGTACCCACGGAGTCTGGTGGTCTCCTGCCTGACCAATCTGGGCGTGCAGACGGGCAACTATGGGTTCACGATGTGGGCGCCGACGCTTCTCGTTTTGGTCCTACAGATTCCGCCTTTATCAGCCGCTTGGTACATGGCGGCAATTAGCATCGGGGGATTGTTGGGCCGATTCCTGTTCTCATGGCTCGTTGACGCGATCGGGCGGCGCCCGTCGGGAATGATTCTAGGTGTGGGAGCCGCGGTAACCCTGACGTTGGCGGCTTCGTTTCATGAAGCGTTCATCGGCCCTCTGTCGGTGTTCTGGCTGACGCTGATCGTGGCGAACCTTTTCATCGACGGAGGCTTCGCGGTCGTCGGACCATACGCCGCCGAAGTGTGGCCATCTTGGCTCCGAACAAGCGGGATGGGTGTGGCGTATGGTTTCGGTGGCATCGGGAAGATCATCGGCCCGTTGGGTTTGGCCTGGATCGTAGGATCGTCCAACATCGTAACACCACAGGCTACCGTCGCTGCGATTTTGCCAGCCTACCTCTATCTCGCGGCTTGGTTTGCTCTTGCTGCGCTGGCGTTCTTCGCCTTTGGGATCGAAACGCGAGGCCGATCGATCCAAGCGCTCGATAGCGAATTGCTGGGAGATCAAGCGTTTTCGCGAAGCGGCGCGGCTATGGCCGCTATCGATCGATCCATTCCCGACCATCGCTGAAAAGCGCTTGGTCCAGGCAGCAGGAGTAGAGCTATGGCCCGCAAAATCATCGATATCTCAATAGCACTGGACAACGAGACGCCCGTCGATCAGCCGGGCTTCGGACCAAAGATCGAGTATCAGGCTCCGAAGGACAACCTCGCTGAGATCTTCCGCTTCTTTCCCGGACTGACGGTCGATCAGCTTCCCGGCGGTGAAGGTTGGGGAAACGAGACAGTCACGCTGCGGACACACAGCGGGACCCATCTCGACGCACCGTACCATCATCATTCCACCATGAGCAAAGGGCAGCGCGCGATCACGATCGACGAAGTGCCGCTCGAATGGTGCTTCCAGCGGGGCGTAAAGCTGGATTTCCGCCACCTGCCCGACGGCTACGTGGTGACGGCGGAAGACGTCGAAAAAGAGCTCGCCCGTATCCGGCATGATCTCCAGCCCCTGGATATCGTTCTGGTCAACACGCGTGCAGGTTCTCGTTATGGATTTCCGGACTACGTCGACGTAGGCATCGGCATGGGGCGCGAAGCGACGCTTTATCTGTTGGAGCGCGGTGTGCGACTCACGGGAATCGACGCCTGGGGATGGGACGCCCCGTTCAAGCTTATGGCCAAGCGGTATGCTGAGACCAAGGATCCAAGCATCGTTTGGGAGGGACATAGGGCGAGTATCGAAATCGGTTATTGCCATCTCGAAAAGTTGCACAATCTCGAAAGCCTACCATCCAGTGGATTTCACGTCAGCTGCTTTCCTGTGAAGATCAAAGGGGCATCTGCCGGGTGGACGCGCGCGGTGGCGATCTTAGATCCCGAGCCTTTGATCCTTGACTAGTCCAAACGGGAGTTGCCAACTGTGGCCAGCAATCGAAAAGTGATCATCACGTGTGCCGTCACCGGGGCGATTCATACGCCCTCGATGTCGAGCTTTCTGCCCATAACGTCGGAGCAGATCGTCGAATCTGCAGTTGAGGCGGCCGCGGCAGGCGCGTCGATCCTTCACCTTCACGCGCGCAACGCCGTCGATGGGCGCCCCGACCAGACTCCCGAAGGCTTTGGCCGGTTTTTGCCTCAACTGAAGCAGCGAACCGGAGCCGTGATCAACATCACGACAGGGGGCAGCCCCTACATGAAAGTCGAAGAGCGGGTCCAGCCAGCCCACAAGTTCAAGCCCGAAGTTGCGAGCCTGAACATGGGCTCGATCAACTTCGGACTATATCACCTGCTGAACCGCTATCGCGAATTCAAACACGAATGGGAACGCGAGCACCTGGAGAACTCCAGAGACCTCGTGTTTCGGAATTCCTTCAAGGATATCGAGTACATCCTGAGTACATGCAGCGAAAACGGTACTCGGTTCGAGTTCGAATGCTACGATACCGCACATCTTTACAATCTGGCTCACTTTCTCGAGCGAGGTCTCGTCAAGCCTCCTCTTTTTGTGCAGTCGGTGTTCGGTTTGCTGGGCGGTACCGGTGTTCATCCCGAAGACATCGTCCACATGAAGCGGACCGCCGACCGCCTCTTCGGTGACCAGTATCGCTGGTCAGTTCTCGGCGCGGGTGCTGCCCAGATGCGGGTGGCGATGACTGCGCTCGCGATGGGCGGAAATGTTCGCGTAGGCCTCGAAGACTCTTTGTGGGCTGGCCCCGGCAAGCTCGCGATGTCGAATGCCGAGCAGGTCCTACAGGTCCGCAAGGTAATCGAGGGGCTGGGCTTGGAAGTCGCGACGCCTGACGAAGCTCGGACTATTCTTGAGCTAAAGGGTGCCGACAAAACGGAGTTTTGAGATGGGAGATCTGGGCGGCGTTAAATCCGGCGTGCGAGCTAGAGACCGCGCCATACCTCTTAGTGGCCTGACGGTTTTGGTCACCGGAGCCGGCCGCGGTATCGGCCGCGCGACGGCTCTCGCATGCGTCGAGGCGGGAGCGAATGTAACTGCTGTCGCTCGCACGCGAGCCGATCTCGATGACCTGGCACGAGACGCGACAGGGTTGGCCGGAACTCTAACGCCGCTTGTCTTCGACGTGACTACCGAAGACTTCCTCCAGGCCATGGGGCGGATGGAATCGCTCGACGTGGTGGTCAACAACGCTGGAACGAACAAGCTTCAGGAGATCGCGGACGTCGACGACGAGACGCTCGATCTTCTGCTAAATCTCAACATCCGGGCCGCGTTCAAGGTCTCTCGTGCAGCGGCGCTGCGGATGGTGGCGCTGGGGCGGGGCGGGTCGATCATTCACGTCTCGTCCCAGATGGGGCATGTAGGCGCACCGAAGCGGACGGTCTATTGCATGACGAAGCACGCGATCGAAGGACTTACAAAGGCGATGGCGATTGAGCTTGCTCCCGCCAACATCCGGGTAAATGCCGTCGCGCCCACCATCGTGGAGACGTCGATGACGCGTCCGTTTCTGGCGGACCCGTCTTATCGGGAGTTCGCCATGGCAACCATTCCCTTGAAGCAGGTTGCCACCGGCGAGGATGTTGCGGAGGCCATTGTTTATCTGGCCTCGCCCGCCGCGCGAATGGTAACCGGAACCAGTTTGCGCGTCGATGGCGGAGCGACAGCCCAATAACTCGGCCGCGCATGTCCAAACAACGAGAGGCTGGGCATAAAGCACGCCCCTCGGTGGCGTCTGCGGATGCTGCGGCTGGGCTCTGGGGGCGGGCGCAAGGTCCAGAAAGAATAAAGGACCCGTGAGTGAGGTCCTGAGCGCGATGGTTTGGCGGAGCAGCGCGCGCTGAACCCGAATGGCTGTGAACGTCAGCAGCGGGTCCAGGTCCAGGGCCGGACTATCTGAGCAAGCTCAGCTGGATCGTTTGTCGAGCTTGGTGCTCTTCGCCGACACTCTGCGAGCCGGTGAGCCAGCGGTAACGGGAGAAAGGTCGTGGCCCTGCAAAGCTGCCAGGAAGTTGCTCACCCGCAATTCGATGAGGTGGTCGGTATCCGACATGACCGGCACTTTCCAGACATGCTTTCGGACAAGTCCCCACATGAACGATGACTGCAAGTTCCAAACTGCTTCGTAAAGGTCGTTTTCCGGATACTGAGATTTTGAGAATCGGAAGGCGACAAAGGCTTCCGAGACAATGGTTCGCAGCAGTTTCTCGACCCTTCCGGAAACGTAGCGGCGTGTCAGATCGTTACCTCCGAGGCCCGAATAAAGAACTATCCTAATCCAGATCGGATCGTCGATCGCGGCCAAGTAGTCCTTGTAGTACTCGATCAACCTCTGATCTAGCGGTTTGGTCCTGTCGACGAGGATATCGTGCCAAGAGGACTTCCATCTTGCTATGTAGACTCGTTCATACACGCGCTCGATGAGGATCTGCTTGCTGCCGAAGTAAGAAAAGATCAGCGCCTGCGAGACGCCGATGATCTCGGCGAGGTCTTTCAATTGGCCATCAAATCCGTGCTCCGCAAAAAACCGTATCGCATTCTCAAGTATCATTTCAGCGCGCTCTTCAGGGGCGAGTCGCCGCCGCGCGGTCAGCTTTGCGGTCGGAGCCGAGAGCCGTTGCTGTCGAGAGGAGCTGTTTGCCTTGGTGCTCATCATTTCCACTATCTTGATGCCAGGACGAACCTAACACGACTGCAGTCGAGCTCAAGACATACGTGGACAACGTCCCTTGAAACTCGGAATTACGAGCAAACCCGGAACTTTAGTCGAGCCGACTAAAGAGCAGGGAGATTGCTTTGTTGCGCCTCCTCACAGTCGGCATGCCTGTCCTATGCCCGAATATATGCCGCGCGAGTAGCGAAATCGGTTAAATCGAATTCGAGTCGTGCTGGACGTCGACGACTTTGTCCTGACGGACTGAACTTCCTTTCACGAAGAAGCGTGTCCAGCTTCGGGCCGATATGCGATGCACAGGCGATCCAGAGGTCTTTCGGCAGAACCTATGTTTGTCGCATTTGCTCCCGGTAACGCTTCCCGAGGACGCCGCTGCGCTTCTAGCGCTACTGTTGGGGAGGCGACGAATAGAGCGTCGATCGGCATCCCTGAACTCCACCCGGCATCGTCGGGACCATCGTGGGTACGATCGCGCGCCTGTTCTCTGCCAATGCGGCTTGGACCGGCGACCCGCTAGGAGTGTTCAACCATTTATTGTGCCTGCGCGCGAACCATTGAATACATCCGTCCGGCGGCTTGTTCGTGTAGCCTGGCTAGGCATTCGACGGATATTTCGACTTAGGAGACCCTGGGTCCCCGCCTCACGCAATGTTCGCTGCTCTGCTAAGCTTGGGTGCTGGCTTTGATCCTCGCAGGCCTCGGGTCGACGGAGAGGCTGCTTATTCCAGTCGAGATCAGAAAGCAGATCGGCCAGCGTAAGCGCGTGAAAAAGCCCAGGCAGGCCGCGCTGAATTGAGCCCTGTCAAGCCCGACGAAGCCGGCATGGCAAAGATTTTTCGTCGCGTCGTCGGATGTTAAGGGGCATCCGCGAAACTCAACTACTTCGACGCTTCATGTCATTACGAAGAAGCGTACCACCTGGACGCGCGCCTCGTGCGCCGCCAGTTTGAAGTTATAGCTTCGCAAGCCATCTCTCGCGATGCTTGTGCTCGTCGAGCCATCACTTGAATCAGGAGGCTTCCGCTTTGTCTCGCCTAAGACAGTGGAGCGAATTTGTGCCAACGACAGCCTCGACACCTTCGGTGCCCGAGCTATGGTTGACAAGCGTCTATACCAACAACGAGAAGCCAGCCTCGATGACGTCATTGGGTGCCTTGCTGGCATACAAAGTGTATTACGCCAAATAACAGTATTCCGGGAAGTGCCCCTTCGCCAGCGAGCAATGTGGCACGTTTCCAGAAGCATACACAAAGATTCAGGGCGATTTTAATGCATGCGACCATTCGCAGGTCGAATGGATAGCTAGTTTCACCGCATCAAGTGGACGAACCCAAGGACCACGCTGGGCGCATGAGATCGGTACCCGAACTCAAACCAGGACAGTCTCCAACGTTCTTTTTGGTAGTGGCCCGACGCGCTATTTCGCGATAATTAACGTTTTCTGCAAGCGACGCTGATGCGACCGAACGCTGGTGGATGGTGCGGCGTGATGTCTCACGCGTCCCGAATGTCCTGTCGCGCATTCGGTTTTGAATCGAAATCTTGAGCGTCGCGATCACCTCGCCGTTGTTGACTCGGATTCAGTAGCGCTTGACCCCTCAACTGTATTATTGTAGTTGAGATCAACAACGAAGTTGATCGTCGCGGGTCTTGGCGAGAGCGCTCCAGAGGAGTGTCATGACAACTAAAGAAAACTCTCTAGGCGGGCGCTTGCCGCTTCTCGACCCCAAAACACTCAAGGGCGATCAAAAGGACCTCTACGATCAGTTGAAAGGGACGCTTGTTTCATGGGCGAACGCAAGTGGCTTTAAAGGTGCCACCGAGGCGGGCGAGCTCATCGGGCCCTTCAACCCGTTTCTCTACAGCGTAGGCATCACGCCGGGCTTCCTCAAATGGATGGAGGCGGACTCGCAGCATACGAGCCTCAACAAGCGGGTGCACGAGGTGGTGATCCTCAGCGTAGGCGCAGTGTGGAAATCACCCTTCGAGCTCTATTCGCACGCCGCGGTGGCCCGCAAGGCGGGCCTCCCCGAGAACGCGATCGAGGCGCTAGTCGCCGGTGGCACTTCCGACCAGCTCACGCGTGAGGAGCAGATCGCTCATCGATTTGCACGGCAGCTTGCGGACGAGCGACGAGTCGACCCTGCGCTTTATCTTGAGGCTGAAGAAGCGTTTGGTCGGGTTGCTCTCGTCGATATGGTCTACTTGATCGGGATGTACTTGTTAACCTGCGCTCTGCTGAACGCCTTCGAAATTCCAGCCCCCCAATAGGCGGCTGTCTTCGGCCGATCGTGCATACACGGCGATAGAGAAGCGCAAGACATGACCAACAAGCTGACCATCGAACACACGACTTTCGCCCTTATGGGCCCGCTCGTGCACACCCAGACGAGCGCCATGCCTTGTCATTGCGTAATCTTTCAGATCGGCGACAGGGTCATTTTGCTCGATACGGGGTTCGGCTTGCGTGAAATGTCGCAGCCGAATCTGCTTCTCGGAGATGACGCACTCTTCAAGCTTGGGATCGTCATCGATAGACGTTTGACCGCTTACGAGCGTCTGAAGTCACGAGGAATTCTGCCCGAGCAGGTCACGGATATTATCGTCACGCATCTCGACAACGATCACGCGGGTGGTCTCCATGATTTCCCGAATGCGACCGTTCATCTTTCGGCGGAGGAGCTCGAAAGCTTCGACGGCACGCGTTTGCGGGGGCCCTACAAGCCCTATCAGCTCTCGCACCATACAAAATTCAAAACCTATGCGCCCACCGACGAGAAGTGGTTTGGATTGAATGTTCGGAGTCTCGAGCTGCCGGCGGTTCTCGATGCCAAACTCGTGCCTCTCCCGGGGCACACTCTAGGACATTGCGGCGTCGCTTATCGGGAGGATGGCAAATGGTCCTTGCACGCCGGCGACGCGTATTTCGATTCCAGAGTTCATTTCATGGAGCCTACGCCGAGTCTCCCCTTGGAAATCGCTTTTCAGGCGGATAGAGACGCGCGCGTTTCCAGCCTCAAGAAGCTCCAGATCCTCAAGCAAACGCGTTCGTCGGAGGTTGCGATGTACTGCACCCATGATCAGCGCGAGTTCCGGAGCTGGACGCAAGGGAGAGATGCTCCCGATCTGGTCAGCGAACAGATTCTCGCTGCGTCTCAATAGCCGCCGATGCTCTCGTTGAAGTCGTATACACTGTCAAAAAAATTGCCGCCCGAAAACGATGTTCGAAGGCCACTCTTACTGCGAATGCAGTGCTGGCCTACAAGGATGAGGTTGTTTTCAACTAAATCGATGAGACGCTGAAGAAGTAGCAGTTGCGAATGGAAGGGAGTTTGAAAAACGTCGGGGTAACGCATTATCCCGGCGAGTAGGAATAAGATTAGTCGCTGCGGGTTGGTAGTTGGTGAGACTTTGCGTGCTTGCGGGATCCAGACTCGGTGTCAGCGTTGCTTATTGAAGGAGGTTTTCTGAGCGACGCTGCGACCCAGCGACCCTGGGAATATGAACTCGAATGTCGATTGGCGTGCCGCCGTAAGGGTGTGTCGGTAGCATGAAGGAAAAAGCCACGAACGCGGCCATCGATGGCTATCAGCCGCATCAGATCCGCGAAACGTCGAACCTTACCAACGTAAGGTCAACTTTCGAGCATCTAAGCTTGGCTCTCTCGATATGGAAGGACGTTTGGCAGCTTGGCGGGCCGGAGGGCTTCCGTGTCGAAATGCCGACAGATCAGCTTTCTCTCGACAGTTGGTACGCGCAATCGAACCATATGCAGGACGATCCCTTCGTAAGGCATCTTGCAGACGCGCTCGCGATTGCGGAATCCGCCACCGACACACACTCGGCAGTCTGCGCTGAAGCATTGCGTTTTGCCATTCTCGCTCGACAGGTGATCCGCGTCGATCGACATCAAAGCACACAGCGGTCCGCTAACTTCCTTGCGAATCGCCCTTACCGCCCGTTGCCGAAATGGCGGCTTAAGCGCGTTCTCGACTATGTTGACCGCAATTTAGATGCGAGGATCACCCTGCAGCACATGGCGTCGGTCGCAGGATTGAGCCGAATGCATTTCGCGGCACAATTCCGCGCCGCCACTGGACTCAGACCCCACGATTATTTGTTGATGCGTCGAGTCGATCGGGCGAAGGACTTTCTGAAGAAAGGCGATCTTCAGCTTGCTGAGATTGCCTTGTCGGTAGGTTTCCAGACACAGGCTCATTTTACGACGGTGTTCAAGCGCTTCGCCGGTGACACTCCGCACCAATGGCGCAACACTAGAGTTGCTCCTACGGATGAATCATCGCTTCCTGAGCCAACGCGGGAATTGTAGGGTTGCCCCCAAGGCGCGCTTATAACGCGCAGGCCGCCCGAGACGGATCGATGCGAGCTGGACCAAGGCTTGATCCTCTCGCGCGGGGTTTTCGTCTTCAGGCCGTTGCGTGACCTTCCTGTCAAATGGCGCGCTGCCCCTTTGTGATGGAGGCCTTATCGTCCATGACCCAAGGCGGACATCGCGCTCTCGCCTGGGTATCCGAGCCGCTCGTTCGTTCGCGCAATCCGCATGCAGATTGGGAATACACCGTTTCGCGTTGAGTTTTCATTAGCCGTGATACCGTCGCGGAGAGCGAGCAAGTGAGGCCGCCGCTCGAGTTTTTGCGAGCGCGGAGTCACTTCAAGATTCGAGTTGCATTGCGTGATGAATTCAAAGACGGATCGGATGTGCGCCAAATCATTCGTAGCCCTGCTATTTTTCTCATGTCTTGCAGATGTAGCCGTGGCGAACGGAGAAACCGGCATAAGCCCACCGCTCGCGCTTGAGCCGGGCAAAGCTCCTCCACTGCCCGGGCAAGGGCCATTGGCTGCGCCCCGCTCAGCGGGCCAGACAGGCTTTCCTACGGCTCTGACGGCCGCGGTGACCCCGCCGGCCGCTCCGCGCTCGCCTGCCGCGGTCGCTTTAGGCCAGAAGCTGTTCTTCGACGGCCGGCTCTCGGGTGACGGCACTGTCGCTTGCGCCACGTGTCACGATGCGGCGCGGGCTTTCACCGACGGAAGGTCCGTGTCGATCGGCATTCACGGACGCGTCGGCCAGCGCAATTCACCGACCGTACTCAACGCGCTCTACAACAAGACGCAATTCTGGGATGGTCGCGCTGCTACGCTGGAGCAGCAGGCTGCAATGCCGATCACCAATCCGTTCGAGATGGGTTCGACCAGCCTCGCCAATGCTGTATCCGGAATCGCCGGCGACAGGGACTATCAGGTGCAATTCATGATGGCGTTCGGCCGAGGTGTGAATGAACAGGATTTGTTGCGAGCCATCGCGGCTTACGAACGGACATTGGCCTCCTTCGATTCCCCCTTCGACCATTTCATCGCCGGAGATGGCGACGCCATCAGTGGAGCGGCCAAGCGGGGCTGGGAATTGTTCAACACCAAGGCGCGCTGCAACCTTTGTCACGCCCGATCGGCTGACAAGCGTGATGTGACGACTTTTACAGACAACGACTTCCACAACATCGGCATCGGAATCCTCCGCCATCGGGTCGGTCCATTGGCGGAGCAAGCCGAACATGAGCTTGCTCAGGGACACCCGCCGGCTCTCGATACTGCGGCGATTACGAGCGAAATGTCTGTTTTGGGGCGCTTTCTTGTCACGAAGCGGCCAGCCGACACTGCGGCTTTCAAAACGCCTGATTTGCGCAACGTTCTGGTGACCGGGCCCTACTTCCACGACGGATCGATGCAGACGTTGTGGGATGTCATGGATCACTACAATAAGGGAGATGGTCTCACGGATCCCTGGCTTGATGATGGTATCCAGCCATTGGCCATGACCGAACCGGAGATCGATGACCTGGTGGCGTTTTTGGCTTCGCTGACGAGCGCTCCATACAAAAAGGTCGGTGACGAGGAGTTTGCGCGGCAATTCGCGGTGTCCAGAACCGATCGCCCGCAGCGCGATAACGCGCGGGCTTTCGGCCCGAAGCCGAAGCGGCTGCCATTTTGATCTATAGCGGGGGGACGGCCCCGGAAACGTTCGAATGTGTACAGAAAGAAGCGACGTGACCGACAATCGCGTATCGATTGAAGTGGTCGAGGCGGCAGCGCCGACCGACACATCTCGCGCGGGAGGGCTCACGGTGCTGGAGACCAGGAACCTGTCGAGAAGCGTTGGACCGCGGCTGCTCGTTCAGGACATCAATATACAGGTTTCGGCCGGCGAGATCCTTGCCGTCATCGGCCCGAGCGGAGCCGGGAAATCGTCGTTGCTCCGGCTGCTCAACCGCCTTGACGAGCCCACAGCGGGCACGGTTCTGCTCAAGTCCACCGACTACCGCGCGATCGCCCCGCGGGAGCTGAGGCGGCGGGTCGGCATGGTCATGCAGACAGCCTTTCTCTTTCCTGGAACCGTTGCCGCGAACATCTCTTTCGGACCGCGGCAACGCCGGCAAACCATGGCGTACGCGCAGGTTGCAACACTGCTCGATCGGGTCGGCCTGTCTGGATTCTCTGATCGTGACGTCGCCCACCTCTCCGGAGGAGAAGCTCAGCGCGTGGCAATGGCTCGAACCCTGGCAAACGACCCTGAGGTCCTGCTGCTCGACGAGCCAACCTCCGCGCTCGATGAAGCGTCCGTGCGCGGGGTCGAGGAGCTGGTCCAGGGAGTTGTTCGGGAACGTCGTGTGGCTTGCGTGATCGTGACCCACAATCGCGAGCAAGCAGCTCGACTCGCAGACAGGACCATGGTCCTCGACGCAGGCCGGATGGTCAAGATCGGCGCCACGGGGGAGGTTCTGCGCAATGTCTGAATTGCATGTCAGCATAGGTCATGACGTGCTGATGGGGTTGGCCCAGGCCGTTGCCGCCATCGTGTTGTGCGCGGCCGTAGTGGCCCTCTGCCGGTGGCAGGCGGTCCGCGTGGAGCGCGAGGCCGCCATCTCCATGGTGCGTGGCCTCGTTCAGATGGTGCTTGTGGGAATGGTTCTGGCCGTGTTGCTGCACGGCAGCTTAATGGTCGGCTCGCTCATCCTGCTGGCGATGACGGTTGCCGCGGCATTCACGGCCTCCCGCCGCCTCAGGGGAATGCGCGGCGCGCTGCTGCTCTGCTTCTCGGCGATTGCCGCCGGCGCGGGGACGGTGATCGCGGCGATGCTGGCGACCCGAAGCCTTCAGGCGGATATCGCGATACTCGTGCCTGTGGGTAGCATGATCATCGCCAATGCGATGAACGCCTGCGCGCAGGCGGCAGAGCGCTTCCGGGCCGAGATCGTGGCCCATGTCGGTCAGATCGAGGCAGGGCTCTCGCTAGGGGCGGAGCCTGCAGTCACGGTTGCGCCTTATCTTCAGAGTGCTGTCTATGCGAGCGTCCTGCCTCGCCTCGATATGCTCAAATCGCTCGGCCTGGTATGGATTCCGGGGGTCATGGCGGGCATGATGGTTTCGGGCGCCAGTCCCGTTTACGCGGCAATCTATCAGTTCGTCATCGTTGCCATGATCCTGGCGGCGTCAGGTATCACCGGCCTTGTCGCCACCGTTCTCATGCGCTCACGGGTATTTTCTTCAACAGCGCAATTGTTGCTCTGGCCCACAGGCCTGGCGGCGCCCTCTGAAGGAGGCTAATCGCGGCTATCCGGATTTCCGTGTGGAATCCGAACCACCGCGCCGGCGGTGAGGCCGGTCCGGACGTCGCGGGACCTAGCCGAAGGACCCGCTCGCGCGAGGGATCTCACCTTGTTCGGAGAAGGGGCGGCGCAAGCCTGTCCCCGTCGCTGCGGCGCCGGAACTCTTGCAACCTCTCTCGCCGTCCGATCGCGCCCAGTTACGCGCCCCTCGACGTCGTACATGGACCGCTGACAATCCTCGCGACAGCAGGCTCCCCGACGACCACACATGCTTCCGCGCGATCCTTGCAGGTCGCGGAAGGGTGACGTGGCCGCCGGAGGCGAGAACCACTGGAATGGTTCCGCTGCTCGAAAAGGCGCTGTGATTTCGGCAGTTACTTCCGGCCTGTTGGCCTTTTGGTGGCCCGACCACAACAGCTCTTGCGCCGATGTTGGGAAAGACTTCCGTGCGCCCAATTACGCCATCTTGATGCAACGGACACAGCAGGCCCTTTCCGCTGGACGAGCTCTTTGAGAGCTCGCTTAGTTTCCTGTTTGAAAAGTGTGACTACTCTCGGCCAAAGCGTTGGGGAGGACGCCTGTGGAGGCTTAGCTACTTTGCGGCCTCGTGTGGTGGCGCTCCGCTTGTTATCGTGAAGCATTATATCGAGAACCAAAGGCGCGCCTCGACCCGGCCCTGAAGGGCCAGGTTTGCGGCGCGTAAGAGGATCAAGCATGCTCATTTGCATGCACGAGCAGTCTAGGAAGTTTTTGTCTGTGGAATCACTGGAAGGAGAAGGTACGGCTCCTGACCTTGCTCAAAATGAAGGGTGTTGATGCCGCCGAAAACCTCCGGCGGACGATCTCTGGGGTCCTTGTGAAAAAAGGGTCCGACACCCGTCATGGGATAGGGGAAGTCACCATGCGATTTGCCTGCCTGGCCGTGGTTGTAGTCGCAACCGCGCACGTTCAGGGCCAGAGTGTAACCGGGGGGAACTGCGATACAGGTCGGCAAGACTTCGATATCGAGGGCTACCGGTCGGCCAGGGGTAAGCGGTTGAAGCTCGTCATGCGTATGGTAGGGGCGGTAAGGCAGGCTGCGCTTTGGATCGAGTTTGCGATGGGAGGCGCGAAGCCAGCCTAGGCCGATCGGGACGTTCGGATCGTTCGAGCCCACGAACAGGACTTCTTCGCCGTCCGGTGCGAACAAGCGCAACGCCAGAAACAAGTCCGCGTCGGTCGTATCTGAGGACACGTAAAGGCGAGCAGCGATCGGACCGGTGATCTCCAGTTCGGTTTTCGCGGGTGGCAGCTTGAACGTGATCCCGTCGCCTGTCGTGCTGTAGGAGCGGGCCTCACCTGCTACCGGCTTTGTACTCAGCCCCAAGGTAACGGGATCCAGGTAGAACCGGGTCCATTCGGTGCGCGCCAATGGCCATTCGTGTTCGTCGCGAAGGGTAAAGTGCTCTCCGGGACGCCGGACCTCAAGTTGCACTTTCGGTTGGGATTTCCAGCCCGTATCTTCGCCTTGAAGAAAGTGGCCGAAGAACTTCTTTTGCAGAGCTACGCCTTGGTTGCGATAGAACGGCGTATAGTGCGAGTTGCCGTGGACGGTCAGCCACTTTTCAGACGAGCCTGCCGAAAGGAAGCCTTCGAAGTTGCCGCGGGGATGAAGTCCCATGCCGCCCCAGTTGGCCGAAGACAACAGCGGTGCGGCCACGCGACTCAAGTCTGCGGAACGCGAGCGATAATACTCTCCGTCCAAGGGCCGGGTCAGGATATCCTCGTCGGGATCGACGCGATTGGCCGCAAGTTCTTCATCCGTGAGCGTCTCTGGCCCGGAGACCAGTTCTCCGGTGACCGAGCTGCGATACCCGCGCTCTCCATAGCCATGTTGAAGCGGGAGAACCTGTCTGTTGAACCATGACGCATAGAATTGGGTTGCAATGCCGCCGTGCCTAGTAACGTCGCGGTAGTGGTCGGCGGCACCCTCCCAGACGCAAATCGCGGCAAGATGTGGTGGCCGAAGCGCAGCCGCGTGCCATTGGTTCATTGCGTAGTATGATATTCCGTTCAACCCGACTTTTCCGTTGCTCCACCCTTGCGCGGAGGCCCACTCAATGCAGTCGTGGATATCGCGAGCTTCGCGACCTGAAAGCGGATCGAGCTTGCCCGGAGAGCGCCCCGCTCCTCGACTATCCACGCGCACGCATACATAACCATCCGGCACCCACTTCTCCGGGTCTACCGTCTCCCAATTCTGGTATTTACTTGAGGTCCCCTGCGTGATTTCGGGGCAACCGGCGGTCATGCTGTCCCAGGCGCCCTTGTAGCCGACTTGAAATGCCAGCCCCTTGGCGTAAGGGCCATAGCTCAGGATCGTTGCGAAGCGACCGGGTTCGTCCGGCAAGAAGATGTCGGCGCGAAGAACGATACCGTCGTCCATAAGGATCGGCACGTCCCACATGATGCGCATGTTGTCCGCCCGGACAAATGCCTTGGGGTTATCTTGGTCCATGGTGTTCTCCGGCTGTTGGACAAGGATTCGTAACAAGTGCTTTGCTATTTGGGAGGAACGATCGGCAGCAGGATGAAGGCGTCGTGGTCCGGTCCGAAATGCACTGTCGTGACGCCGCCGAATATGTCTGCGGGTCGATTATCCGGATCGTTGTGTAGGAAAGGTCCGCATCCTCTCATCGGCTTTCCGATGTTTGACAAGAAGGTAGGCGGTCCGTCCCACTCGTAGTCTTTGCCACGAATAGTCAAGCCCAAGCGGTAGCCGGCTGGAACGACGATGCATGTGGGCCAGATTTCGATGTCGAGCTCGACCGGCTCGCCAGGGATCAGTTTCCATACCTCGTCATGGCAGTGATAAGGCCGGTAAGGTTCGGACAACTCGGGGTCCAGCTTTCGATGTGAGGCACGAAGCCAACCCTGACCAATCGGCGTGTGAGGATCGATTGCGCCCTCGAAGGTGACTTCGTTACCATCCGGGTCGAAAAGGCGCAGCACAACGAACAGGTCGGCGTCCGAAGTGGAAGAGGAAACGAAAAGCTTCACCGCCGACGGGCCCGTGATTTCCGTGTCTTCGGTCAAGGGAGGCGTCAGGAACGTAAGACCGTCGCCCGTGGCGTCGAATGAGATGGCCTGCGACTCGAGGTTTGGCTCCGTGGAAAGAATGCGTCCGCCTGGGTTGAGCGCCAACTTGGTCCACTTCGTGCGCGCAAGCGGCCACTCATTCTCGTGACGCAACACGAACTTCTCGCCAGGATGCCTTACGTTTAGTTGGACCCGAGGTTGTTGGTTCCAGCCCGTGTCTTCGTCCTTCAGGAAGTGTCCGAAGAACTTTTTCTGAAGAGAGATCGCATAATCGGTGTAGTATACCGCCCAATGCTTTCCGCCGTGCATTTCAAGCCATTTTTGACTCGAGGCAGCCCTCACAAAACCTTCCACGTTGCCTCGCAAGTGCAACCCCTGGCCGCCCCAATTGCCGCAAGAGAGCAGCGGAACGTCGATCTCGCTCCAGCGCGCCGATCTCTGTCTGAAATAAGAATCATCGAGCGGGTGCGTCTTGTGGTCGTCCATGTTTCGGAAACGGTTGCGGTCCAATTCGCCGTCCGAGAGCGTCTCGGGGCCCGATACCAATTCACCCGTCACGCGGCTTCTGGATCCCCGTTCGCCGAGCCCGTGTTGAACGGTCTTCATCTGCATTTCGAAAGTATTGGCGCTCATCGTGCAATAGATCCCGCCGTGGTAGAGCGAGTCCCGGTAGCGGTCGCCGGCGCCTTCCCACGTGCAGATCGCGGCCAGGTGCGGAGGCTTCAACGCCGCCACCTGCCATTGGTTGATTGCGTAATATGAAATCCCGGAAAGCCCGATCCTACCGTTGCACCACGTCTGCAAAGCCGCCCACTCTATGCAGTCATGAAAATCCTGAACCTCCCGAGGCGAGAACGTCTCGAGAAAGCCGGGCGAGCGGCCTGCCCCTCGGGAATCGACGCGGACGCAGGCATAACCGTCTGGTACCCACTTTTCGGGATCGACGACCTCCCAAGCTTGATACTTGTTGCTCGAGTTGCGTTCGATCTCCGGAAACGCCTGCACCATCTGCTCCCAGGCCGCGCCGTACTTCTCCTGGAAGGCGAGCCCCTTTCCGTAAGGGCCGTAACTCATGATCGCTGGATACCTGCCCTCCGCGGAGGGAAGGAACACATCGGCCCTAAGGGTAATGCCATCGTTCATGACGATCGGCACGTCCCATAGGATCTTCATGCCGTCGCGGAAATCAGCCGTGGGCATATCAAAGTCAATCGACGTATCCATCCGATGGGTCTCCATTTGCTTCTGTTTCAGTGGCTCAGCCGACAGTTTCTCGAACCTTCAGCGCCGATGCCGTCGCATCGCTTCGATCTTCTCTCTCAAGCACCAGCGGCCTGCCGTGCGTTTCGATCCCCAAGAAGGTGTACGCAAGACCCACCACAAGACCGCAGCCAGCAAGGAACAGAAAAGCCGGTGTTAGGGCGTCGATCGTCGCTTTCGGAGTAATCAGGTTCGACGTGCCCGCGATCAAAGCCAAACAAAGCGGGCCGGCGATCTTTCCGAAACCATTTGCTGCTTGCGCCAGAGCCGTGCCGCGAGCGTTCATGCGAACGGGAAAGATCTCGGCCGCGTGGGGCACGAGATTCGAGAAACCTCCGTCGAAGAACAATGCTGCCGGTATCAGGATTACGATGAAGGCCGAATAGCCCAGGAGGGAGCGATCGTAGAATAGCGCCGCAGCGCCCAAAGCGACTGCAGTGCAATAACCCATGATCTCACCGCAACGCCGGCGGCCGAGCCAGTGCGGTAGGATAGCGAACATGGTCCGCCCGGCGATGCCAGTGAGGCTGACGAACACGAAAAGATGGGCGGCCTCCGCGGGCGTCAATCCCATCAGGAGCGCCACGATGGTCGGCCCCCAGAGGAAGACGCCGTAATTAGCGGTGCTGGCTGCGAACCAGACCAACACAGTGAGCCAAAATGCCCTAGGCAGAGCAAGCAAGTCCCCGAAACTCGAGGATTTGGCGGGAGCCATCGAGGCTGCGGTGCCCGTATACGCGGATTTTGGCAAATCGGCGGGTGACAGGTTGAGCGCTCCACAGATGATGCTCGACGCCTCTGAGGTTCTACCGTGCAATACAAGCCATCTGACGGATTCCGGTACGACCACCGCAATGAGCAGACCTGGCAGCAACGGCAAGAACCCAAGACCGGCTAACCCACGCCAGCCAAGCACGGGCATTAGGGTGGTTGCCGCGAGAGCGGCCGCAAGTATCCCGAAGGAAACAGGAATGAGGGTGGCGCTGCTGAGGATCGTACGGTGTCGAGTTGGCGTGTATTCCACGGTCCAAGGCGCCAGGACCGCACCGGCCGCTCCGATCCCGAAACCAACAAGAAAGCGGAGCAACGAGAACTGCACCCACGCCCCATCGGATATTATCGAGATCGAGCCCGCGCTTACCGCGCATATCGCGACGGCGATCACGGTTAGTGGCTTGCGTCCCCAACGGTCCGCTAGTCCACCCCAAATCAACGCTCCGAATATGGCGCCTACACCTCCACTGAGCAGCATGATCGAACTCTGCCCGAACGTCAGGTGCCACTGTTGCACCAGGGCGGCGACGAGGAATCCAACAAGGAAAAAATCGAAGTAATCGAAGATGAGCACGGCAATGAAGAGAGTTATGCTGACCCAGTACCGGGCGTCGAGTGGCGCCTTGTCGTAGAGCGCTACGAGATCTTCCTCCACCATGGACATTGACGCTTCCTCCGGTTTTGTTTTCCGAACGGCAGTAGCCTATCGGCTGCCTTTGCCGCAGATGATCACCGTAGAATGAGCTATCTCACAAGAATATATTTGATATAGGATCTAGCTCGAAGCGAGATGAGTCCCATGGATTTGCGGCAGGTTCGGTACTTCGTTACAGTCGCGGAACGCGGCAGTTTCAGTTCGGCCGCCAGCGCCTTGAACGTTGCCCAGTCGGCACTGAGCCGGCACGTCAAAGAGCTCGAAAGTGATCTTGGAGGCGCACTGCTCGAACGAGGCGCACGCGGCGTCGTGCTCACGGAGTCCGGCAAGGTCCTGCTCGCGCGCGGCCGATGGCTCCTTACCGCAGTCGATGACATCGAAGCCGAGGTTCGAACCGAGACCCGCGACCTGAGCGGCACGTTAAGGCTAGGTGCGCCGTCCAGCATTGCCGAGCTCTTCTATGCGCCTCTGGCGGAGAGTTTCGCGCGGCGTTTTCCCCGTGTTCGCCTTGAGCTTAGTCAGGGGCTGACTGAGCTCATGTGCGATCGTCTCCTCCGATCCGAAGTAGACCTTGCTATCGTCACCAATCCCCAACCGAACAATCATCTTTCATTCGAACCCTTGACTACTGAACAGGTCTTCCTGATCGGTCCACCGAACGATCCGTTGCTCCGGCGTGGAGTGCTGACACGAAAGGACTTCGACGCCATACCAAGCGCCGTTGCACCGTTTGGACGCACAAGATTTCCGCCCCACGTTCCGATTTCGGTGCGTGTTGAAAGCAGCATTCCACTGAAGCAAATATCGGCTCTGGGGCTGGGTTATGGCATTCTTCCTTATTCCGGCATTTGCACGGAAGTCGCTGAGGGCAGGCTCTCGGCCGCCTTGGTGCCTTGGATCCGCGCGGAGCGCGTTCTTGCATTACCTCGTGGCCGACGCCCAGGTCGTGTAACCCACGAAGCGTCGAGGATTCTGAAGGAAATTTGCGGAAGGCTCGTCACCGACGGCATCATTAGGCCGGTCAAATCCCGGTAATGGAGAGACGCGCGCCCCTTTTCTCCGCAGGCTCTTAAGATGCGGAAGCGCCGCAAAGGCGAGATCGCGTGGCCGCCCAGCGGCCGGGGTTGGGTAAGCTATGGGCCACTCCGAATCGCGAGCAAGTAGCGGATTTTCAGCAAAGCCGTTGAAGGTGAAACCCTTGGATGGCGCCGGCTGTCGATTAGCGTTTGATTTCGAAACGATGCGCAGATCGCCGGAATACCCCAGCTTCCCTTCGTGCCAGTACGGGAGAAACAGCGCTGCGGCCGGCGAGGCGATTGGGACTTTCTCACATGTTAAAATTAGCTATATCCAGCCTTGTCGATTTTTGCGCACGCTACCCCCGACGCGTTTTTGTTGCAGGCTTGTTGGTCGCCGTTGCCGCCGTCGTCTTCGACGTCAGGAACTTCTCGATCACTACGGATACCCAAGACCTGATTGCTTCCGATCTACCCTGGCGCAAGCGACAAGCTGAATTTACGAGGATGTTCCCTCAAAAGGACATCTTGGTCATCGTGACGGCTCCCACCCCCGAAGAGTCCGAACAGGCCGCGAACGCGCTGCAGGCTGGTTTGGCAGGGCGGCCGGATCTATTTCGCTCCGTCGTGCAGCCCACAGGAGGCGACTTCTTCGAGCGCAACGGCCTACTATTCGAGCCGCTGCCGAATCTGAAAAGCTCGTTGGGTGGGCTTTCGCAAGCCGATGTCCTCGTCGGCACGTTGGTCAGCGATCCCAGTCTCCGTGGCGTGATGAAAGTGCTGGGTTTTGCCGCGGACGGAGTGAAATCGAACGATTTGAAGCTTGAGCAGCTGGCAATGCCGCTGTCGTTGGCAAACAGAACGCTTGATGAAGTGCTCGCAGGCAAGACCCCCGTGTTTTCGTGGCAGACCTTAGTGCAGGGCATGCCGCCGCAGCCCGGGCAGCTCCGTCGCTTCATCGAAGTAGAGCCGGTCCTGGATTTCTCAGCGCTACAGCCGGGCCGTAAGGCGACCGACGCGATCCAGCTTGCGGCCGCCGATCTGGCATTGGTCAAGAAGTTTCGAGCAACCGTTCAATTGACCGGCACGGTGCCTATGAATGACGACCAGTTTTCGGTCATTCGCAATAGCGCATTGCGGGACACGCTGACCGCATTGCTTGGCACGCTGATGATACTGTGGTTGGCACTGCGTTCGTGGAAGATCGTTGCTGCCGTCGGGTTTTCCGTGATCGTGGGCCTCGCGACCACGGCCGCGATAGGCCTCGCGATGGTCGGCGCATTCAACCTGTTGTCCATCGCCTTCTTCGTACTGTTCGTCGGCCTCGGCGTCGATTTCGGCATCCAGCTCAGCGTGCGCTATCGCGATGAGCGATACAAGTGCGACGAATTTGAAACGGCGCTTCGGCATGCTGCGCGCGGCGTCGCTACGCCCCTTAGCTTGGCTGCAGCCGCGACCGCGGTCGCCTTCTTCTCCTTCTTGCCAACCCCTTACAGGGGGCTGTCAGAACTCGGCCTGATCGCGGGGTGCGGCATGTTCGTCGCCTTCGTCTGCAGTATCACCTTGGTACCTGCATTGCTCGCGCTGTTGTCGCCGGCGGGGGAAGCGGCGCCGGTCGGTTTTGGTAGGCTGGCCGTGCTGGATAACTACCTCCAACGACACCGAGCCGCGGTACTTACAGGGACCTTCCTTGTGGTTCTCGCGGGAATCCCGCTCCTGTCGCACGTATCGTTCGATTTCAATCCAGTCAACCTGCAGGATCCGCACGCGGGATCGGTAATCGCCTATCGTGAGCTCCAAAATGACCCGATGACAAGCGGAGACGACGCCGACGTCGTCGCGAATTCGCTTGCCGATGCGGACGGTATCGCAAAGGGTCTCGCGACTTTGCCTCAGACGCTGCGCACCCTGACGCTCTCCAGTTTCGTGCCAGACGATCAGGAGCAGAAGATATCGGTCATCAAGGCAGCCGCCCAGCATCTGCGCGGAGCGCTCGAGGCCAAACGTGTCGCGGCTCCGACCGACCAGGACGATATCGAGGCCATCCACGCGACGGCTGCCAGCCTTCTGGAAGCGGTCGGGGCCGCAACGGGAACTGGCGCCGATACGGCACGGAAAACGGCGGACCTTCTCAAGCACCTCTCGCAAGCGGATGTTGCGACACGCGCGCGTGCCGAAGCTGCATTAGTTCCATCTTTCAATTTCGATCTCGCTCGACTGCAGACCAGCTTAGACCCTCGGACGATTACGACGGAGAGCCTTCCTCAGAATATCGTTCGCGACTGGCTGTCGCCCGAAGGGAAAGCCCGCGTACAAGCGTTGCCGAAGGGTGATCCAAGCCGAGTAGGCGTCCTCGAGAACTTCGCGACCTCGGTGTTGGCGCTGGAGCCTTCCGCGACGGGACCCGCGATAACGCTCTACGAGTCGGGCAAGATGGTGATAGATGCTTTCATCCAAGCAGGCATTGTCGCGCTTGTCGCTATTGCCCTCCTGCTGTCGATTGTCTTGCGGCGTGTCTCGGATGTGCTGATGACGTTGATACCCCTGCTCGTTGCCGGGATGGTTACTTTGGAAATTTGCGTGCTGACGGGCACAGTGCTCAACTTCGCCAACATAATCGCGCTGCCGCTGCTCCTCGGCGTAGGTGTTGCATTCAAGATCTATTACATTTTGGCATGGCGCGAAGGAAAAGCTGGATTGCTGCAGTCGAGCCTGACTCGCGCGGTTTTCTTCAGTGCGATGACCAATGCCGTCGCTTTCGGCAGCATGTGGGCATCGAGCTATCCTGGCATGTCCAGTATGGGCAGAATGATGGCTCTCGCCTTGTTCTGTACAATGGCCGCGGCCATCCTGTTCCAGCCAGTGCTGATGGGCCCGCCAAGGCAGCTGAGGGCGCCGCAGGAGCCCACCGGCCTCTTGGCCGATGGAGCCGAGTGAGGTTGAGGCCCGCGCGATGCAGTTTGCTGGCGGGCATCTCTGCCCTCTATGTTCATTCTTGGGAGCGCTTGCGACCTGCCGGGCTGAATGTTCACAGATGTTCTCGTGATGCCAATCTGATGAGGCGGAGCTCCTTGCCCGTCGGCACTTCGGCGCCTCCGGAGACGGATGGTCGGGACGCCGCTGACGCAAAATCGGAAGTTCAGGCAAGTTTCGGCCTGCAGGGCTGTCGACCGTGCGGCACCTAGATCGTGCAAGTCCGAAATGGAGACAACCTCTCCGAAAGACCCTCTTGGAAAGCATCTTCTATCATCCACCCGGCGCCAGCAGACAGACGTCCGGCGTGGGACATTTCGGATTGAGGGTGGTGAGATGACGGATGCAGAGAAAACGCCGCTCGGAGCGGCGATCCATGAAGTAACGGGAAAATGGGGTTGGTTTGTAGCGCTCGGCGTCGGTGAACTGGTCCTGGGCGGAATTGCTTCCGCCGATTTGCTGGCCGCTAGTCTCGCTTCGGTCCTGGTCATCGGCGTTGCGATGACTTTCGCCGGGCTGCTCCAGATTGCGCATGCGCTCTCGGTCCGCGGCTGGCGGGGCATGCTCCTCTGGTTGTTCGCTGGCCTAGTCTATGGCGCCGCCGGGATCATCGTCCTTTTTGATCCTCTGTTGGCTTCTCTGACCCTGTCGCTCACCGCGGGCCTGATGCTGATCGCCGCCGGCGTGATGCGGATTTCAGCCGGCATTCGCATGCGGCCCACCACGGGTTGGCAATGGATCGTGGCGGCCGGCGCATTCACCGTTTGCGTCGGCGGCTTTGTGGTCGCGGCTTGGCCTACCATCGGACTTTGGTTCCTTGGTGCGCTGTTGGCTGTCGATCTAATCTTCCGAGGATGGGGCTTGATTGCTTTTGGTGTGATGCTGCGGGCCCGGGCTTCCCGGCACTCGGCAAAACGGGCGGTTGCGTAGCCCGATGCTGTCATCGTCACTCTTACGCTTCGACGAAATAGCTTGGCGCGATGGACGCGCTACGCCGACCACCCGTCTAATCGCCGAAGAGACGGCGGTTGCCTTGAGCTACAATGGATCGACCCATGCTGTCATGATGGCGACGCCGGCCGACCTCGAGGACTTCGGCATAGGCTTCAGCCTGACCGAAGGCATCGTGCAGCGCGCGGACGAGATAGAATCCGTCGAGCTCGTGCCAAGCGAGCTCGGAATAGAAGTACGAATGTGGCTCGACGGAGATCATGCGGCTTCGCTCGCGGCGCGCCGTCGATCCATGAGCGGGCCCGTCGGCTGTGGTCTGTGCGGCATCGAAAGCTTAGAACAGGCGCGCCGACCTCCGCGCCAAGTTGCATCCAACGGTATGCTTCATGCGGATGAGCTACTGGCTGGCATGCAGGCATTGGCACCTCTTCAGTCTCTTAACCAGCAGACGAGATCCGTGCATGCGGCTGCCTTCTGGCAGCCTGACCGAGGAGTTGGCCCGGTCAGAGAAGATGTTGGACGGCACAATGCGATCGACAAGCTGGCTGGCGCCATCGTTTCGTCAGGTATGTCTGCCGCCGGCGGCGCCATCTTGCTAACAAGCCGGATTTCGGTCGAGATGGTGCAAAAGGCAGCCATGATCGGGGCGCCTGTGTTGATGGCGGTATCCGCACCCACTGCACTCGCGATCCGGGCTGCTGAAGAGGCCGGCATCTCGCTTCTTGCGGTCGCCCGCGACGATGGTTTTGGTGTTTTTACGCATCCCCACCGCATCGTCCTTCCGAGCAGCGCGGAAGTGAAGGCCGTTGAGCCGAAAGGACCGTGCCCTTGATGGAGGGGGGCGGCGCACCAGTCGATGCCAACAAGGCCAGCAGCTCGACTCCCGAACAATCGCTGCCCGTCGCGTGCCTGCTTTGCATGTCCGGAGGTTGTTTGGACGCCTTCACGTGGCTGTCGCTCGGAGGCGTTTTTGCGAATTCTCAGACGGGAAATGTCGTATTTCTCGGCATGTACTCGGCGCTCGGGCAATGGGCCAAGGCGGCACATCACCTACCGCCCATTTTGGCGTTTTTGGTTGGAGCGGCCATCGCCCTCCGCATCAAAGCGCCGCGCTTATGTCTGTTCGGCGAAATCCTGTGTCTGACGGCGGTCTATCTCATGGAGAAGTGGATGCCGGGACCGCTACCTATTGTCGCGATCGCCTTCGGAGTCGCGCTGCAGTCGGCCAGTTTTCGGCGGGTCAATCGCTGGACATATCTATCAGTGACCGTGACCAGCAACATGTTGCGGGCGGTCGAGCAAGCTCTGTCCGCGCCGGATCCCGACGCTCTGAGGGCCGTCAAAACGATGCTTTCGCTTTGCTTGACCTTCCTATTCGGTGCCGTAGCCGGCGGTTTCGCGACAGTGCATTTGGGCGCGAAGGGGCTGATCGTGCCGATTCTTTTGCTGACCCTCGCATTGGCCCTTTGCCGCGCGCACCATGCAGATTCGCAACTGGGCATTCGTTTGCGAAAGCCGCGTCCCGGCGCATCCGACTAGCCTATGGCAGGCAGTATTCGCTGCCATAGGGGAATTGCTCGATGGATGCCACTGCCCTGCTTCTTTCGCGAATCCAGTTCGGGTTCACGATATCGTTTCACATCATCTTCCCGGCATTCACCATCGGTCTCGCGGCGTGGTTGACGGTTCTCGAAGCGCTGCATCTTTATACCGGGCGGAAGGTGTATCAGACCCTCTTCGAGTTCTGGCTCAAGATATTCGGAATTGCGTTTGGACTTGGCGTCGTTTCAGGGGTCGTTATGGGCTTCCAGTTCGGCACCAACTGGAGCGAGCTCTCGCGGATGTCCGGCCCGATCCAAGGGCCGTTGCTTTCGTACGAAACATTTACGGCCTTCATGCTCGAAGCGAGTTTCTTCGGCATCTTGGTGTTCGGACGGCGTCGCGTCCCACCACTGTTCTATTTGTTCGCCGCCGCGATGGTGGCGCTGGGAACTACGCTGTCCGCATTTTGGATCATGATCAACAACAGCTGGATGCAGGTTCCCGTCGGCTATGTCGTACAGAACGGCGTCTTCGTTCCGGACGACTGGTTGAAGATCATCTTCAATGAGGTCGCTATGGTGCGCTTCGCCCATATGCTGCTGGCCGCATACCTGTCGAGCGCCTTCTGTGTGGCCGCTACCGGCGCCTGGTACATGCTGCGCAAGATCTACCTCGACGAAGCTCGAATTATGCTTCGTGCGGGGCTGTTTTTGGCAGCCGTAGTCGTGCCGGTGCAGCTCGTGTTCGGCCACCTCGTCGGCGACTATGTGCACAAGCATCAACCGGTCAAGTTCGCCGCGATCGAGGCACGGTGGCACGACGAACAGCCGGCTGGCGAGGTGATTATCGGGTGGCCGGACGAGGCCACCGAATCGAACCTTTATGAGATCAAGATCCCTGTCCTCGGAAGCATCGTTGCCAGCTCGAGCCTGACTTCGAAGGAAGTCGGCTTGACCTCCTTTCCTGCCCAAGATCGACCCCCGGTGCTGATACCGTTTCTGACCTTCCGAGTAATGGTCGGCTGCGGCCTACTCATGCTTGCGCTGGCGTGGATCGGGTCTTGGCGAATCGTCCGCCATACGATCGATCAAAGCCGCTGGCTTTTGCGCGCGATCTTATTGAGCTTTCCGCTGCCTTTTATCGCTACATTGGCGGGGTGGTACACCGCCGAGGTCGGACGACAGCCCTGGGTTGTCTACGGTGTGCTGCGTACCGCCAAAGCGATGACGCCGTTCCTCACGACGAGCGCAGCGGCGACGACGCTCATCTTGTTTGCTGCTGTCTACGCTTTCATCTTTTCGTTCGGCATCTATCACATCTACGTTCTACTGCGCACGGGTCCAGGCGGGTCCTTGTCAGCCGTGCCGGCTGCCGCGACGCCTAACCGGCCCATGTCTCTAGCCGATCCCAAATCCGTCTCGTCGCGCAAACCTCAATCAAGCCGGTAGACATCATGGTGACATTCTGGGTGACGCTGCTTGCAGTCAGCATTCTGATCTATCTGCTACTCGACGGTTTCGATCTCGGCGTCGGCATCTTGTTTCTGCTGCCGAACAGCGAACCACGGCGCCTTGCCATGCTTGGTGCCGTAGCCCCGTTCTGGGACGGTAACGAGACCTGGCTGGTTGTCACGGGCGTCATCTTGTGGGGGGCCTTTCCCATCGTATACGCGACGGTGCTCTCGGCCTTCTACATTCCTGTCATCCTGATGTTGCTTGGATTGATACTACGTGGAGTCGCTTTCGAATTCCGCAACAGATCGGACCAGACACGCTGGATCTGGACTTGCAGCTTTGGCCTGGGTTCTCTGCTTGCAAGCTTCATGCAGGGCGTCATGGTAGGTGGCCTGGTCCAGGGACTGCCTGTCGTAGACGGCCGATATGCGGGCGGCATCTTCGGCTGGTTGAGCACGTTTCCACTGCTCTGCGGCGTCGGTCTCTGTCTCGGCTATTCACTGCTCGGCGCGTGTTGGCTGGTGAGGAAACGTGGTGGAGCCGTTCGCGACATCGCCCGTCGGCAGCTGAAGTTTCTAGCGATCGGAGTCTTCATCTTTCTGGTGCTTGTTTTCCTCCATGCGCTGCTAAACCATCTGCCGATCCTGCATCGATGGATAGACCGGCCGTACCTCTTCGTGTTCCCCGCGATAAGTGCTGTCGCAGCCTGCGTGCTCGCGTCGAGCATTCTGAAGCAAAACGACTATTTGCCGTTTCTCATGGTCTCGTTGATCTTTGCCTCGGCCTTCGGCACGCTTGCGGTATCGTTCTGGCCTTACATGGTGCCGTTCGCCATCACGATCGACGAGGCGGCATCGCCGCATGCCAGTCTTGCTTTCATGTTCTGGGGCGAGGGTTTGTTCATCTTCCCCCTCTTGTTGGTCTACGTTGCGACAGGCTTCCGCGTGTTCCGGGGCAAGTTTGTCGCTTCACGAGGTCATTATTAAACCTCTTCCACACGATCGCCTTGAATGGGGACCGACGTCGACCTCCGGCAACCGCGGTTGGGCCCAAGTAGATCCCGCAAAAAAGAGGGGGCGCCATTCCGGCGCCCCCTCCACTGCAGTTTCGAGCGTTTAGGACTTCGGCATGATGCCGGGGCTATTGTCGGGCCACTGAGCAATGAGCTTCTCGTCGACATTGAGGTGCTGGGCGACCAACTGGGGTGGCGTATGGGTCAACCAGTTCGACAGCGAGACTTCCTCATAGCGTGAGGCGCGGAACACGCCCACGAACTGCAACTCGGTGTCCCCGGTGTTCTCTACGTAGTGGCCGAGATTTCGCGGCACATAGCCGATGTCGCCGGCCGAGAAGTCCATGGTGAGGGCGTTCGGACCTGTGTTGAAGACAGTCATCCGCGCCTTTCCCTTGATATAGTATTGCCACTCGTCGGCATTCGGATGCCAATGCATTTCCCTGACGCCGCCGGGAGGTACGGTGACGAGAGCCGAGGCGACCGTCGTGGCCACTTTGAAATTTGTGCTGTCGGCGACGCGGATGGCTCCGTTCGCGTTCGCTTTGAGAGGAGTTGATCCGCCGAGCGAGTAGACGAACGGGTAGGGCGGTGCCTCTGCATTCTTAGCGATGGCCGCACGGTCGGCGGCGAGATCGCCCGGTACTTTCCCCTGGAAAATCCAGAGATTGTGCAGCGGTATATTCTTGAAGGCGTCGGCCGGCACTCCGAAGTTCTTCGCCAGCACTTCAGGCGGCGTGTGGGCAAACCAGTCCGTCACCAGCAGCGTGTTGAATTCGTTGGCGTGACCGTCGTCGAAGCAAATCACGAATTCGCAGCCGTCCGGGCCGAGCCCCTGCAGGGAATGGGGTGCACCCGACGGGAAGTACCAAAGGTCGCCTGTCTTTACGTCGGCGACGTAGGGACGCCCTTGCGCGTCGAGCACGGTGATGCGGCAATTGCCGTAGGTCATGATCGCCCATTCGGCCGCCTGATGCCAATGCAGCTCGCGGATGCCGCCCGCAGACAGTCTCATGTTGACGCCGGAGATCTCCTTCGAAATCGGGAAGTCGTCGACCGTCACCTGACGGGCCCACCCGCCGTTTTGAATGCGTCTAGGCGCATTGTTGAAGGACGCCCAATCCATCCGCAAACCGCCGACGTCGGTTGCCGGCGGGGTTTGCGCCGAAGGAAATTGCCTGGCGAGGTCGGGATTCTGAGGTCCGGGATCGCTCAAACTTCCCGGCGACGTCGCGTTGATCGCGCCCTGCGGCGGCTCGTCTGGATTGCCGAAGGTTGCCGCGTGTCCCTCTGAGCTGACCATCGCGGCGGCGCCTGCCGCCGACGCAGCCAGCAAATCCCGTCGTGTAAACATCTCGTGCTGCTCCTAATTTCAAGGGCTAAAGCGGGCCACCGGGCCTGCCGCTCGGAAACTATGCCCCTGACCGGCATTCGGCTTTCCTGAACGAAAAGCCTCTTTCCGGAATGCACTACGGCGTTGGCCCAAATCGTCCGATGCGAGCGGGTGCGAACCCGAAATTACGCCTTCATTTTGAAAAGACGGTCGGCCCGAAACGGCCCAATTTCGCAAGAAGATCGTTGGAGAATGAACAAATGACCAAAAAGTCAGTGCACCCTTACCATCAGCCCGCCGGCGGATGGGATTCACTCAAGGCGCTCGGCAAAGCGCTGCTTGAACAGGATGTGCCGATCAAAGGGGCATTGACGCTGCGCCGTATCAATCAACCGGACGGGTTCGACTGTCCAGGCTGCGCTTGGCCGGACCCTAAGCACACTTCGTCTTTCGAGTATTGCGAGAACGGCGGCAAAGCAGTTGCGTGGGAAGCGACCAGCAAGCGCTGCACGCCCGAGTTCTTCGCGGCGCATTCCGTCACCGAGTTGTCGGGCTGGAGCGACTATGATCTCGAAATGGTGGGCCGCCTAACCCATCCGATGGCGTATGATCCTGAGAGCGATCGCTATGTGGAAGTGACATGGGACGATGCATTCGAGACCATTGGCCGCCATCTCAGGTCGCTTCCCGATCCCGACATGGCGGAATTCTACACATCCGGGCGCGCCTCGAATGAGTCGGCCTTTCTCTATCAGCTCTTCGTTCGCGAGTACGGCACCAACAACTTCCCCGACTGCTCGAACATGTGTCATGAGGCAACGAGCGTGGGCTTGCCGGAAGCGATCGGGGTCGGCAAAGGGACGGTGTTGCTGGAGGACTTCGACAAAGCCGACTGCATCTTCATTTTCGGTCAGAATCCGGGCACCAACAGCCCGCGGATGATGACGACCCTACGTAACGCTTCGCGGCGCGGAGTGTCGATCATCTCTTTCAACCCCTTTCGTGAGCGCTCGCTCGAGCGCTTCCAGGCGCCGCAAAGCCCTGTAGAGATGCTCACGTTATCTGCGACGAAGATCAGCTCGAAGTTGTTTCAGGTGCGCGTCGGCGGTGATGTCGCAGCCCTCAAAGGAATCATGAAGATCCTGGTGGAAACGGACGAAGCAGCGCGGGCCGCCCACAAGCCGGCGGTTCTGGATTGGGATTTCATCCGCGGACACACGATCGGCATCGAGGCACTCACCGAGGATCTCAAGCGTACGCAGTGGCCCGATATCGAGCGACAATCGGGACTCAGCCGCGAAGACCTGGAATATGCCGCAAATGCCTACATGAAGGCTGAGCGAGCCATCATCGTCTACGGGATGGGCATCACTCAGCACAAGCGGGGCGCCCACAACGTGCAGCAGATTGCCAATCTCGCTCTCCTCCGCGGTAATCTGGGCAAAGAGGGCGCCGGTGTGTGCCCCGTCCGCGGGCATTCGAACGTTCAGGGCGATCGGACCGTCGGCATCACGGAAATACCAAAGGCGGACTTCCTCGAAAGCCTGGAGCGCCGTTTCGGCTTCAAGCCACCGACCGAGCCCGGGCACAACGTCGTCATGGCGCTCGAAGCGATGATCCGGGGCGAGGTCAAGGTCTTCTTCGCATTGGGCGGTAACTTCGCCGCCGCCATTCCCGACTGGCAGGCGACCCGTGCCGCCCTACAAAAGCTCGATCTTACGGTCCACGTATCGACCAAGCTCAACCGTAGCCATCTCGTTCATGGCCGCGCGGCGGTCATTCTGCCGTGTCTCGGCCGCACCGAGATCGACGAGCAAGCAGGTGGCCCGCAATCGATCACCGTGGAGGATTCGATGTCCATGGTGCATGCGTCTCGAGGCCGAAACAAGCCCGCTTCGGAGCACCTCCGCAGCGAGGTTGCGATCATCGCCGGCGTGGCCAAGGCGACCCTTCGAGAACGTACAGTCGTCGAATGGGATGATTTCGTCGCCGACTACGATCTGATCAGAGATGCCATCGAGGCGGTGTTTCCGATCTTCCAGGGTTACAATGCCCGTATTCGCGTACCCGGGGGGTTCCATCTGACATCGACGGCCCGGGAACGCGTCTGGACAACGCCCTCGGGCAAGGCAAACCTGATCGTGTTCGAGGGCTGCGGCGAGGACCCGGAGCAGACGGACCCCGATTTCCTCTGGCTCAGCACGGTCCGCAGTCACGACCAGTATAATACGACGCTTTACTCCATGTCCGATCGCTACCGAGGCGTTTTCGGTCAACGCGACGTGGTGTTCCTGAACGAGTACGAAATGAAGAAGCGAGGCCTAGCGGAAGGCGACCGGGTCGATCTCATCACGGAATCCACCGATGGCGTCGAACGGATCGTGCGCAACTTCCGCGTGGTAGGCTATTCATTCCCGACGGGTTGCTGCGCAGCCTACTATCCGGAAACCAATCCGCTAGTGCCGCTTTACGCTCGCGACCCGATAAGCTTTACACCATCCTATAAGGGCGTTCCGATAAGGCTGGTCCGCTCGGCTGCTGCCGAAGCGGCCGAATAGCAGCGCGAAAAGGATCGATCCCCAGGCGGCGCAGCCCACCGCTTGGGCATCGGCGGTTTGCGGACAAATTGGATCAGGTGCTTAGCTGCTGCCTTCTGCGTCGCAAGCCATGCACCTGACGTTGTTTGGGCGGCTCAGAACGGACCCGTCCCTAAACCCGGTACATCGGCCGGCCGCGGCCCGGGCGCGGTCCAATGAAATCGGCGGTCCTTCTCGTCGATCATGATGTCGTTGATCGAGGCTTCCCGCCGCCGCATCAAGCCGTCCTCGTCAAACTCCCATTGCTCATTGCCGTAGGATCGGTACCACTGGCCACTGGCGTCGTGCCATTCGTATTGGAAACGCACCGCGATGCGGTTGCCATCGAAGGCCCAAAGGTCCTTGATCAGGCGATAATCCTGTTCCTTCTCCCATTTGCGGGTGAGGAACGCGACGATGGCCTCGCGGCCCTGAAACACTTCCGAGCGATTGCGCCATCGGCTGTCCTCGGTATAGACGAGTGACGTCTTCACTGGATCTCGCGAATTCCAGCCGTCCTCGGCCATACGCACTTTTTGCGCGGCAGTCTCTCGGGTGAATGGCGGAAGTGGTGGGCGCGACATAGGAGCCTCGTCTGTCGGTTGTTCGCCGCAAATTCATCGCTGCGGTCTTGCGAGTCGATAGGCCAGGCCGGGCAGGCATGGCATGTCTTACGAGGGGGACGGCTCGGGATGGATCACGCCAAACCGCCTTTCGAACGCTGCGACTTCCACGACCCCACGCCGATGTGTGCCGTCGCCGATCTTGCGATCGCCATCCCAAGCCTCGACGCCGAAAAACACGCTGCTCGCCTCGATCCCGATAACCTTGGCCGTTGCCTGAACCGTGCGACCGATCGGCGTTGCGGCCAGATGACGAACGTTCACCATCATGCCGACACTTACATAGCCGGACGGAAGATACGTTTGGATCGCCGCCCCCGCCGCCATTTCCATCAGCGAAATCATCATGGGAGTGCTGTAGACGGCAGGCATCCCTGACACGACGTGGCCTACCGTTAGTTCCGGCGTCACAACCACCTTCTTTGTTGCGACCATGCCGACGGTGAGCCTTTCAAGCGGGCCCATGCTGCAACTCCCTTTCTTTGTTGGCTGAGGCAGGTTTGGTCTTGTCAGGCTCCTGCAGCTTCCGCCCGGTCAGGAGTCGGCCCAGCTTATCCAGGTAAAGGTAGACGACGGGCGTCGTGTAGAGCGTCAAAATCTGCGACAGCATGAGGCCACCCACGATGGTGTAACCGAGCGGCTGTCGCAGTTCCGATCCAGTACCTGTACCGAGCATCAGGGGCACACCTCCGAGCAGTGCGGCCATGGTGGTCATCAGGATCGGCCTGAAGCGCAGTGTGCAAGCTTGATAGATCGCTTCCGCAGGGTCGAGTCCCTGCTTGCGTTGGACTTCGAGAGCGAAGTCCACCAGCATGATTCCGTTCTTCTTGACGATGCCTATCAGCAGGATGATGCCGATGATGGCTATGACGCTAAGGTCGACGTGCACGGCGAGCAGCAAAAGCAGCGCGCCTATGCCGGCCGAAGGCAAGGTCGAAAGGATGGTGATCGGGTGGATCAGGCTCTCGTAGAGCACGCCTAGGATGATGTAGATGACGACGAGTGCTACACCGATCAGCAGCGGCGTGCCCGAGAGCGACGATTGAAACGCCTGTGCATTACCTTGAAACGACGTCGTCAGCGAAGCCGGCTTTCCGGTCTCTTTCTCGACCTTTTGCACCGCAGCCACAGCGTCTCCCAAGGCGACCCCGGGCTTTAGGTTGAACGAGATCGTCACCGAAGGAAACATGCTTTGGTGATTGATCAAGATGGGGGCTGGCTTGATCTCGGTGTGAACGAGATCACTCAGCGGAACCTGTTTCCCCGTCGAGGACTTCACGTAGATGTCTTTGAGGGCGTCCGGACCATATTGGAATCGCGGGTCGACCTCGAGGATGACGTGGTACTGGTTCAGCGACGTAAACATCGTCGAGACGATGCGCTGTCCGAATGCGTCATCCAGCGTATTGTCGATCGTCGCGGGCAGGATGCCGAAGCTGGATGCAACCTCGCGATTGACTGTCACGTCGAGCTTAGGCCCCGAATTGGCCTGATCGCTGGCGACATCCGTGACCATCTCGAGCGCGCGAAGCTTGTCGAGGAATATCGAGGACCAGCGGCTCAGCTCGTTGGAATCGGCATCTGTCAGGGTGTACTGATACTGCGTCTTCGAAAGCCGTGCGCCGATGGTGATGTCCTGCGCCGATTGCATATAGAGCGTGATGCCCTGTATATGGGCCAGCTGCGGTTCTAAGCGCCGGATGATCTGGTCTGCGCTCGCCTGGCGCTCAGGCTTCGGCTTCAGGATGATGAAAATGCGACCCTGATTCAGGGTTGCCGTGGGCCCGCCCGGGCCGATGTAGCTTGCCACAGACGCAACGGCTGAGTCTTTCAGCAGGATGCCGACAAGAGCTTGCTGCCGTTCCGACATGGCGGCAAACGAGATGTCCTGGGACGCTTCCGTGATGCCAACGATCTGTCCGGTGTCCTGCTGCGGGAAAAACCCCTTCGGGATTATCACGAAGAGATAGCCCGTAAGCGCGATCGTCGAGAGCATTACCAGCAGCGTTGCGAAGCGATGCCGAAGCACCACGCGTAGGCCATTTGCATAAAGCGCGAGCAGAGAGTCGAAGCCGCGTTCGAACAGCAGATACAGCCGGCCGTGCTTCTTCTGCGAATCGTCCTTCAAAAGACGCGCGCACATCATCGGTGTGAGCGTCAGGGAGATGATAAGCGACAGGAGCAGCGAGACCGTGATCGTGACCGCGAATTCCTGGAAGAGTTTCCCGACGTAGCCTCCCATGAGGAACAGCGGTATGAATACGGCGATGAGCGATATCGTAATCGAGACGATCGTAAAACCGATCTCTGCCGATCCTTTCAGAGCGGCTTCCATCGGGCTGAGGCCCTCCTCGAGATGGCGCACGATATTCTCGATGACGACGACGGCATCGTCGACCACGAAGCCGACCGCGATTGAAAGTGCCATCAGCGAGAGATTGTCGAGGCTGTAGCCGAGAACGTAGAGGATGGCGAAGGTACCGATAAGGGATAGCGGTACCGTAACGGCCGGAATGACCGTGGCCCAGAAATTGCGGAGGAACAAGAATATGACCATCACGACCAATGCTACGGTCAAGATCAACGTGAACTGGACGTCCGAGACGGCGGCACGGATGGTTGCCGTGCGGTCCGCAGCGATCACGACGTCGATCGCAGGAGGCACGGACGCCTGGAGCCGGGGCAGCAATTCCTTGATGCGATCGACCGTCTCGATGACGTTGGCACCAGGGACGCGTTGGATCGCGAGAATGATGGCCGGCTGTTTGCCGTACCAGCCCGCCAGCAGCTCGTTTTCGGGGCCATCGATAGCTGTTCCGACGTCCCGCAAGCGAACGGGCGAGCCATTTTCGTAGGCGAGGATAAGATCTTCGTAGGCTTCAGGTTTAAGCAACTGGTCGTTGGTGCTAAGCGTGTAGGTGACGCGGGGACTGTTGAGGGTGCCCTTTGGGAGGTCGACATTCGCGCCGGCAATGACGCTCCGAACGTCCTCGAGCCCGATCCCTCGGGCGGCAAGCGCCTGCGGATTGACACGGATGCGGATGGCGGGTTTCTGCTGTCCGCCAATTCCCACTTGGCCAACACCCGGGATTTGCGAAATCTTGGGTAGCAGAATGTTCTCGGCGTAGGCGTCCACGGTCGTCAACGGAAGCGAAGCCGAAGACAGCGCGATCAGCATGATCGGTGTCTCGGCCGGATTTACCTTTCGGATCGTGGGAGGATAGGGAATATTAGGCGGCAGGTAGGGACTGGCAGCGTTGATCGCGGCAAGAACGTCGACTGCAGCGCTGTCCACGGTGCGCGAAAGCGCGAATTGCACCGTTAGCTGAGCCACACCCAGAGCGCTGGACGACGTGAGCTGCGTGACGCCAGGGATCTGGCTCAACTGTTGTTCCAGAGGCGTGGCGACGGACGATGCGATGGTCTGCGGATCAGCGCCAGGCAACTGGGCGGAAATCTGGATGGTCGGATAGTTGACGTTGGGAAGTGCCCCGACCGGCAGCAGAGGATAGGCGGCGAGGCCGCATAACAGTAGCCCGGCCATCAGCAAAGCAGTCGCGATGGGCCGCGTTATGAAAGGCGCGGAGAGATTCATGGAATGGCATCCTGCACGGAGCTTTGCAGGTCCGCCTCGCGTGCGGCTTTGCCATGCAGTTCCTGTACTTTGCTTCCCTCTTTCAGGCGGTACTGGCCGTCGACCACTACGTTATCGCCGGCTTTCAGGCCACTATCGATCAAAGCTTGGCCTTGGTTGATCTCGGCGACGTGGACGGGCCGAAGCTCGGCAGTCTGGTCCGGCCGTACGACAAAGACGTAGGGGCCGTCGGGACCTTGCTGCACGGCCGAGCCGGCGACCGTTATGGCATCGGCTCGCGTGTCGAGCAAAAGATGTGCATTGACCAACTGTCCTGGCCACAGTCTATGGTCAGTGTTTGGAAACTCTGCCTTGAGCTGAACTGTGCCAGTCGTGCCCGCGATCTCGTTGTTGACAAGCAGTAGCTTGCCTTCGCCGAGTTTGACCTTGTTGTCTTGGCTGTACGCGATGACCGACAGGGGCCCTTTCGCCATCTGGTCCTGGATGGCCGGAAGGTCCGTCTGCGGAAGGGTAAAAAGCAGCGATATCGGCTCGATCTGGGTGATGACGACAAGTCCATTCGGGTCGGTCGGGTGGATGACGTTGCCGACGTCTATCCTCCTCACGCCCGTTATGCCGGAAATCGCGGAGGTGAGGCGCGTGTAGCTCAGCTGTACGTTCGCCTGATCGATTTGCGCCTGGTCTGCCTGCACGGCGGCCTTGAGCTGGGCGACCTTCGAACTTTGTGTCTCGATCAACTGCGGCGTGGCATAGCCCTTTGCGCCAAGTTGGGTGTCGCGAGAGAGGTTCGCCTCTTCGTTAGTCAGGTTAGCCTGATCTCGGTCCCGGTTCGCGGTCAGTTGCTCGATTTGCGCTTGATACGGACGCGGATCAATCTGGGCGAGCAGATCTCCGGCCTTCACAGTTTGCCCCTCTGTAAAGGTGATCGCAGTTATTTGCCCCTGAATCTGACTACGCACGACATCGGTGTTATAGGCAGCCACCGTACCGATGCCGCGTCGATAGATCGGGACATTCTTGGCCGTAACTTTGGATGCCACGACAGGAACAACGGCCGCGGTGGGCTGGGCAACGGGGGCTGGTCGCGACCTCCTCTCGATGTAGAGAAGTGATCCGGCTGCAAGAACGGCGACTACCACCGCAACTATAGGGGTGCGTTTCACGGCGATGTCCTTCTATCAGCGGTCGTCCTGCGTTCTCCAAGGGTAGTTAGGGGCCGGAGCGTCGGTATTTCCGGATCGCACGTCGCGCTTTTAGAATGCACGTCGAAACTTTTAGTCGACGAGGGAACCTTCGGCACCGCGATGATCATTTCCTATTATGAAGGATGAGACGCACATTCGCGAGCTGCCGGCGGCATGCAATGGCGTTGCCAGAACGATCGGATTCGCGTGCGCGATCGAGTAGATCTAGCGCTTGCTGCAGATCGACGCCGCCGGGGCCTTCGGTTCTCGCTAACGAGCGCGGCGTAGGTTGATACCCACGCGTCGCGCTAAGGCTTTCCGGTTTCCAACCATCTTCCGATAAGCCGCTGTCGATCGCTTTGTCGACCTGTGCTTGGGCCCGCGTGATGGCGGTCGTGCAAACGCCGGCTTGGACGGGGGAGCTCGAGAAAAATAATAGGACGCCGAGGACGGCGAAATATGTAACTGTCCCTTTCATCATCGTGTCCCTCGCATTGGCAGCTTTCTGTTTCGTCGTGTGCCACAAGCTGCTGAGGGGGTCTTTCGGGAACGCATGCTGGCGTCCATCGGGACGTCGAACGCGAAAGCCATCGAATCAGGACAATCTCCGGTGCCAGTTCGCATGATCGCCGACTGCGGATCAGGGGCGCGCCGGAGCTTTGTCGATGCCCGGCGTAAGACCGGGCTCGATCTTGTCCGCCGCGGGCACGGGGGGAACGGATGAATTCGGAATGGTCTCCACCACAGAAGGAGAGGGCGCTTTCAGGCAGTCCGGCCTCGGCGGCCGCCCCATGCCAAGAATATCCGCCAAGGGCTGCACTACATGCCCATAGAAGCGGTCTGCGAGCGTCGAATGACCGGATCGCATATGTCGGATCGTGACGGTCGCGGTCATGCCGGAAACGAGCGGGACGTCAGGAGGTACGTGGTCGATTGCGATGCGGACTGGCACTCGTTGCGCGAGCCGAACCCACGTGTACACCGGGTCGACGTTCGGAAGGCCTTGGGTGCCGGCAGTGGCATTCGACACGCTCACACCTCGAGTGATGGTGCTGACATGGCCCGTGATCGGAAGGGCGTAACCCATCAGCTGGGCCTCGGCGCTATCGCCGACGCACACCCCCGCCATCTTCGTCTCTTCGAAATAGCCGTCTATCCAAAAACTGTTGGAATCGATCACCGATACGTTGCTGACACCCGTTGACGCATAGTCGCCGACCCGCAGCAACAGGTTGGTCACGTAGCCGTCGACAGGGCTGAGGACTTCGGTTCGCTTGAGGTTCAGATCGGCCTGTGCGACCTGGTGGGCAGCAGCTTCATAGGCGGCTTTGGCCTGCGCGGCGCTGCCGGCGTAGATTTGCTGCTGTTCGGGCGTCGTCGCAAGGTCGGTCAACTTTTGGCGCCGCTGCGCTTGAGCCTCCTTCACTTCAAGATCCGCAGCGCGTTGGTCCAGAACGCTCTTGGCGATTCGAGCAGCCACGTCGAAATCGAAGCGATCGACGACGTAGAGCACATCTCCCTTGTGAACGAACTGGTTGTCGCCAACGCGCAGCTCAGTGATCTTGCCTGATATCTGCGGCGCGATGTTCGCGACCTGGACGCGCACTGTACCGTTTCTCGTCCACGGTCCATTCACGTAATGCTGCCAAGCGAGAGTGGCGATGAGGATCGTGAAAAGCGCGATGAGCAATGTAGAAACATGCCGACCGACCGCGACGGCAAGAGATCGGACCATTTTCATGATCATTCCTCTAGAGAAGCAATGTGAGCAGTCCGAACATCGAGATGTAGAGACCCAGTTCGGCGGCAGCCGGATTGCTGAAGTACCTTGAAAAGCCAACCGCACGTATGGCCGGCCGAATCAGCAGAAACAGCAGGAAAGCCAGTGCGGCATAGGAGACCACCGGCGCGAAAAGAACGCCGCCGATGACCAGTTCGCGGTAGGTGTTGGTCATGTTCTCATCAATCGTTTGGCGAGAGTTGGAAAACGCAGGCCGTGGCGACCAACGAGGCGCACGCCGAGTCGGCGCTCACGTTGTGCCGCTTGGCGGTCTCACGCATCGTCGCTGCGGCCCGGAGTACTGCGCGGCCGTCTCGGCCGCTAAGGGCAGTTCGTGCCATAGCAGCCGCGATGACTAATGGCGGCATCGTCAAGCGCTGCAACTCCGCACAGCTCTGACGTACGGCCGCGGCGCGGTCAAAAGCCTTTACGGCTTCTTCGATGGCTGCGCCGGCCGAAGAAGAGGCAGCCCCGGCTGTCACGATCTGCTCGACTCGCGAGGCATCGCAAAACAGCTCTTCGGCATAATCGAGATTAGCTGCTCTGCGGGCATGGAGAGCTCTAGGCTTTCTCCGGATCTCAGCCAGCAATATCTTCACCCGACGATCGCCCGATAATGGTGGTATCACGAGTTGTGCCGCGAGGAAGAGAATAGAACCGAGAACAGCGAGAAGGCACGTTGTCAGGAAGGTTTGCGGATCATAGGTCTCTGGGTTCGTCGGAGTGAACAGAAGGAGTGTAAAGACCAGGGTCAGCCTAGCCAGAACAGGCCGTATTCCATTGGGTTCGGATATGATGAGTGCCAGTCCGATCACGATCGGGGCAAGGGCGATCGCCAGTAGCTCAAAGTCTGAAAGTCCACTCAGAACCATAAATTTTAGGACGCCTGCCAATAGACAAGAAAGCGGTATCGCTAAAACGGAGACTTTCGCCAAAACGGCTGGGTTGGGCACCGTAGCGCTCAGCGCAATGAAAAGAGCCACGATCGCGAGACAGAGCTGTGTCGATGGCCATCCCGCGGCGGCAAGCAGTGCGGCAATCAAGAAGAAGCTTGCCGCGGCCCTTAGGCCGTTTTCCGCGGCGATTCGACGCGAACGGTAGATCGGCGCACGCCGACGGCTGAACGGCATCGTCGCGGTCCGAATCGCTTCAAGATCCGCAGAAATGTGCTTCTGCTGTTCGGCGAGTTTTTGCATCAGCCATGCTCGACAAATATCCAACAGCTCTTCCTCTGCGGCTGTGGAAAGTGCCGGCGGCAACGACGCGATCATTCTTACGATTGACGTCGCGGCGACCAGGCTTAGCATGGCCGACTGAGCGGCTGCACGTCTGGCCGTTCCACTACTCGATTCCGTAGTGAGGCTGGTGATCTCAGGTCTCAGGGCAACAATATCGCGCAATAACATAGCACCTGCTGAGGCCGATGCCGATCCCTCGGGCGTGTCGGCGTAGCCCATCACACGATCCTGCAGTGCGCTCAAGCGGGACCTGAGGACCGGATGATAATCTGGCGCAGCGAAGAGATCGCTCACCAAGCCGATCGCGAGTACTCCGACCGACATGGAAGCGGCGCGCGCCATCCCAGCCGAAAAAACGAGTTGTGGGCTGTCAATATTTTCCATGGCGGCCAAGGCGACCGTTACGCAGCACAACACCGCTGCGTAAGCGCGCCCGCCGTCAAGCAGGTATGCGACGTAGACGCAAAGCCCAACCCAGACGGCGAATCCCGCCAGGAGTAGGCTTCCCGTCTGAGAAAGCGCGCCGGTGATCACAATTGCCGCCATCGTTCCGACAATCGTCCCGAGCAGGCGGAATTCAGCTTTCTCGAAACCCTGGCCTCGCGTCGGCAAAGCAAGGATCGCAACCGTCGTTGCCGCCGCGGAAGTCGAATCGAGTTCCAGCCAGAAACTAGCGTAAAGTGCGAGTATCATGGCGAGCCAGATACGCACCGCAAAAGCCCAAGAGCTCACCGGAAAACCGGCTAAACTCAAGGGTGGCCGTTCGACCGAAGTGGTCGTCGCTACTGGTGCCATCCAATGCGGGTCCGTATCGGCGGAAGCACCGCCAGGAGGTCGCAATATGGGGCCGTTCTCCGCGGCAGGTATTTCGGTTCCATCAACCTGCGTTGCGAAAATGCACGCTGAGGCAAACTACTTCAATGCTGTACCTTCGAGAGCGTGCTTGAGGCAGCGGATGATGTCGTCTCCACTGGCCGGCTTGCTGAGGTAGCAAAGGGCGCCTGCTGACATGACCCGGTCGCGCACCGAGTCCGTGGGGAAGGCCGTCATGAATATGATTGGAAAGTTGCGGCCGGAGGCGATCAGCCGCGCTTGCATCTCATCGCCGGTCATGACAGGCATTTGGATGTCGGCAATCATGCATTGGGGGTCGCGCGGATCACGCAAAAAGTCGACGCAGGATTCGTAGGTGCATACTTCGTAGCCCAACGATCGAATCAGGCTCGAAAGTGACGTGCGAATACCCTCGTCATCATCCACAATGGCAATCATCGGAATTTTCGACATAGACGACGATCCTGACCGCGCTTCTCCGCACGGATGAGGTGTTTCGTGTCGTGCGGCCAGCATCCCTTTTATGGACCCGCCAGAGCGAAGGCGAAATTATACTCAGGTTTGGTCCGTAGTTCCGCGGGGGCGGGATATACCCAGGGCCTCCGCCGCGCGGACGAGGTCCGCGAGTGACTTCACGCCCATTTTACGCATGACGTTACCGCGGTGAATCTTAACCGTAATCTCGCTAAGACCGATCGAGCCGGCAATCTGCTTGTTCATGAGGCCGGACGCAACGTAACCCATCACTTCCTTTTCGCGCGCCGTCAACGTTTCGTACTGGGCCTGAAGCCCGCCTTTTGCCGCAGCTTCCGAGCGTCGCGACGCATCTCGCGCCAGAGCGGTCGTCACCGCATCCAGCATATCCTGATCACGAAAGGGTTTTGGCAGGAAGTCGATGGCACCGGCCTTCATCGCCCGCACGGACATGGGAATATCGCCATGCCCGGTCATGAAAATGATCGGGAAATCTATGCCCTGGCGAATCAGCTGACCTTGAAGATCAAGTCCGCTGACGCCGGGCAGCCGGACGTCGAGGACAATGCATGCCGGACCATCGGGTAGAGGGCAAGCCAGCAGTTCTGCGGGAGAGCCGAACAACTGGGTCCGATGTCCTATCGAGCGGAATAGGCTGTCGAGCGACGCGCGAACCGCAGCGTCGTCGTCCACTATGATCACGACGGTCGAGGTCATCTCGGTCGCAGGCTTGCTCGTGTCCATGGTTGACACCATCAATTAGGCGGGCTCTTGAATCGCAGGCAGCGTCAGACGAATGGTGGCACCGCGGCCAGGTCCGCTCTCCGCCGCCATCCGGCCTCCGAGACCTTCCACTGTCGTACGACAGATCGCAAGCCCCATGCCCATGCCATCTTGCTTGGTCGTAAAGAACGGTTGAAATAGCCGCGGGAGATCGTCCGCGCGAATACCGGGGCCGCTATCGCTGACAGCGACCATCACTCCGCTCCCATCAGTGCGTTCGGCGCGGATTGTAACATTGCGGGGGCCATCGCGGTCAGCCATCGCTTGAGCGGCGTTGATAAGAAGGTTGACGAGAACCTGCTGAAGCTGGACGCGGTCGCCGATGATGGGCGGCAGGTCGGCGTCGGCCGCGATGGAAAGAACAATGCTGTCCTTCGCGAATTCTCGTTCGACGAGTTGCGAGGCCTCGTTGATAATCTCAGCCAGATGTAAAACATCGCGTTGAGCGGGCGCTTTCTTGAGGAACGCTCTGATGCGGGCGACGACAGCGCTGGCGCGGCGTCCCTCCGCGACGGTTCGATTGATCGAGGCAGCCACCTCTTCGAGATTTGGAACGTCTCGGCGCAACCAGCGCAGAGCCGCTTCGCCACTGGTCACGATTGCCGCGATGGGTTGATTGACCTCATGCGTGATGGAAGCTGTCAACTCGCCCAAGGTCGCAACTCTTGCGGCGTGCGCAAGGTCTGATTGGGCAGCGAGGAGAAGGTTCTGGGCTTGCCTACGTTCGGTGATGTCCACGACGAAAATCAATACGCTACTATCATCGCCCGGCGTAAAAGTGATGGCGAGAAGGACGGGAATTCGGCGCCCATCGAGGCTGACGATTTCGGTCTCGACCTCATGGAACTGCTCGCCTCGCGCAAAAGAGGTCAAGGCACCGAGGAAAGTCCGATCGCCGTCGCCGAGGATATTTCCGATGCTCGCAATTAAATCAGACGAGTTCGCGGCGCCGACCATCTTCTGTAGGGCCGGATTGACATCCGTAACATTTGCTTGTGCCCTAGCGTACTCGACAAAGGCAGGATTGCGGACGAGCCATTGAACTAGATCGTTTTCAATGACAGGCGCGCCCTCCAACGCGATGCGCACCTTGGTCCAGTCCACCTCGATGATTCCGATACGGCTGCCATCAAACATGCGACGATAGCGCCGCTCGCTGCGCACGAGCGACGCGTGGGCGACTTCGTTCGCGGTCACGTCGGTGTGTGTTTCCATCACGCCGATCAATTCGCCGTCACGCTGGAGCGCCCAACGCGCGTCGACAGTGAGTACCGCGCCCGTCTTTGTCTGCTGCACCACCTGGCCTTCCCAACGACCGGTATCCATCGCTGCAGTTTCGATCGCCTCACGTCTGCAAGGATAGGCCGTTCTAAGTAGGTCGTGCGCGACTTTGCCGAGTGCCTCGGCGCTTGTCCATCCATAGGTTTCCTCGGCCGCCTTATTCCAGAACGAGATGACGCCGCGGCTGTCCCTGACAAAGATCATGTCGTGCGAAAGGTCGAGCAGGCGCGCCTGGTCTGCAAGCAGTTTGGTGGCCATTTGGTTTTGAAGTGCGAGCCACCCCGTGATTGCTATGGCTGCGAGGCTCACCGTTGCGCGCAGAGCCGGCGAAGCGATGGAAGTCGGATCGTGCGATAGCAGGTAGGCCGCGATCGTTAAAGCAATGCAGCCGACCGACGCAGCAACAATGTCGCTTCGACGGCTCGTCCGACCGGCCAGCAAGACTGGCACTACGTACAGTACCGCTACGGCACCTTCCAGCGGCGTCAGCAAGTCTACGAGAAATACCGCAGATGCGAGGCCGGCGGACAGTGTTCGCAATTTCCAAAAGCTCATGGGCAGTCCCAAGGCATCATCAGGCGGCAACCTCGTACGGAAGCATCATCGTCGTCGTGTCTTGATGCCGCGGCCTAAGGGCTGCCGCAAGCTGCCGGAATTAACTTTTCGCGAAGTTTCGGGGATGAACGCGACGGCGGATGAGGAGGCGTAACGCCGAGCACAAAGTTAACGCAGCTCCCTGAACTTCGCCATCGGTCCTTAAAGTCTGGCAAGCTTGGCGCCCATCATACCTAGGTATTAAGCGTTCAAACTCGCAAGTTATGGGCTTAACCCCCTGTAGAATGGTGGAATCGTCCTAACCGAATACCTTGTCCCTACAGCATTCGGCAGGGCCTCTCCTCCGAAACTGCGCTGATACAAGGAGGACGGACAATGGCGCTGCAGATTTCATCCGAACGAAGCAACTCGAACCGGGTCGTCGACCTCCGATCGATGGAGGCGTTGAGCGTCGATCGTCAACGGCGGAACCTTGCGGAATCGGCCGATCGTTATCCGCCAGATGAAGTGGTCCTCTCCTTGGTACACCTGAACGTCGCTCTGGCGATGAACGCGGGTGGCCCCACGGCTGACACCGAGGTGCCGTACTTCAAGGTCTGTGCCAAAGGGCTTGAACCAGACGACGAAAGCGAACTCCAGATCGATCTAGAGACGCGCGAGGACCCGGTCATTCAGCGCTTGAACACTGCTTTGGCTGCCGCGGAAGCGGCCCACGATTCCCACTCAGCCATCTGCGCCGACGCGCTGCGCCTCGCGATCCTGACCCGACAATTCGCGCGGCAGACGCAATTGCGGGCTGGCACTCCGGTGCAGGCGGATCGAGGAGCCGGTCGCGGCGCGCGCTCGCTGCAGAAGTGGCGTCTCAAACGCGTGCTTGACTACGTGGAGCGCAATCTCGCAGAAAAGATAGGCTTGCAGGATCTCGCGACTGTCGCCGGTCTCAGCCGCATGCACTTCGCCGCGCAGTTTCGTGCCGCTACCGGCATACGCCCACGCGAATATCTGCTTAAGCGGCGCATCAAATACGCGGAGGAATTGCTCAAGCAGAGCGAAATCTCTCTCGTCGATGTGGCCCTGTCTGTCGGCTTTCAGACCCAGGCCCATTTCACGACGGTTTTCAAACGTTATGTAGGCGACACGCCATTTCAGTGGCGCAGCGCCTATCTCGCGGAGCGCGCTGAACCGACCTGCGCCAGGAGCCTGTCATGACGAACGCGAGCTACCTAACTTGGCTGCTTTCACTAATGGGAATTCGCTCGGCTTTGGCGCATCACGAAATTTTGGAAGTGATCGAGGTGTGTCGAGCGTTTGGCTGTTCATACCGCCTTGCTTGCTCGGGGGCAGGCTCCGCATTGATGTGCGTCAGGCTGGCCTTCAACTACTTTAAGGCGATCGCGCTTGTGGCTATGCATCGGGTAGCATCCCCTAGAGCCATGAAGTGTTCGGCCTGGGATGCTCTCGGAGCGCCACCGGCAGCATAAATCTCAAACGGCGGTCCTCAGGCGCAGTTTGCTAGTCACTCGGCCGATTTGATCACATGGGAGAAAGCCTGGACATGCAGTTCATTCTGGTCAGGCAAGCTTCGTACCGTTCGCGGGACATTGGATTGGCAATTGCCGACAGTGCCCTCACCAAGGTGATGGCATCTCGCGAGGCATGGACCACGTTCGATCTGGAAAAGTTAGCGCCCTCTTGAAGTAGCTCAACTTACTACTGAACTGTCGACTGTTTCGAATGCGGTTAGATCACGGAGAGTACGATGACCATGAGGCTGAAAGGTAAAGTAGCGCTGGTGACCGGCGCGTCGAAGGGGATCGGAGCCGAGATCGCGCAGCGTCTTGCGTCCGAAGGCGCCGCCGTCGCCGTCAATTACAGCGCCAGCCGAGCCGCGGCGGATCGCGTCGTAGCTGCCATTTCTGCTGCGGGCGGGAAAGCTGTAGCTTTGCGAGCTGATCTCGCAAATGCCAGCGACGTGAAAAACCTCGTCTCCGAGACGGTTAAGGCATTCGGGCCGATAGACATTCTCGTCAACAATGCCGGCGTCTATGAGTTTGCGCCGCTAGATGGGATCACGGCCGAGCATTTTCACAAACATTTCGACCTCAACGTTCTTGGCCTTCTACTTGTCTCAAAGGAAGCAGTGCGCAACTTCAATGCCGCTGGCGGCAGTATCATCAACATCAGCTCGGGCGTTTCAACGATCGCGCCTCCGAACACAGCCGTTTACACCGCGACGAAAGCGTCGGTCGACGCCATTTCAGCGGTGCTCTCGAAGGAGTTGGCTCCAAAAAAGATCCGGGTCAATTCCGTCAACCCCGGCATGATCGCCACCGAAGGCGCTGTCTCCGCGGGCTTGACCGATGGCGACATGCGTAAATCGATCGAAGCGGTGACCCCGTTGGGGCGTATTGGAAAGGTAGAAGAAGTTGCTGCCGCCGTAGCATTCTTCGCCTCAAGTGACGCGTCCTACGTGACGGGAGAAACGCTGCACGTGACCGGCGGTCTGAATTGAAGTTAGCTTTTCCGCGCATTTCAAAGCACGGGTGGGTGTCGCGAACCGGCACTCGCCTTGCCCTTCGCAAAGACGGCTTGAGCCTATGGCGTCGTCAATCCAACCTTCTCGATTGCGAGCGTTCCGGATGACTTGGGTCGCTGGTGTTCTCGGTCGCGGAGGCGGCGCGCGGTGCCTTCAAAGCAAAGCGAGAGATGCCGTTGGCTAAAAGGTAAGCGTCGTGGCTCGGATCCGAGAGGAAGGCGATCAGGCGCCTAGCGGTATCGAAACGTCTGCTGCCGATATTTATGAACATCGACATGTCGATGTTCAGGTCCAGATCGTCCGGAAACGTGGCGATCGGAGTAACTCCCGGAGCCGCCAAGATCCTGGATAGTGGAGCTATGGCGTATTGAACTCGACCTTGTGCCGCGGCTATCGGCGGTTCGCCGGCACCCATAGGACGCAAACGATCGAGGATTTGCGGCTCCAGCCCCATCATCCTGATGGCCCGCAAAAACGTTTTTCCGCTGGTACCATTGTCCGTGTAGGCGATTGAATCCGCTTCCGACAAGATTCCGCGCACCGAGACATGTGAGGTGGCGACTTCGGTTGCGGCACCGGCCTGTCCGATTGCCAGGGGAATGCGGCCAAACGGTAAGTGAAGGCCGGCGTAAACACGGCCTTGCTGAACCATCTCATCGACATACCAAGGATTGTTTAGCCCGACGTCGAACATCTCGCCGGCCCTAACGCGTTCGGCGATCGCCGGGTTCACGTCGTAGTTTATAAGAATGCGAATCCCTTGTTCTCGGCTGAAACGCGGCACAAGTTCTTCGACCACCGCGTGGACGGCGAGAGCACTTAGCAGCGTCAGGTCCGTTTCGTTTGCCGTGGCCATGTGTGTTTCCGATCGGCAGGTGTCGCTGAGTGGGACTGCTCAACGTGGATTCAAGATAAAGTCTATGATCGCCTTACCGAGCCTGTCGTCGGAGGTTCCGATATGGGCTATCGCCGAAGTATGGTTATGGCCAGAGAGCCACATGCTGGGAGGAGCCTTCCTCTTCGCGTTCGCGAGACGATACACCAGTTCGGCGCAGTAGACGTCAATCAAAGGATTTTCGAATTCTGCCCATGCGACAAAAGTCGGGACTGTGTTCCGATCGATGTGGTGGACCGGTGAATACTCGTCGAACCGGGAAGCGTCGGCTCCGTAATATTGTTCGACCCTCTTCGCGTTCGGGTTTTCTTCGAGATTATCGATTCTCACGCGTCCGCTCACGACGATCATTCCCGCGAGAGCAGGGCCTGCGGCAGACGAAAACGTAGGGTCGTATGCATAGCTCCCTGCATGAGCTGCGCCCGCGGAATGGGACATCAGAAATATCTGATCCGAGTCCCAACCGTAGTCGCGCGAGTGAGCTCGTGCCCACGCCACGGCCGCGGCGATGTCTTCCGTAGCGCCCGGATAGGTGGCGTGCGTCGCCAGCCGATATCCGACATTGATGGATGGGATACCGCGTTGGGCAAGATAGTAAAGGACATTGGAGTAGATCTGTTCGGTCCGATTGCGGTGCCCGCTAACAAATGCCCCACCATGGACAAACAACACGACCGCAGGCTTCGCAAAGTTCCTCGTCGGTAGGAAGACATCCAGCTGCTGCCTTTCGTGCCTTCCGTACGGCACATCCCGATGCACCATCACGCCGTCGCGGGGAGTCGATTTCAGGACTTCTGAAAATGCGTCGAGCATCAAGTCTACGTGGCCCCGGGTGTCGTCCCGCCATTTCGGCCCGATCTCAGCCATGAGGGCGAGCAGTCCTGGGGGAATATCGGGCAGCCCCAGATGCGGATGTTGCAGCGTCATTGCTTGATATCCACCCTTTTGCGCGTCGCCTCGGGAGACCTGAGAGCGAACCAATCCCAATGATTGGTCCCAATTTCGGTGAGGTATCTGGCAAAATACCGTAAAATATGCTCCAGACAAGTGCCGATGGCGAACCAATAGAGTTCAATGTTGACAGTCATCATCGACAGGATTTACACCTGCTTCAATTCGGGTCTGTGGCAGAAGCGAGCCGGAATCTGCATGTCGTTGGCGCTGATCTCATCTGATTAGCGACCTCAACTGCTCTTCCCAGCATGGCACCGGTTCGGTGGGGCGAACGACGGACAAAGCTTCGCGGATTCGCCGAGGAATGCAAAGGATCCTCGCTATGGCGTAGGCCGAAGCTAATGTTTCTCAATTGTGCAGGAGATACGTATGCTCGAGACTGATGTCCTGGTCGTCGGCGCCGGTCCGGTCGGATTGACGACCTCAATCGCGCTTTCCCAGCATGGCGTCAGTCATATGGTGGTCGAACGCCATCCCACCACGTCCAACGCTCCGAAAGCCCGCGGCATCAATGCGCGTACAATGGAGATGTACCGGCAGATGGGCATCGAAGATGACATTCGCGCGGCGGGGATGCCTGAGAGATTCGGACAAATGGTCGTTTGGGCGGAAAGCTTGGCCGGTAAGGAAATCAACCGCCTTGTACCGGGTAGAGCAAGTCCGGAAGGGCGGCTTATGTCGCCCGTCGCAAACTGCGGCTGCTCGCAAGACTTGTTGGAGCCGGTTCTGCGGCGCCACGCGGAAGCGCTTGCGCCTGGCAGCATCAGGTTTGGCACGGAGCTTTGCGACTTGCGAGAAAAGGATGGCGCCTTGATTGCCACTCTCAAAGATGAGGAAAATGACAAAGCCGAATCGATATGCGCTCGCTACGTCGTTGCTGCCGACGGAACACGGAGTTTTGTGCGGCAGAAAATGGGCATAGCTCGAACTGGCGAAAAGGACATCTACGATTCCGTGAACGTGCACTTTCGCGCGGATCTTCGCCAATGGGTCGAGGATCGGCCAGCTGCCCTCTACCTGATCGAGCAGCCGGAGCTTCGCGCGACCTTCCTGACCGTAAATGGTGCCGATCGATGGGGTTTTCTGGTCCATGGTCTAAGCGCCTACGGCTTTACGAAGGAGAATCTGACGCCCCAGCGGTGCGCGGAATTGGTTCGACAAGCCGTCGGTGTCGCCGATCTCGCAGTGGAAATCATCGGGATCGGCTTCTGGAACTGCTCGGCCATGGTTGCGGACAGCTTTCGCAGCGGCAACATCTTTCTGGCGGGGGACGCCGCCCACGAGACCACGCCCAGTGGCGGCTTCGGCATGAACTTAGGTGTGCAGGATGCCCAGAACCTGGCTTGGAAGATCGCCGCCGTGCTCCATGGTGAGGCTGATCCATCGCTGCTCGACACTTACGAGGCGGAACGTCGTCCTCACGCGCTGGAAGTCGTATCAGCGACGCTGCTGAACATGCAGAGCTTTGACCGTGCGAAGCGCCAAGCCGAGGCGCGATTGCCTCGAAAGGAATTTCTCAACGAGCGCGGCCTGGTCTTCGGTGCGCGGTATCGATCGCAAGCCGTCGTCGCCGACGGATCGAAGCCGCCTGAGGTCAGCAATTCAGTAACAGAGTATATGCCGTCAGCTCACCCCGGCTGTCGCGCGCCGCATGTCTGGCTCGAGATGAACGGCAGGAAAGTCTCGACCATCGACCTCGTCGGCCGTGGTTTCGTGCTGCTGGCGGCTTCTGGCGGCGCGTTCTGGCGATCCGCAGTCATTCAGCACGGTTTGCCGCGCATCGACGTGCGGGTTCTCGGAGAGGATCTCATCGATACGGAGAATGCGTGGATGCCTCTCTATGGAGTGGAGACTGGCGGCGCGGTTCTGGTGCGACCGGACGGATACATCGCTTGGCGAACCGCGTCGAAGCCGGCTGATCCCGCAGGCACGATTGCCGACGCCTTCAGCCAAATGTTTGCTCGGCCTATGCTCAAGCATGTGGTGTAGCCATGGCTGCAGGACGCCAGTCTTCGTCGCTTCCGCCTGAAGATCCGGCAGCTCTCGGACTCGATCCAACAAAACTCGAGCGCGCCTGCGAGATCATCGCAACTCACATCGCCGAAGGTTACCATCCCGGAGCACAGCTTGCGGTGGCGCGGCGCGGCAAGCTGGCGCTCTACCGCAGTTTCGGCAAAGCGACAGTCGGGCACGAAACTGCGGTCGACGAGAAGACGTTATTTCCTCTCTTTTCCAATACGAAGGTGATCACCGCGGTTGCGGTTTGGACGCTGGTCGAGGAAGGCCTGCTGCGGTTCTCGGATCGCGTGGCGGATCACGTCGAAGGATTCGGGGCCCATGGAAAAAACGGCGTCACTGTCGCGCAGCTTTTGACTCACCAAGCCGGCTTTCCTGCCGCCGAGGTTACGACGGAATGCTTTGCCGATCGGGAAAGACTTCGACGTACGGTCTGCGAGTTCAAGCTCGAGTGGGAGCCGGGCTCACGATCGGTATATCACCCTACCGCGGCGCACTGGGTGATCGCAGTACTTATCGAGGCGATCACCGGTGGCGACTACCTCGAGGAGATCCACAAGCGCGCGATATCACCTCTGGGTCTTTCGGAGGAAATGTTTTTGGGGCTGCCGGAGAGCGAGGATCATCGCGCTGCCGCCATGTACATGCCGAGAGAAGCAGAGACATGGCCTCTCGATCCAAACGTTGCGGCACCGCTATTCAGGCGAGCCGGAATTCCTGGGGCGGGCGGCTATGCGACAGCTCGCGCGATGGCCGTGTTCTATCAGATGATGGCGGGGGGCGGTGTTTGGAACGGAGTCCGCATCGTCTCTCCACGCATGATCGAGTACGTGACGCGCGACTTTACCGGCGATCGAGTCGATGCCCAAACCGGTTACGCGATGCATCGCGGTCTCGGGCCGTTCTCGCTTGGGCAATCCGGCCATCCCGGCCTGGGATCAATCGGACATCCGCGCACATTCGGACATAGCGGGGTCGGGTCGTCCTATTGTTGGGTTGATCCGACGAGTGGCTTATCTTTGGCCTTTCTGAGCAATTGCCGTCGCGACAATGCGTGGCACAACAAACGCATGGATACGCTGAGTTCGCTCGCCCATGCGGCGCTTCTTGACTGAAAACACGGGCCATCGAACAAACGGGCAAGGTGTGTCCGACGGGGAGGAGCAGTCTTGAGGAATTCCGTTCCGGATGCGACGAGCGTGACAAGGCGGACACGGATCGAGGCGCGGCACTCATTGTGCGCCTTGCAGATCGCGTTCATCCTCACCGGACGCCGCGCACTGGCGCTCGTCGACAAGGTGCCCTTTGTTCCTGTTGCGCTTATCGATCCTCAACCGGATATAACCTCAAAGGCGGCGTCCTCGCTCATATGTGGTGCCCCTGCTACTCCGAATGCAAAACCCTCAACGACGCTGCTCATGGTGCTCGGCGGATTTTTCCGATCATTTCGGTCTGCGTGCGACGCTGACGATCGTCGGGGGTGGGCAACTTTAAGGGTGTTTGTGTGAACGCCGTCAATCATGGCCGGCGGCCGCGTCCTTTACGGGACGGATGAGCGATCGTCCAAACGCGCAATCGGCGGACGATCGCTGCCTTGTACATTTGTATCGCGTCTGCGATGCCTGTGTGGTCCGAAATCCACTCGCAGGCGTCAACAGATCTCGAAGGCCAGAGCAAAGCAAACGGCTCGGCCGCCCAAAGTTGGAGGAGGAACGCTATGCGTCATCTAGCAATCGCTTTTTGCGCCGCGCTGTTGGGATCAGCCCTGACGGTTCGGAACGTCCAAGCTGGGTTTCCGGATCATGCGGTCAAGATCATCGTACCCTTTGCGCCCGGCGGTCCGATCGACGCCATCGCGCGTCCGCTGGCGGCGGCAATGCAGGATATAATGGGGACTACGGTCGTGATTGAAAATCGATCGGGCGCCGGCGGCATAATCGGAACCGAATTCGTGGCCGCTGCTGCGCCGGACGGCTATACTCTTCTGATGACAACGGGCTCACATATAGGAAACAAATTGTTCAATGCCGCCCAGGTTCGATACGACCCATTGTCCGGCTTCACGCCTGTCGCCGGGCTGATCGAGAAGGGTGGAATAGTTCTAGCTGCACGCAAGGACTTGCCGGCCGACTCGATAGCTGCACTGAAGGATTATGCCGGGAGAAGGCCCGGCGGCCTGACCTACGGCCACGCCGGTATCGGCAATATTTCCTATGTGGCTGGCGAACTGGTCAAGTTGCGCGCCGGCATTCCGCTTTCGGGCGTTCCTTATCGTGGAACGGCTGCAGCTTTGACTGATCTCGTGGGCGGGCAGGTTGATCTTTGCTTCGTCGGCGTTTCCGGCGTTCGCGGTTACGCCGAAAATGGAGAGGTCAAACTCCTTGCCTCGACTGGTACGCAGCGCATAGCCGTTCTGCATAATGTGCCTACGATGCAGGAAGCCGGCTTTCCCGATTTCGTGCTGCTCGGCTATATCGGCTTATGGGCTCCGAAGAATACTCCGAAGGACGTGGTGACGCGCCTCTACGTTGCCGTCGAGGCGGCGCTGGCACGTCCAAACGTTCGCGACTTGTTATCTTCGTTCGGTACTGCGACAGAAGCCACATCCCCAGATGAGTTCGCCAGATTCTTGGAGCGGGATTTCGTCACGCAAGAGCGTTGGGCGCGCGAATTGGACGGTTTAACGAAATAGTTGAGTCCCGCTTTTATTCGAAAAGATTGCGTTGTGTGTTGAGCAGGTGATCTCGCATGGCTCTGCCCGCATCTTCGGCGGAGCGTTTCCGGAGCATGTCGCAAATCGTGCGGTGATGCGCGATTGTCCGCCGGCGCTTGTCTGGCGTTATGGTCGCAAGCCGTAAAGCTTGCCAATCTCCCGATGAACGCGCTTCGTTGAAGGCGGTCACCAAACCGATCAAGACTTCGTTTCTGGTCGCTTTGGCGATTGCGAGATGAAACGCGCCATCCCACCTGATCCAATCTTCGTCATTCTTAACCTCGGCCGTGCGCCTCATGCAGGTCTCGATGTTCATGAGATCCGTCTCGCTCGCCTTCACCGCTGCGATGGCGCACATCGGGGGCTCCACCACTAAGCGAGTTTCGAGGACGGCTGCCGGACTTCCTCGGAGAATCCGCTGATCGATGCTGATTGGACCGACGGTTCGCCGACCGAGAAACGTGCCATTCCGCCTTCCTCGCCAGATCTGACCATCAAGCTCCATTTTGGTCAGTAGATGCCGGAGCATCCGGCGACTGATGCCAAGCTCGGATGCAAGCTCACGCTCGGGTGGCAGTCTATCGCCTTCCGCAAGCTCCTTCTGCGCGATGAAGGCCAACAGCTTATTGACCTCTCCGGCTGCCGGAGTTCGTCCAGGTTTGTTCACGTGGGTGATCCCGTCTAATGCCGGAATAATACCTTACTTGTGAAGGTTGTTTCTAGTCTCGCCTCGCTGCCGGACTGCACCGCCTTAAAGCTTTCGCATGCGCGAAGGTGTAAGAACCGCCTTTTCGAATCAGGAACGTCCAGACTGGGACGTACATTTGGTCCGGGGTGCCGGCATCCAACGTCATATCCCGCGGGTGAGCATGCTTCGACAAAAGCGGAGGGAGGTGGATGGTGTTCACGCCAATCGCGAGCCGACCGTTCCACGCTTGCAATCGTGGTTTCTAAATCGCGCGTACGCCGTCAATGCTGTTGCTTAGCATCGGCGTCGTCGATCCCCCTCGGGGCGCGTAGCGGGCGCGATGTGGAGTCTGAATGAACTTGGAAGATCTCGGTAAGCCAGTCTATGAACGCTCTGATCCGCGGCGAGAGATGTCGGCTCTGCGGATACAGTACCGATACCGGCATCGGCGGGGGTGGAAACGGCTCCAGGATCGAGACCAACTCTCCGGCCGCGATCCGATGGGCGATCCGATATCTCGGGACCTGAATCAAGCCGAGCCCCGCCACACCGCTGGCCGTGTAGATCTCCGCGCCTCGGACAACGACGTCGTAGGGAAGCGCAATCTCCCGAAGTACGCTATTCTGCTCGAACTCCAGCGGATATGGCTGCCCTGTCGCAGACGCGGTGTAGGCCACCATCCGGTGGCCGTCGAGATCGTCTGGCGAGGAGGGGACGCCGTGACGCTCGAGATAGGCCGGGCTCGCGAGCGTGAGTTGGTCGAAAGCAGCTATTCGGCGCCCGATCAGGGATGAGTCCGACAATTCGCCTGCGCGCACGACGCAATCGACGCCTTCGGTGATGAGGTCGACCATCCTGTCACCCTCGCTCAAGCTAAGCGAGATTGCAGGATAGCGGGCCATGAAGCCGGGCAGGGCGGGCAGAATGAAAAATCGGGCAATCGTTCCTTGCATATCCACGCGGAGCGGCCCTTTAGGCTCCGCATTCCGAAATGCGCTCTCGACCTCGTCCAAATCAGCTAAGAGGCGGACGCAGCGATCCTTGTAGAGCACTCCGTCGAGCGTCGGCCTCACGCTCCGGGTAGTCCGATCGAGGAGCCGAACTCCAAGGTCGGACTCTAGGCGCTGAATGACATGGGTCGCGGTGGGACGTGGGATCTGAAGGTCCCGTGCCGCCTGAACAAAACTTCCCCTTTCGACGATTCTGACGAAAAGGCGCATGACCTCGAAGCGATCCATCGCCCTTTCATAACTGATTATTATATTTTTTGGAATGGTGATGTTGATATTGCCAGACTACTGCAGTTTTTTGAAATGGATACTTTGGTTGTCATATTGGACATCAAAGGAGGCCGAAATGTCCAAACGTTACCAGACCGTGGTCAGTAACGGTCCGACTGGAGCCGTCCGCCTGCTCATTCCAGGGCTTACGCAATTCTACGAAGCAGCGGGCCCTATCGCCTATGCGCTTCTACGAGCCGCCTTTGGTTTGACGATCGTCACCCACGGGATCCCAAAGCTCGCCGGCCGAGCTCACGGGTCGATGGCCGACCCAATGGCCGGGTCGATCAACCTGATCACCAATGTCCTCCATCTGCCGTTCGCTTCCCATCTCGCCACCTTCGTCGCATTGCTGGAGACCTTCGGCGGACTTGCCGTCGCGGTCGGACTGGCGACGCGACTCTTCGCGCCAATGTTGGCCGTTCAGATGCTCCTCATCAGCGTCGCTCTTGGCCCGACCTATCCTTGGATCGATCGAGGTATCGAGTACCCTCTGATGCTGGGCTTTGTCGCCCTTCTGATTTCAATTCAGGGGGGAGGCCGTTTTTCGATCGATCGTCAGATCGGCCGCGAGCTGTAACATCGCAATCGCCTCAGAGTCATAGAGCGACCACCAACCCATCGATCAAAGGAGCAAACAATGCCGTTCGTTAACTTCAAGTTGCCCGAAGCGTCCCTCAGCCGGGCTCAAAAAGAAGAGATCGTCCATCGGACAACAGCCATGCTCGTGGAATATTTCTCCGAGGCTGCTCGTCCCCACACCATGGTCCTCATCGAGGAAGTCAAGGACGGTGGCTACGCGCGTGCGGACGAAGTCTTCGTAATTCCGGATGAATATCGCGCGAAAGATTGACTGCGGTCCAAGTCGCCAGGGAGAACCTTCATGACCAGCTCAACAAACAGAGTGTCCATCGTCACGGGGGCGTCGCGAGGCATCGGAGCCGCCATCGCTCGACGGCTGGCGAGCGACGGCCTTTTGGTCATCGTCAACTATGCCGGTAGCGACAAGGCCGCTGCAGCAGTGGTGGCTTCTATCGAAAAAGCAGGAGGCCGCGCCGTCTCTTGCCAGGCTGATGTTAGTGACCCGACAGCCGTGAGGCGGATGTTCGATTCCGCCGAAGCCGCTTATGGCGGGGTCGATGTTCTCGTGAACAATGCCGGCATCATGAAGCTCGCGCTGCTCGGTGAGTCGGATGACGCAATGTTCGACAAGACGATCGCGATCAACCTCAAGGGCACCTTCAACGGGCTCCGTGAGGCAGCAAAGCGTTTGCGCGATGGCGGCCGCATCGTGAGTTTATCGAGCAGCGTCGTGGGGTTATATCAGCCTACCTACGGAGTCTACGCCGCGACCAAGGCCGCGGTTGAAGCTCTGACCCACATCCTCGCGAAAGAGTTGGGTTCCCGCGGGATTACGGTCAACGCCGTCGCGCCAGGTCCAGTAGCCACCGAGCTTTTCTTGGAAGGCAAGGATCAGTCGGTTGTTGATCGCATAAGGCAAATGAACCCGCTCGGGCGTTTGGGTGAAGTCGACGATATCGCCCGGGTCGTCTCGCTGCTGGTCGGTCCGGACAGCAGTTGGATCAATGGCCAGATCATTCGGGCAAATGGCGGGGTCGTTTGAAAGCTGGTCGGCATCCCCTCCGGCTGCAAGGGCTGGTACAACACGCTGAACAGCCGACTAGTCGGCCCTTATATCAAGCGCTTCGGCACCGAGGAGCGTGACCGCTCGGGGGCGTCTCACGCGCATTTCGACTTGTCGGGCCGCCGACGTTCTGTATCACAACCTTAAAGAGTGCAATCAATTTATATCAACTTAAATGTGGGTTCGACAATCGACTGATCGCACGCGACGTGCATTCAAGAAACGCAGCCGTTGAATTGGAAAGATTGTCCCGGGCCCCAGTATCACGATGGGAACGCATTCCGCGAAGCTTGGGATGCGGCCGTCTGATGCTCAAGGGATTGCTGTTCTAGTCACGCCAAGAACGATGTTCGGCCGAAACGCCGTGTCGGGCATGGCGCCGCAAGACCTCCAAGCGGGAAATTCTCAAGGTATTTCAAAACGACGGACCCGCTCTGCTTGACGTCATCAGTCCTCGCCAGGAGTTAGTCTTGCCTCCCACTAACTCTGATGAAAAGACGGCTCGCTTCGGCCTTGAGGCTCCGCTTCGCCCGGCCGGGTTGGCCGCGCAAACATATGGTTCGGCGGAAGAGTTGCTGAAAGCCTTGAACGTCTCAGGCTCATTCGGCGCTGGGGGTAACGGCGACCTTCAAGTTCTTTGGAACGATGGCGAACGTATCCTGTGCCGGAGGGCGCTGGACGAAAATATCGATCGCGCTCGCACTGTATTGGCCGTGTTGCCCGTTGCTGAACATCCAGCACCTACGATCCTTGATCGTCTCGATAACGAGTTTGCCTTAAGAGATGAGCTGAGTTCCGCATGGGCAGCGCGACCTTTAGAGCTCCTCCGTGAAGGTGGGCGAACGATACTCGTTCTTGAGGACTTAGGCGGTGAGCCTCTTGAGTCCCACCTTGCGCACCCGATGGAGATCAGGCGCTTCTTGCGGCTTGCCATCCGGATGTCTGCGGCCCTTCGCGAGACACATGCACGCGGCTTAATTCACAAGGATATAAAGCCGGCCAACGTGCTCGTCAATTTTGTCACCGAAGAAGTCTGGCTGACGGGATTTGGGATTGCTTCCCGTCTGCCACGCGAGCGTCAAGTGCTCGCGCCCCCGGAGGTGATAGCGGGCACCCTCGCGTACATGGCGCCCGAACAGACCGGAAGAATGAATCGGTCGATTGATGCCCGCAGCGATCTTTACGCCCTCGGAGTTACGTTTTATCAGATGCTTACCAGCGTCCTGCCCTTCACGGCAGTTGATGCACTTGAATGGGTTCATTGTCATATCGCCAGGAAGCCCATGGCGCCAAGCAAACTGCTGGCGACCATACCGCTACCGATATCGCAGATCGTGCTCAAGCTACTCGCGAAGACCGCGGAAGATCGCTATCAGACCGCCACGAGCTTAGAACGAGATCTCCGCAGCTGTCTTGCCGAATACGAGCTGAAATCATCGATCGCTCCGTTTGCGCTCGGCGAACAAGATGTCTTGGACCGGCTCGTAGTTCCCGAAAAGCTTTATGGAAGGGAGCGCGAGCTCGAAGTCCTGCTGACTGCTTTCGATCGAGTAGTCACAACGGGCTCGCCGGAACTGGTACTCGTGTGCGGCTATTCCGGCATTGGCAAATCGTCCGTCGTAGGCGAGCTGCATAAGGTTCTTGTCCCGCGTGGCGGCCTTTTTTCCTCAGGCAAATTCGATCAGTATAAGCGCGACATCCCCTACGCCACCGTCGCACAAAGCCTGCAGAGCTTGATCCGACCTCTTCTGAGCAAAAGCGACGACGAGTTGGCCCGCTGGCGAGACGCGTTTCTGAAATCGCTTGGGTCACACGGACGGCTCATCACCGAACTCGTCCCTGAATTGAAGCTTGTTATCGGCGAACAGCCTCCTCTTCCGGACCTTGGCCCTCAAGACGCGCAGCGTCTCTTCCAAAGAACTTTCTGCCGCTTTCTCGGCGTATTCGCCAAGCCGGAAAACCCGCTGGTCCTATTCTTCGACGATCTTCAATGGTTGGATACTGCGACACTGGATCTTATCGAGTGCCTGCTGACGCAATCGGACCTCAGTCACTATTTGCTGATTGGTGCATACCGCGACAACGAGGTGGATGCGACCCATCGACTGGCTCAGAAACTTAGCGCAATTCGTCGGATCGGCGCACAAGTTAACGAGATTCAGCTTCCGCCACTTGGCCGCGAACACCTGTGCGAACTAATAACCGATTCCCTCCGCTGCTCGTCGGAACGAGGGATGGAGCTTTCGAATTTGCTGCACGAAAAGACAGGTGGCAATCCGTTTTTCGTGATTCAATTTCTGTATTCGCTCGTCGAGGAAGGGTTGCTAACTTTCGATGTGGACGCGGTGAGCTGGTCTTGGGACTTCGATAAACTCCATTCAAAGGGTTATACAGACAATGTGGTGGATCTGCTGGTCCGAAAGTTGGTTCGGCGGCCACAAAATACGCAGGGGATACTCCAGCAGTTCGCCTGCTTCGGTTCTATAGCTGACACAGCCACTCTTGCGATCATCTTGGGAACCTCGGAAGGGCAGATTCACGAGCTCCTCTGGGATGCGCTCTGTCAGGAATTGGTCGAGCGCCGCGGCGACAATTTCCGTTTCACACACGACCGAGTTAGAGAGGCCGCATATTCGATAATCCCGGAGAAAGCTCGTGTAGCAGAGCATCTGCGAATTGGACGCCTACTCACTAAGCATCTGCCGCAGGCCAAGCGGGACGAAGCTATCTTCGAAATTGTCAGCCAATTTAACCGGAGCGCGAGTTTGATCACCTCTCGGGAGGAACGGGAGCTTGTTGCGCAACTAAACCTCGATGCTGGCAGGCGGGCCAAAGCGTCGACCGCCTACGCGTCGGCGCTTGCTTACTTTGCGATGGGCAGCGAACTTCTGGGTGAAGACCGATGGGAATCGCAATACGAGCTGAGCTTCTTGCTTGAATCTCAGCAAGCGGAATGCGAGTTCATTACCGGGGACTTAGCCATAGCAGAAGAGCGATTGTCTAAGCTATCGGATCGCCTGGCGACCACCGTTGAACGAGCTCTGGTCGCTTGCCTGCGAATGGACCTGTATACAACGCTGAATCAAAGCGATCGCGCGGTCGAGGTAGGACTCGATTACCTCCGACATTTAGGAATCGAGTGGCCGTCTCATCCCACGGAGGAAGACGGGCGGGACGAGTATGCCCGGATCTGGTCGTACCTCGGCACGCGTCCGATACAGGACCTCATCGACCTGCCTCGTATGCGTGACCCAGTGTCCCTCGGAACGCTCGACGTACTCACAAAAATGCTCCCGCCGGCGTTGTTTACGGACGCAAACCTGTTTTCATTGGCCTGCTGCCGCGCCGCAAACCTCAGCTTTCAGAACGGGAACAGCGATGGCTCATGTGTCGCCTATGTGTGGCTCGGCACGATCGCGGGCCCGCAGTTCAATAATTATGAAGCAGGTTTTCAATTCGGCCGCCTAGGCTATGAACTGGTGGAAAAGCGCGGCTTGACACGCTTCGAGGCAAGGACGCGGTTGTGGTTTGCTCAGTTTGTGGTGCCGTGGACAAAACATGTTCGGGACTGCCGGGAGCTGATGCGTCAGGCGTTCGAAGCGGCGAACAGAACCGGCGATCTCACGATCGCTGGCTATGCCTGTAACAACTTGAACACCAATTTTCTGGCTTGCGGAGATTCCCTCGACGCAACACACCGCGAAGCCGAGCGCGGCTTCGCATTTGTGAGGAAAGCAAGGTTCGGCTTTGTTTCAGATATCATTTCCGGCCAGCTTGGTCTCGTCAGGACGTTGCGCGGCCTCACAATGCAGTTCGGCCACTTTGACGACGATCAATTTGACGAGCGGCAGTTTGAGAACCACTTGACCAGCGACGGTACATTAGCTCTCCCAGAGTGTTGGTATTGGACGCGAAAGCTTCAGGCCCGTTTCTTCGCTGGAAAATTCGATGATGCTGTAGCCGCCGCGGTTAAGGCGGAGCGATTGCTTTGGACCACGCCTTCAATTTTTGAACGGGCCGAGTGCTACTTCTATGGAGCACTAGCTCGTGCTGCAGTCATCGAGACGGCAAGTCCGGACCAGCGTCAACAGCACCTAGATGACCTCGCGGCGCAAAGTCGACAGATTGAAGTATGGGCCGAGAATTGCCCTGAGACCTTCGACAATCGCGCTGCAATGGTTCAAGCGGAGATTGCCCGGCTAGAAAATCGCGCACACGAAGCCATGGTGCTGTACGAGCGGGCGATCCACTCAGCTCAAGCAAACGGCTTTGTTCATAACGAAGCTCTCGCGTACGAACTTGCGGGCCGATTCTACTTGGCTCAAGGTTTCAAACTGTTCGGACACACCTATCTTCAAAAGGCGAGGCAGTGCTACCTGCAATGGGGAGCCCATGGTAAGGTCAAGCATCTGGATACGCTGCACCCGTACCTCGCGATAGATGAGGCTGGCGCTGATCCCACGGGTACAATTACGGCGTCGATCGAGCATCTCGACCTCGCAACCGTCGTTAAGGTGTCGCAAGCCATCTCGGGCGAGATCGTTCTGCATAGATTGATTGACACTCTGATGCGCACGGCGGCCGAGCATGCAGGTGCGGAGAGAGGTCTTCTCGTTCTCCCACGCGGGACGAAGATGCAAGTAGAGGCAGAAGCCACGAGCGACGGCAATACGCTGACTTTGCGCCAGGCCGGTCAACCTGTGACCGCGTCCACGTTGCCCGAGACGGTTCTGCAATACGTAGTGCGCAGCGGCGAGAGCGTCATTCTCGGGGATGCCGCCTTCCAATCGCCTTACGACGCCGATCCCTATATCCGGGAACGACGATCCCGATCGATACTTTGTCTTCCCCTAATCACGCAAGCCAAGCTTGTCGGCGCGCTTTATCTGGAGAACAACCTCAGCTCCAACGTCTTCGCGCCCTCACAAATTGCAGTGCTGAAACTGATAGTGTCACAGGCCGCAATCGCGCTGGAAAACTCGCGCCTCTATAGCGAACTTCAAGAGAGGGAAGCGCGGATCCGACGCCTCGTCGACGCAAACATCATCGGAATCTTTATCTTTAATATCGAAGGGCCGATCATCGAGGCAAACGATGCGTTTCTTCGAATGGTAGGTTATGATCGCACCGATCTATCTTCGGGGCGCATAAAGTGGACGGACCTGACAGCGCCAGAATGGCGCGACCATGATTTGCGAGTTGTCGGTAGCCTAAAGGCGACCGGACTTGTGCAGCCTTACGAGAAGGAATACTTTCGGAAAGACGGAAGCCGCGTGCCCGTTTTAGTCGGCGCGGCAAGCTTTGAAGGGATCAGTAACGAAGGCGTCGCTTTCGTACTCGATCTTACTGAACGAAAGCAGGCCGAAGCCGTCGCTCACGAGAACGAGCGTCGATACAGAGAAATGCAAACGGAGTTAGCTCACGCTAGTCGGGTCGCCACAATGGGCCAGCTCGCAGCGTCGATCGCGCACGAAGTAAATCAACCTATCTCGGCGACGGTTACCAACGCCGAGGCCGCGCTGAGATGGCTGGAACGTGAGCCGCCAGAGTATGCGGAGGTTCGTCAGATTCTAACAAGAATCAGAAGCGATGGATACAGGGCGGGTAACATCGTTCACCAAATTCGCGATCTGGTCAAAAAGAAAGCGCCGCGCCTGGAGATGTTAGATATTGGTGAAGCCATCAGCGAAGTTATCGAGCTGACGCGGGGCGAAGCCGAAACGAAGAGCGTAACTATCCAAACGAGTTTTCCTCCGAATGTAACCTTGATTGCTGCTGATCGTACGCAACTGCAGCAAGTGATGATGAACCTCATCATGAACGCCGTCCAAGCGCTAAACGACGCTAACTGTCTCCGTCGCGAGGTCTTGATCACCTCCTCCATCAGCTCCTCAGGCGAGGTCACGGTTTCTGTGAGCGATACCGGGCCCGGCATAGGCGGCGGGAGCCAGCGCTTGTTCGATCCTTTTTATACGACGAAGCCGGACGGCATGGGCATGGGGTTATCGATCTCTCGCTCGATCATAGAGAGCCAGGGAGGCAAGATCTGGGTAACATCAAATGACGACGGAGGAGCTGATTTTCGATTCACCCTCCCAGCGCCTCGTGGTTAGCTGCAATCCGCGAAAGCCGAGCGAGTTGGTGCCGGGAGCTAAGCGTGGCTGACTTGAGCCGGTCAAAATAGATCGCGATCTCGTATATGAGTTCGTAATTATGGAAGGTGCGCACTGTCGAGCCGATCGAAAAAGAAAGTCGCGAAGCATGGCAGTGCCGCGGCGCCTGCGAAGTCGGGACCGCTGCTGCTGCGGAGGCTCGGCCCCGGCCTCATCACGGGTGCCGCTGACGACGATCCCTCGGGCATCGCCACCTATTCGCAGGCCGGCGCGCAATTCGGCTACGGTCTGTTGTGGACAGTGTTCCTGACGCTGCCGTTCATGATCGCGATCCAGATCGTCAGCGCGCAGATCGGCCGGGTCACCGGCAAGGGGCTTGCCGCCAACGTGCTGCAGTTCGCGCCGCGCTGGATCGTGCTTTCGCTGGTCGCGCTGCTTGTCATCGCCAACACTTTCAATATCGCCGCCGACATCGCGGCGATGGCGGAGGCGCTGTCGCTTGTGATCGGCGGGCTCAACCACGAGCACGCGCTGATCTTCGCGGCGGCCTCGACCATTCTCCAGGTGTTCGTGCCCTATCGCCGCTACTCGCCGGTGCTGAAGTTCCTGACGCTCGCGCTGTTCGCCTATGTCGCAACCGCCTTCACTGTGAAAATTCCGTGGGGCACGGCGCTGCTCGCGACGGTCTGGCCGAAAGCGAATATCAGCGGCGACTATTTCCTGATGGTCGTCGCAGTGCTCGGCACCACCATCAGCCCCTATCTGTTTTTCTGGCAGGCCTCACAGGAAGTCGAGGAGATGAATCAGGGCAAGCGCGACAAGCCGCTACGCGATTTGCCAAGCGACGGCGACCCTGAAATCGCGCGCATCAAGGCCGACACCGTCGTCGGCATGGTTCTGTCCAATCTCATCGCGTTCTTCATCATCCTGACCACGGCGTCGGTGTTGAACGCCAATGGCGTCACCAACATCACTTCCGCGACGCAAGCCGCCGAAGCGCTGCGGCCGCTCGCCGGCGACTTCACCTTCGCGCTGTTCGCGCTCGGCATCATCGGCACGGGGCTTCTGGCAATCCCGGTGCTGGCGGGGTCGGCGGCTTACGGCGTGGCGGAGGTGTTCGGCTGGCGCGCCACGCTGGAGGCGAGGCCCGAGAAGGCGGTCGGCTTCTATACGATCATTGCGGCTGCGACCATCATCGGCTTCGGTCTCGGCTTTACCGGGATCGATTCCATCCACATGCTGGTGTGGAGCGCCGTTCTGAACGGCATCGTCGCGGTGCCGATCATGGCGATGATGATGCTGATCGTTTCGAGCGCAGCCGTCATGGGCCGCTTCAAGGCCCGCAAATCGCTGGTCGCGCTCGGCTGGCTCGGCACCGCGCTCATGACGCTGGCCGTGCTCGCCTTGCTCGGCTCGTCGGCGATCGACTGATCGGGCTCAGCCCTGCGACAGGGCCGTCGAGATCTGCGAGGCGATGACGAAGGCCGCGAACACGGCCGGGACGCTGATGAAGCGCACGAAATGGTCTACCGAAAGCATCTTTGTCTCGCCCAAAACAGAGTTGCCACCTTGCCCGCCGCGCTATTTCCTCCCTTTCGCGTCGTGCTGATCCTGGGCAGCGAGGATCGGAAGATACGGGTACAAATCTGCAGACCTGCACCGACGCGGTCGTGGAGAACTCGAAATGGAAAAGCGATCTTCTGGCCATAACCGAGTTACGTGCATTGATTGTGATGCTCTCAAGAGTTGTGGCACTTGGCGTGATGCGACCTGGCTCTCTATCTGCGAATCACCAATGTCTTAGCCGCTCGTTTCATCGATGACGGTTTCGTCCACGCCTGTACGCGCCACGCGATATGGCGGCCGACCTGCGCTAAAGACAGCTCGACCTTCTCGCGCAGCCAGCGCATGCACGTCGGCCTGGAGGAAAAGTGGATATGTCGACGAGGAAGTAGTGCGGTCACGAGCCTGCATGCGCATCCGGTGTTCGTGACAAAATATCGATGCAAGGTACCCACCGATCGCGCTCATCGGCTGCTCGGGGACGAGATCGAGTTAGTTTGTATCTCGCTCTCTGTTCAGTTCATCGAGGCCAGGCGAAGAGGAGAGGATGCATGCTGGGCGCCTGAGCGAAATCACCGCTAAGCTCCGGGGAGGCCTCCTATGGAGCCCGAGCTACTTCGCGGTCCCGTACGGTAGTGCTCCACCCTCGACCTTGAAAATATAACGAATGCCAAAGACGCACCTCGGCCCGTCCCTAAAGGGCAGGTTGCGGCGCCCAAGACGATCAAACTGAACAAGGTGGTCCTGGCGCGGAGCATACTACCTTGGTTAGTTCGACGCCGAAGCTGTGGTCCACCCGGCGTCGAACAAGCCTCAATCGAGTTCAGAGATTTCCGAATTTATCGCTTTTTAAGCGTCTCATCGATCCAGTTGAAGACGACCTCATCCTTGTAGGCCAGCGCGCCGGATTGGCAGTGATTCTCGGCGCCATCTTCGGCAGTAAAGCGTGCAAACGCCTTCGGCACTTGCAGCTCTTCGTACACGTGCTTAGGCTGGCCGATAAAGAAGATGTCGCTCTCGGCCTCCATAACCAAGCAGGGGCACTGGATCTGCTTGACGATACCCTTGATGGTGTAAGCCTCAGTCTTTTTGATGAAATCCGCCACTGTCGATGCAGCAAAGGTCCAGAGTCCCTGAGTCACGGTCCAGCGCAACGCGGCGCTCTTGGGCATCTCACTCTCGACGATCTTCTGACATTTCGCTGCATCTCCTGCATCGTAAGCGGCAACGGCTTCGGCCGGGAGCAACTTCCTGAGGCTGGCGTTGAAATCGTAGACACCGTCAAAGAAGACTGCGGCCCGAAAGCGATGCTCGAAGGCCGCCGCTCTCGCCGCAAGATATCCGCCCAGGCTCATTCCAACGAGAACAAGATTCTCGCCGTCTACGTCCGGCCGCGTCACCGCATAGTCGACCGCTGGAGTGACCACCTTCTCCCAATCGAACCGGAAAGGAAGTTTTTGTTCCCGCATTGGCGCACCCTGCCCCGGTCCGTCGAATGTCAGACAATTGTAGCCGCGACGGAGAGCTGGCGCTGCGCAGTAGTAAAACAGCTCTTCCAGGCTCGAGTCATAGCCGCCATGAAAGATGATCGTTGGGCGAGGCTTTCCGGAAGTGTCGACCTTGTAAAAATACCCCGGGAGGGTTGTGCCCTCGTAAGGGATGAACACGGACTCCCAGGTCGGCCCGGTTAGTTCCACCGCCTTGGCATAGGCGGCCTGCGAAGCCCTCGACTGAGAGAGAATTCGCGGATCGGAGGGATTGTCGTGGGTGTAGAACTCCGCCATCCGGAAGTATGTGGAGGTGCGCAAATAAGACTCGCGAGCACTGACGAGATGACCGGCTGCCATGCTGGCTTCAGCCCTCGCAAGGGTACGGCGGGCACGTTTCTCCCATTCGGCGATCCAGCTTTCGAAGTCACCTTCCGTGATCTTACCCGCGGTCGCGATCATCTCGCCGAGATCCGAGCCGCCATAGTACATGAAACCGAGATTGCGAACGAATTCGAAAGCGAAGTGGTCGTTCTTGAAGCCAACTTTCATAGGTCTTCTCCAGTATGTTGCTAGATCACGAGCCACGAGAAGGATAGCTCATCGAGCTCATCCTAAGTTCGCAGCTAAGCCACCAATTTCTCACCGCAAATAGCGGCCTCAATCCTCGTTGCTGGTGGCTTGCTCGCAAAGAATGATTGAGCGAAGACGTGCATGGCGGTCTTCCCGCTGCACGCCTTTTCACTTGTCCTTGGAAGCTCTGGCGGCCTATAGAGAGGCCGCAAGAATTTGCTCGCTAATCAGATCGGGCACATCTCGGCCGCGCGTCCAGTCTTGGAACTCATGCTGATCGTGAGTGCAATACATTGAGACCTCGGACGAGTGCTTTTGTCTGAGCATCTGAAGCTTCTGAAGGCTCGTGAATCGCGCCACCGCGTCCGACTGGAAAGCGATCTCTAGAGGAAGGCTCGGCGTAGGCTCCATAAAGTGAACGCGCGAGTCGAAGTAGGCATCCCCGGCGTGCAGAGACCACTTTCCATTCTCGCGATAGGCAACGCCGCAATGCCCAAGAGTGTGTCCCGGGAGCGGCACTAGCTTCGCGTCGAGAATTTCCGGAAGATCTAAGCTCCAAGCTTCCAGCCCAAACCACGTCTCGCCTGTAGACTCATACGTCTTGAATTTAGTTTGGTGCGATAGCTGATACGGTTTGTAAGGGCCTCTAAACCGTGTGCTGTCGAAGCTCTTAAGCTCCACGGCTGAAAGGTGAACTGTCGCATTTGGGAAGTCATAGAGACCGCCGGCGTGATCGCTGTCCAGGTGGGTCAGAATGATGTCGGTGACCTGCTCTGGGAGTATGCCTCTTGATTTCAGTCGCTCGTAAGCGGTCAAACGGGGGTCTACAACGATTCCCAGCTTGAAAAGAGCGTCGTCTCCGAGAAGCAGATTCGGTTGCGACATTTCACGGGTGCCGAACCCGGTGTCGAGCAAAATGATCCTGTCGCCTATCCGAAAGATAAGGCAATGACAGGGCATGGCCCTGGTTTTGGTATGCAAGAGCGGGCCCATAAGGGCGAATGTCGTGTGTTCGATAGTCAGTGCGTTGGTCATTGCTTGCTTCCTCCATTGAAGTGATTTCACGGTCGGTCAAGACCTCGGCCTATTCGGGCGCCGGAATCTCGAACGCGTTCAGAATTGCGCAGGTTAGGAGGTACAGCCCGACCAGGTAGACCATGTCCACGAGGGCCGCCCGGCCGAATGCTTGCTCGGCCTCGCGATAAAGGTCGTCATCGACCTTCCGCTCCGCAGCGAGCTGTCGCGCGAAACGATGCGCAATTTGCTCTTCCCGTGTGAGCTCGTCAGAAGAGCCGCCACCCACCAAAGCGTTGATCGCACCCTCTGGAAGGCCGGCCTTGCGGGCTACCGCGGCATGCGCATACAGCTCGTATGGCGACTTCCATACTGCGCCGACACTAAGGATCACCACCTCATGCACGCGCTTGTCTAGGAGCGTATGTTGCGAATCCGCTTGCATCCATTTCAGGAAGCCCGGAGTGATGCCTACGCTATAGAGAAACGGATTGAACGGCCCGATGAGCTCATCGGTGTCAGTGATGCCTTTGAATCCGCTGATATTTGCCCACGAGACGAGCTTTTCCTTCAACTCATCATAGAGCTCTTTTTGTTCGCCCTTAAGTGTCGTGGGATCAAGGAGAGGCAAACGCCCCCCCAAAGAGGATGTTTGTTCTGCTTTTCGAATCTGCAGCGGCATGGCCTGATTTCCCTGTCTCAGCGCAGCTCCGGAGGGGTGGTACCGCCGGATGCTTCACGGATAGGGTACTCCGCTGATGCGGTAGCTCCATTCTACTGCCGGTTAGCGCTCTAATTTCTTCATTTGAACGCATCATACTTGAGTATAATCGCGTTAGGACCCATTCATGATCGGGGCGCCAGCCGGCAGGATGCTGGCCGGTCTACATTCCCGGGTTGTCGGATTTTAATCGTCAGCTCGTTATCTACACGGGTAGTGGCCCAAGGCGCATTTCGCACTTCTCTACGGCGGGTGTAGATGTGCGGCGCCATAGCAGCCATCGACGACGTCCGCCCCCGCGAGGCCCGTGTTGCCCAATCGTTGCTAACGTGCCCGCGCGGCGGATGATACGTTGAGGCCGGCTCTCAGCTTGCAAAGCGCTGCGCGAAGTCCGCATCTTCCTGCCCAAAGCCGGTTGGGTCCGGATTGTGATTCATCGGCTGATCGCCAGCAAGATCAAGAACGTCACCGTCTCGGCGATCGCCGGCGAATGGTTCGTGTCGGCGCAGACGGAGCTGGATAGCGAGATCCGGTCAATCGGGGTCCCGCCGTCGGCATCGACCTCGGAAGCGCCCAGCTGATCGTCCTCTCCGACGGGACGGGCATTCCGCGGGCGGCGCCGACCGAGCACCGTGGAGAACGCCCACCAGACCGTCCACCGCCGCAAGAAGTTCGAAGAACGGGGAGAAAGCCAAACTCAGATTGGCCAGGTGCAGGCCAAAGCCGCCGTCGCAGGAGGGCGCGGCGCGCAAGGCAACCGCGACCAGCGCCAAGAACCACGTCGTGGTCGTCATCGAGGACCTTGAGGTCAAACAGATGGCGAAGAGGGGTTGCGGCACGGCGGAGGATCCGGGAACGCTTGCCAAGAAGCGGGCGAACGAGAACCGTGCTTGCTCGAGATCGCGCCAAGCACGATCCGAACGATGCTGGAGTACAAGTGCCGGTGGTACGGATCGACCCTTGTTGTGGTCGACCCCACCCACACGTCGGTGACCTGCAGCGACTGTGGCGTTGTCGATCCGGAATCCCGCATCACGCGGGCCCGCTACGTCTGCAGCGCGTGCGGGCGACTTCGACGCCGACGTCAAATGCGGAGAGGAACATCCTCATATCGAAGGCATCAATGCAAACGGAGGACCCTCCGGAGATGGCCTGCGGATCGAGCCACACCATCGACCGTAAGCAGGAAGAAGACACTCGTGAGGGTGGAAGCTCGGCCCTTCAGGGCCGCGAGTAGTCTTAGCGTGGGACGGGTGACAGGCGAACCGTTGCGGGCGTACGTCGGGTGGTCTTCCCCTCGATCAAAAACTGGCTCTCTCAACCGCCGCCAGAGCTCGCAGCAGCTTCAGCCGTATCGAGGACCTTCAGAGCGGGCTTTAACAAGGCGCCCTCAGGACGACTGAGTGTGACCCCGATCAAAGGATTCGAGGGGCGGATCTGGAATCGATATTGAAGCCGGTCCGTCGATCGATACGCCGATCATCTCAGTCTGCAAAAACCCAGATGTCGCCGCAGAGCCGTCTGACCAGTCGCGCCAAGCATCCGTTGCAGGTAGAGGTTGGCGTGCATCGCGAAAAGGCGTGAGTGCAAAAAAAAGATTCCACGCTCTTAGGTAATCTGGATCGCGCGACAGCCGTTAAGCGTGCCTGACTCGAAACTGGCCAGGCTATCTTCCGGCAGGTGAAGGCAAATCGCTTCGTCTTCAGTCTCCATGTCTCGATCTGCATGCCGAGAAGCGCAATCTATTAACGCCAAACGTGCTCGCAATTCGTCGAAAGACTGATGACGGCACGGCGGATAAACGCCATTGATCACTCAGTTCGGTCTGAAGAACATCATATTATCTGGGCTCCCGCCTGACGCCTTCGCGGCGATCCGGCCATTTTTACGCCCCCACAGACTGAAGTTGCGTGATGTTCTGCAAGAGCCGAAGAGGCAAATTCAGCACGTCGATTTTATCGAAGCCGGTGTGATATCGACGCGTACGCTCGCTTCAGGATCGATTCTGGAAACAACGATGGTCGGCTATCGCGGCGTCACGAACATCTCTGTGGCCTTAGGCTGCGGACAGTCGTGGTACCAGACGACCGTTGTTGTTCCAGGGACGGCACTGCGTATCGACTTGAGCGATCTTCACGTAGTCATGCGATCGCATCCGGTCATTCGCGAGCATCTTCTTCGGCATGTCCACGCGGTGATGGTTCATTCGGCCCAGAATGCGTTGTGTGGGCTACGGCACGAGGTCGAGGAGCGTTTGGCCTGTTGGGTATCCCTCGCCCAGGACGCGTCTGAAGCGCGGGTATTGCCGCTGACGCACAATGATCTGTCGCTTATTCTTGGCTTACGACGTCCTAGCGTGACTGGGGTTCTGAACCGATTCGAAGACCGGGGATGGATCCGCAATACGAGAGGTGCGATCGAGGTTCGCGACGGAGCCGCTCTTAAGCAGACAGCATGCGGCTGTCTTCGTGTCATCGACCTCGCCTACCGGACGGCAATTGAGCTCTGTTCCAGTGCCGAGGCGTTTGTTCGGCCTGCCGAGCGCGTGGAAAGTGAGTCGTCCCTTGTGGGATGACGTTTGAACCAAGCTTGACCGTTGACGCTTATCGATCGCGCTTTCGCGCGCGCAGCGTTTGTCTCTCTGCCTTCCAATGTACGAAACGTACAAATCTGCTGCAGCATCGACACACAGATCGCCCCTAACGGCGCGCTCTGTTCGTTTCGTACCAAGTTGGCGCGCTCTTTCCCGATCGGGTCGTGCACATTGTTCAGCGAGGCGCGGCGATCTCGTCGCTGCACTCATCAAGCGCTGCTCGGAAATGAGCTGCGATACGGTTGGTCAACGATGACCTTTGGGGGCGAAGCTCACCTAGCGGAGCTAGGGGCGTTGGCCTGAAACGAATGGAGAGTTAGATGATGAAGTCGCGAACCAAGGGCGCTCTGCTCGGCTCCGCAGCTGTTATGATTGCTCTGAGCGGAGCTCACGCCGCCGATCTTCCCGTCAAGGCCAAGGCAGTCGAGTATGTGAAGATCTGTTCGCTCTACGGCGCCGGCTTTTACTATATTCCCGGTTCTGACACTTGCATCAAGCTGGGTGGCTACCTGCGTGTCGATCTGAATTTAGCTACGAACAGCGACTTCACGGGCGCGTTCACGAGTTCGGCCGGTGCGCGCAATCGGCTGAGCAACTACTACACGGGGCGCGCGCGGCAGGATCTCAACATCGATACACGCACGGCGACCGAGTACGGTGTACTCCGAACGTACTTCGATGCGACGTTCAATTGGACCACCGACACCTACACCGCCAATCCGGCTGTTCCCGGGGCTACCGTCTATTCAGCGATTGGCGGCGGCGCGACAGTCTCCCCAGCATCGGGTCCTGCGAATGCGAGCGGCGGCGCGCTCAACAGCGGTGCCTTCGGTCTGTACTACGCGTTTATTCAGTTTGCGGGCTTCACCATGGGCAAATCGGTCTCGCAGTTCGATGCGCCATGGGTGAACTACCCTGGAAACAACTTCGATGGCCTCGTCGGTGGCGGCGGCACGGTGACCGGCGTGAACCAGTTCACGTACACTGCTGATTTCGGTCAGGGCATCACGGCTGCTTTCTCTGCCCAGGATCAAACGCAGTATTTCCAGGCGGGTAGCGTCAATCTGAGCGGCGCGTCGGCTGCAGGTATGATCGGTGGCTCTTACGGCTCGAACAACATCGGCGGTTCGCGGGCCCCCGACCTGGTCGCCATGGTTCGTGTCGACCAGTCTTGGGGCCTCTTTCAGGCGTCAGTGGCCGCTCATGACAATCATGTAGGCTATTACGGCGCGACTGAGCCCACCGGCCATCCGGATGACAAGTGGGGTTGGGCAGGGCAGCTGGCACTCTCGATCAAGAACATTCCGACCGGCGCCGGCGATACGCTCAACATCCAAGGTGTCTACACGGACGGCGCCACGCGCTACAATCTGCAGAGCTTGGCGAACGTTACCTATGCGATGTACGGCGGGACGAATACCGCGGGCGCTTACCAGAGCCTCGGAATCGCGAGTGCCCCGGACGTCGTTTACACCGGGACGACGGCAGCTACGGGCACGAGCCTCGAAACTATCAGAACCTGGGGCTTTCGTGGCGCCTACACCCATAACTGGGACCCGTACTGGAACTCCGCGATCTACGGTGCCTGGGCGTCGATCAACTACGGCTCCCGCGGTACCGCTGCGATCTGCGCTAATATGGTTGGTCTGCTTGCGCTGACTGGCACTTGCAACCCGAACTTCAACATCGCCCAAGTCGGTGTCATCACTCGTTGGACGCCGGTGAAGAACTTGACGTTCTCAGCCGACCTGAACTGGACCCGTTTGGATCAGAAGTATTCCGGAACGGTCACGGCGCCGGCGGCTGCTGCGGTCGCTAAGCCGGCGGCGGTGTACGAGCTGAAAGATCAGGACACCGTCACGCTGCTTTTGCGCGCTCAACGCAATTTCTAAGTCGAAGAAAGGAGAGCCAACTACTCTATGAACTAAACCTCCAGGAACCTCCGGTAGGTGCCCCTACCGGAGGTTTTTCCTTGTCTGCGATAGAAGGGCTGCCCGCGGAGATCGGTTCCTCGGTGTGGATAGAGTTGCTAAGGGTCGTAAGATGTCGTTGTTCAATGTCCCCTCAAGCATGGCAGCAGTTAATGGGCTTGCCGATCACATGAGCCCGCGGATTGCGAGGTTCGATGTTCCTGAGCCCGGACACCACGAAGTCCTTGTCAAAGTCTCCGCCGCCGGTCTCAATCGGGCGGACATAAGCCAATTGATAGGTCGCTACCCGGCGCCCCCAGGCGCCTCGACCATTCTCGGCCTCGAGGTCGCGGGCACCATCGTTCGCGTCGGCTCCCGAGTTACGAGGTGGCGTGAAGGCGAGGAAATCTGTGCGCTGCTTTCGGGCGGCGGATATGCTGAATATTGCACCGTTCCCGAAGGCCAATGCTTGCCAAAGCCTGCGCATTTGACGATGGCTGAAGCGGCCAGCCTTCCGGAAGCGTGCGCGACAGTTCAAAACTCAATTTGGCGGGTCGGCAACCTTCAGGCAGGGGAGACTGTCCTGTTTCACGGAGGCGCCAGCGGGATTGGAACTACGGCGATCCAGGTTGCGACGGCGCGGGGACATATGGTCTACACAACCGCGGGAACGGATGCGAAGTGTTCATTGGCTACCGGCCTAGGCGCGAAACTTGCGGTCAATTATCGCACAGATGACTTTGCAGCGAGGGTGCTCGCAGCAACCGAGAGCCGCGGCGTGGACCTCATTGTCGACATGGTTGGTGGTAGCTATCTAAAGCGCGATATGACTTGCGGAGCAATGAATAGTCGGGTCGTCGTCATTTCGTTTTTGGAAGACAACGAGGCGAAAATCGATCTGCGTACGATGATGACAAGAGGAATGAGTCTTCTGGTCGCATCGATACGCAATAAAGCGATCGAGTATAAATACGGTCTTATGGAGGAGGTGCGACAGCACATTTGGCCCTTGATAGAGTCATCTAAAGTAAGGCCCGTGGTCGATCATGTTTTGCCGTTTGCAGCAGTCGCGACCGCTCACGAGTTGATGAAGAAGGGCGATCATAGCGGCAAGTTGATACTTGAAATATCTTGAAGGACTACCACTCGATCGGCAGGCTTTCTACTCCATAGACGAGCATGTCGTCCTTGAACCTCAAGGATTCGGCCGGCGCGGCAAGCCGCAATCCGGGCAATCGGCGAAGGAGCGTTTGGAAAACGATCTGTAGTTCGGCGCGCGCGAGGGGTTGCCCCAAGCAAGCATGACGTCCAAACCCAAATCCAAGCTGCCGTCGCGCATCTCGCGTGACATCGAACTGATCCGGATTGGAGAAAACGGTTGCGTCCCGGTTGGCGGCGGGATTGAAGGCGACAATGCCTTCGCCGGCGCGAATAATTTGACCGCCAATTTCTACGTCATCAATGGCAACCCGTCTCTGACCGGCATGCGCGATGGAAGTGAAGCGAATGATCTCTTCTACCGCTGCTGGTATCAGAGAAGGGCTGTCTCGGAGCAGGGATAGCTGTTCGGGATGTTGGAGCAGAAGGAGCGTGCCGAGCGAGATCATATTGGCCGTCGTTTCATGACCAGCAACAAGCAGCATACGCGCGAGGCTGACAACTTCGTGCTCAGTAAGCTCGCCGGATCGCACGTGCGTCACCATGATACGGCTCAATAAATCGTCCTTCGGTTCGCGATCCTTCTGCTTCAGCAAGGTCGCTAGATACTCGTCGACGAGTTCGCGGCCAGCAGAAAGGGCTTCCTCGGCGGAAGCAGTGTTTGAGGTGAACACGCGGGTTCGGGACTGGAAAAAGTCGTGATCGGAATGCGGGATGCCGAGCAGTTCACAGATGACCGAAGAAGGGACGGCAATCGCAAAGCGGTCGACGAAATCGGCGGGCGGCCCCTCCGCAATCATTCGATCGAGGATGTCGTCGATGATCCGCTGCAAGGTCGGGCGCAGTTCCTCGACCCGCTTGACCGAGAAATCGTGTGCGACCATCTGTCGGTGTTCAGTATGCCGAGGAGGATCCATCGTCTGGAAGGATGGATAGCGCTTGCGCGATGCATGAAGGGCTGCGCTTTGGCCAGGGAAGCCTGGTCGGTTCGGATCGGCGCTGAAGCGCGGATCCGTCATGACCATCCGGTAATCGTGATGCCGCGTGATGACCCAGACTTCGTCGCCATTCCAAAGGGAAGCCCGAACAACGGAGCGGTCGTCAGGCAGGTTTAGATATTCTGCCGGAGGGTGGAGCGGACGCTGGCGCGGCATCGGAAACGGAATTGCAGTGGTTCGGGCCGAATAGGGGCACGATCCGCCGATGCGGCCGTCCTTCGCTGCATTCACATCGTCGTGGTTAGACATGTTGGGTCCATTAGAATGTTGTGAGAAACGAAGGTGCGTGGGTCCGCGTGACGATTCACGAAGTATTTATGACTGACGGCGATGGACGGTTCGAACGCGTACCAGGTGATTGTGGGTGCTGCCGAGGCCTGTGATCGACGGCGCCGTGATGACGTAGCTGTAACTGTGCATCGGATAGAGAAAGACGGCGTCGTTCGAGAGCATGGCGGTGATGTCGCAATAACGGCGGCGACGAACGGCAGGGTCTGGCTCGGCACGAGCGGCCGCAATCATCGGCGCCATGCGCGGGTTATCGTAACCCATGAGCTTGTAGATGATGTAGCTGAACGGCAAATCCGGCTCGCCGCCATAATCGGCAATGCGAAACTGTGTCAGCTCGAAATCACCGCGCAAGGCCAGTGGAAAGATCCGTGATGGCTCGTAGACCTGTAAAGTTACATCGACGCCGATCGATCTCATGTACTCCTGCAGAATGGCATTCAGGCGCCGTCCATCCGGAGAGGAGTAACCATTGACCGTGAAGCGGACGGGCTTATCGAGCTCCTTCAAAATAGCGATAGCCTTCGATGGGTCATAACTGCGCCAGTCGCTGTCGCAGTGCCAAGGAGAGTCGCTTGTCACGAAGCCGTCTGATGGAACAGCAAGGCCCTGGAAATAGCCGTTGGCCAAACTTGGGGCGTTGAATCCGTGGATGACCGCAGCTCTAGCACGAGGGTCGTCGAACGGCGGTTTGCGGTGATTGAACATCCATATGAAGCCCGAAGCATCAAGGCTTTCGTGCACGGCCAATTGCGCGCTCTTTTTCGCGGCAAGAACATTCGATGGATTGTCAATCCAGGCGATGTCAATGTCACCGGCTCGTAGCGACTGAAAGCGCGCGTTCTCGTCGGGTATAAACCGGAACAGGATCCGGTCGCTGGCGGGTTTGCCGCTTTCCCAATAGTCGACGTTTCTACTTAGCGAAATATGATCGTCCGAGATCCAGCGCTCGAATATGAACGGGCCCGTTCCAATAGGGTGCCTGTTGAAAGCGGCGGCGTCGGCCTGAATGGCGGCGGGCGAACCGATGAGGTTCATCGGGTGGTCGATTGCGAGGGCGGTTTGCAGGCCGTACCAAGGAGTCTTCAGGACGAAGCGAACGGTGCTCGTATCAATGACGTCCACCCGCTCGAGTGGCTCTAGGAAAGTCGTATTCAGTCCAAGACCAAGAGCCGGATCCAGAATTCGATTGTAGTGGAACGCCACCGCGTCTGCGTCAAAGGGTGTGCCGTCATGGAAACGCACGCCGCGACGCAGATGAACGACGGCACTCCGGCCATCCGCGGCGAGCTCGAATGCGGTCCCAAGGCGAGGCATTGGGGCGCGGTTGCCTTCAAAATCTATTGCGAAAAGCCCCTCCAGAACCGCCAGGGACACCGAAATGGTGGCCTGGCTCATCGATTTTACGGTCCCGATCTCGAAGCCAGCGATGCTCTGATACAGCCCAATGGTCAGCGGCCGAGCCGCGTCGGCTGCCGACAAGCCCGCTGAAAAAGGAAGTGCAGCTAGGCCGCGGCATATGTCTCGGCGGGTTGGTGGTCTCATAGACGGGCCATCTCTCGCTCTCAGGCCGTTAGCGGGCCGCTTCCGCGAAATTAGGCTACGTTTCTCGACTTCGCCCGCCACCTCTCCAAGGATAGGCGGATCGCTTGAGTAAGGCCCTAATACGTGCTCGGATTGGCCAGATCACGCAGCCCCCCAGATCTGTAAAACGGAGTGCCGAATGAAGCTTCGCGTTTCGGTCGCCGGGATCCTGAAGCGCGAAGGGTCAGATACTTTGCGGCTATGAGCCCTGTGGGCGGCATCGACGTCGAAAGCGCCCAGCCCATCGTTCTCTCCGACAGGACCGTGCTCGGCATCCCGCGGGACGCCGCCCCGAACGACGGCGGATGGAGCACGACCACCGGACTGTCCATGGTAGCAAGAAGGGATCGAAGAACCGGGACAAAGCAAACTCAAACTGTCCTCAGGAGAAGTCTCTTCAATCGCTATGGGTGCGGCATCAGAACCTTGCCGGGATTCATGATACCTTTCGGATCGAGCAATTGCTTGATGCCGCGCATGATGTTCAATGAGGCAGCGTCGCGCGTCTGACTTAGGGCTTCGCGTTTGAACAGGCCTATGCCGTGTTCCGCGGAAATTGAGCCCAGATGGTCTGAAACGACGCGGTGAACCGCGCCGTTGATTTCGTCCGACATAGAGGAGAATAGTCCTCTCGGCATATCTCTAGGCTGTACCACGGTGTAATGGATGTTGCCGTCGCCCAGATGACCGAAAGGCATAGGCCGGCAATCGCGACAAACGCGTTGTACGGCCGCGTCCGCCTCGATCAGAAACGCGGCCACCTGACCGGCGGGGACGGATATGTCGTGCCCGACGACATCCCCTTCGCGCCGCTGGGCTTCGCCTGCCACCTCCCGTAGATTCCACAGAGCTTGAGCCTGATCCAAACTGGTTGCGATTATGCCATCCTCAACGACAGCTTGATCGACGGCAGTAAACAGAAGCTCCTCAAGCTTACGCCGCAGCTCCTTGTCTGTCGCGGAGGACAGCTCGATGAAAACATACCATCGGTGTTTTGATGGAGTTGGAAAGCGGCAACTCGGCATATTATTGACGACGCAAGCAAGACCTTCTCCGGACAGCAACTCAAAACTCGTAAGTTCGCCGGCCGCGATCTCATATGCTTTTGCGAGGAGCACCAGAGCGTTCTCGACGGAATTGAGCCCAGCCAGACCGGTTTCAACCGTCGGGCGCTCAGGAACCAATTTGAGCATGGCGGCGGTGATGATCCCGAGCGTTCCCTCGGAGCCAATGAAGAGATTGTGAAGATTGTAGCCCGTATTGTCCTTTTTCAGCTTCCGCATCAAGCTAAGTACTTCGCCATTGGCCAGGACGACCTCCAAGCCGACGACTTGGTCTCTCGTTATCCCATAAGAGAGCGCTTGAGTGCCGCCAGCATTGGTGGCCACGTTTCCGCCTATAGTGCAGCTGCCATCCGAGGGTAGCAACAGAGGTAGCATACGGTTAGCCGAGGCTGCAGCTTGACGCGCGTTCCGCAAAATGACGCCTGCTTCGCATGTTATCACGTTGGCAGCAGTATCGACCTCGCGAATTCGGTCCATTGCTTGGAGAGACAAGACTATCTCCCCGGACACCGGTATTTGCCCTCCGACCAGTCCGGTATTGCCCCCTTGGGGCACGAGTGGAATGGAAGAGTCACTCGCAAGGCGGACAATCGAGCAAACTTCCGCTGTCGATTTTGGTCGCACAACAGCGCGAGATTTTGCGGCAATGCTGTAACGGCTGGGTTGTTGTAAGAACGGCCATTGCTTTTCGAGGTCCGTGATGACGTTACGCTCTCCAACGATGGCCCTTAACTCCGCCAAAACCTGCTGATCCAAGGGCGCCACTTTCGTTGATTCGACCACCTGCTTGTCCTCGTCAGTCGGTTTTGCTGTTCAGCTGAAGATATTCCGATGAAGCGCCGAGCTCCCCTATCTTACGTCAGGACGCGCTGACAGGCTCAGTGCTTCTAGATCGCTGACCTGCTCCTGAACCCTGCGGGCCCGGTGCGCTGCAATACGAAGTGCGTTGTCTATTCAAAGAGTTCCATGCAAAGCGCCGCTGCACACTGCATTCATATCGTGCGAAATCGTAATCTAAGTGCTTATTGAATTGACATATAATAAGGTCTTGGATAGGTAGTTAGCCACCTCGATTTCGAAACCAAGAGGGCAGCTTCTGGATGGAACGGCGTATATATCGCTGCCGTGTGCGACCGATAAAAAGGGCGGTTGCTGAATGGAATCGGACCCGGGAAGAAGCGTAATCGCTTCCGCGTTAATAGCGGAGTTCTCGTGTTGCGAAAGACCAGCTCCGCTTCAGAGAAGAAAATGGGCGGCGGTCCGCGAGCCGTCATGGGAGATCCGAATGCTTGTGACACCGTCCAAGGGCGTTATAGTCGCGCTGTTCTGTGTGGCCTGTGTGATCCTTGGCGATGCTCGGCTGTTCGCCCAGCAGCCACAACTTGCGCCTGAGCGCACACTCGACGAATTGAAAGCGGAGACTTTGATCCGCGTCGAGCGGGGCGGCTACCCGGCCATCGGCATCAAAGTGGACGATGCGAAGGAAGCATTGGCCAACATTCATTCGTTGGATCGAGATCAGTGGGCAGCAGCATGGGGCATGATCGGCGATCGTTACCGAGATGCCGCTCGGAAGGCTGGGCCGGATCAGGCTCGCGCCTTGTTCCATCAAGCCTTTCAATATTATAGCTTCGCTAGATTTCCGACGCTGAATTCAAGCGGCAAGCGAGCTGCTTACGAGAAGGCCGTAGACGCCTACCTTGAATATGCCAAGTTCGACAAGCCTCGGTTGGAAGTCGTTCGCATTCCATTCGAAGGTAAAGAAATCGTGGGCTATCTCCGCTTGCCAGAAGGCAATCAACCCGCTCCTGTCATGATTATGTGGGGTGGCCTCGACTTTCTGAAGGAGCAGGCGGCCGACACCTTGCTACCGCTTGTCAAGCATGGCATTGCAGCATTCGCCGTCGACATGCCGGGCACTGGTCAAGCGCCGATACGAGTTAGCCTGACAGCGGAGCGCATGTACTCGGCAATCATAGATTACTTGCAGACTAGGCCGCAACTTGATCGCAAGAAGATAATGATTTGGGGGGTGAGCTGGGGCGGCTATTGGGCCAGCAAAGTCGCCGTCACCGAGAAGGATCGCGTCGTCGGAGCCATCAATCAAGGCGGGCCAATCGACGCTTACTTCGATCCGGCATGGCAAATGAAGGCGCTTGGTACTCGTGAGTATCTGATGGACCTCTTTGCCGCGCGAGCGGCCATCTACGATAACATCAACACCTTGGACGAATTTCTCGCGATCGGGCCCAAGATGTCCCTTGTCAAGCTCGGCTTCGTCGACCGTCCTTCCGCCCGGATGCTATATCTCAACGGGGCGCTGGACACACAGGTGCCCATCGCTGACCTGACCATTCCGCTGCTCCACGGCTCGATCAAGGAAACTTGGGTGAACCCCAACGCTGGCCACGTCGCGTTCGCAGATGGCTGGCCGATGAGTCGCATTACAAAGGAGGTCGTCTGGCCCTGGGTCCAGAAGGTACTATCGGAGCAGGAGTAAGACTTACTGGTTCATCACACCCTCGCAAAAGGGTTTGTATTTTCTGGCCCTAGGCGGGGCGTGCCGGGCGAGCCACTGCGCTCCACCTAAGGCCGACCGGTAACGCCACCCAGTTTGATTCGAGTGACGAAAGTCATCCATAAACCCGGATCGGGAATGTGACGACCCAAGTGATCTTTGCTTGCCAAAAGTGCAGTGCTGCCTTCGTCGCTAATCAGATCCGCAGCGAACGTCCCACCTTGCGGCAAATATTCCGGTGCACCCACTGCAGAACCCAGGTGCATTCATGGGAAGGTGATTTTGATTTTCTGAACTGGCGTCCTGTTTCGCAGATCGACAGCTGATGGCGAGGCGGCACGCATGGCATTTGAGGTGCGAGGGGTGTCTGGGTCTGTCGATTATGAAATGCTCCGCCTGATCGCGGTTCTTAAAAAGATCAAAAACCCAACTTTGCGCCGCGCGGTCATCGCTATGATCGAAGAACTTGCGCAAAAGACCGGTGAAACTCCGAATTAAGCACCAATTCCCTGGCGAGATTGCGTAATTCCAAGCTGAATACGAGCTTGGCTCATTTGGGCAAGCACGCGCGTCAAGTCCGGCGGGCTCGACGAGCAGCTCGAGGGAGCTGGGCCATTCGGCGTGTGTTTAAAGAGAAAGTCGCGCAGCGGCGGCTATGGGCCGGCTTTCGACCTTTCCTACGACTCCGTCGACCGGATCGACAGATTACTTTTCGCCGGTATCTAATGCGTCGCAGAGTAGCGCCTCCGCCCTTGCGCTTTGCACCGATGCCGATTTCAACGGTCTCCCGCTCTATGCGGCCGGCTCGCCACAATCGATCCAGCGCAGTTGCAATGTCGTGAGCCTCACCGCCGCAGATGCGCTGAATTTGGCCGGCAGTCTGCCAAGCATGTCCGATGATCTTGGTTAATTTGTCATCGAGCGGACGTGTCATGAAATGCAAGCCTATGAGACAATGACTTGAGCCCGCCGTCGTGCGTCCCGTCGCCGTGCCCGGCGTTGTCGCCGACGTAGTGCCCTATTCACTAGGTGTGGGAGAGACGGTACTGCCGGCGGGCGGAGTTCGTGGCTGGGTAAGTCTAACGCCGGTTCAGGAATCGGCGGGCGTGCCTCCATGAAAGAAAGTACCGAGCGTCCTTCATCGGTAATTCTCCAGCCCCCATTTTCTCGCACGACGAGGCGTTGCGAGAAGATGTCGAGATCCGGCACGCGCGCGCCGAGTCGTTTGGTCCGCTCGGCCCAATCTCGTCCGCTGGTCGCAAGTATCGCCATGTCTTTTTTCACGTCCGTGATCGTTGCGAAACCGCCCGGGTAGCTCACCAGGATCTTGAGAACCGTGACCTGGAAATTCACCTCATCAGCCCGTCGACCAATGCCACATCGTCGGCAGCTTCCCAAAAGGTGCTGCGTCGACGCGGGGCGGAATTGCGTCCGGTTGGCCGGTGCAGCCGGTTCCCCCCGGCTCGCGAGTTGGGGCCGCTGCGATCTCCAACGGATCTTCTCCGTGAGCCTTTTCGAGCCCCGGTGCCTGTTTGCGAATGGGATTGCTGACCATAGGAGCTCGCGGATCGCAAAGCGGACCATTACCACGTTTTCCCGTTCCTGTGACAAATCCGCCGTGCCGATAGAAAGAACCGTCGCACCGGTCCAGTAGCCCGCGCCAGGAGCGCCTATGAGATCTCTCTGGGCGCTGCGGCGAACGTGATGGATCTTGTGGATTTTTCTGCCCCGATCAGTGATGCCCAAGAAGAGCTAACGTCGGTTGCCACGGCCGCTCGTGCGTTGGCCGACGGAATGCACCCTCGGCAGAGCGCCACGGCGGGGCGCGGCATCCAAAATCACTCAGCTTTTTGAATTGTGCTCGGCGTCTGGACATGCGGCGAAAACAGCAGGGCCCGTCGGGCCCGCGCGTCCTTCTCGCCGTGACCTCTAGTATCTAGTGGCCGACCCTTGGCGCACTCCTATCTTTTGTTAGGTGCTTTAACGAAGCGCGGGCGCGACCCTCGAAGGATTGGAGACCGTGTCTAGACGTTCCTCTCACGCGTTGCGATGGCCCCGTGAAAACCAGCGATCCCGACCACTTCGACCCATTTATCGAACTCCGTCTTCGAACTGCTCGGGTCTGCGAGCATTTTCCGGCGAGCTATTGGACCGAATTGCGCCGGAATGGCAGCTATCCGTTCACATTTTTGCGGTCACTCACGCAATTTCGGTTAATGGGCATTGCGGTCCCAGCGAGCTGCGGGGGGGCTGGTTTGGGAATCGGCGCCGCCTGCGCCGTCGTCGAGGAGGCGCACAGATTGGGGTGCGACTTCGGGCGTATCGACCTTCAATACGCGCTGTGCTTTGCGTTGGCGAGTCAAGCCGATGCGTTGAAGATGCGGCCGTGGCTAATTGATGTAGCAAGCGGCCACAGTCGACTTCAAATGTGCAACTTCATTGGTGGCGGTGTGGAGTTTTCATACCAGGTGACGCCCGAGGGCGGGCGCCTCAGCGGGCGAACGTCATGGCCCGAGCGGATAGAGCATAGCAATCTAGGGCTGTTGATCGCCCGCCGGGGAGATGGCAATGGCCGGGTGTTGGTCGTCCTTGAAGTCGGATCGGCCAACGGCGTTTCCCTCAAGGCACATTGGAGCGAGTCAACGAAGGGGCAAGTCTTTTTGGTGGCGAAGAATGTGATGGTGAAGCGCGGTGACCTCGTGTCGGAAGAGGGGGTCGTCAGACGCGCAAAAGCAGCAAGGTCGTTGCTGTTATGCGCGGGCCGTCTAGGGGACGCTAGAGCGAGATACGACGCAATGTCGAAGTTGCGCCCTACAAATATCGTCGACACGGCGACCGTGAACGCACGCAAGGAAATCAGGGGCGCTAGAGATACGCTAAGGCTGGCAGCGGGTCTGCTGGACCGAGGAGACGACTGTGGGAAGGAAATCCTTCTGGCGGAAGAAGGTTCGCAAAGGTCGATGCGTGCAGTCGCCGATCTCTTGGGTGAACAGTCCCACGGATGACGCGCGGCCTGATGCCCGTGGCTAGGGTTGAACCGAGTACGATTCCGTTCCCGTTGCAGGCCGGGCATCGCCTGCACCTCCCGAGACTAGCTGCCGGCCATTGCGGCCGGCAGCCTTTTTCGTGGGATCCGTTAGCAACTCGCCGGCTATCGACCGACTCGATAGTGGAGGCGGAAATGGAGGAACTGAATGTGGGAGCTCTTTCCCTTTCCCGATGAGACGGATCTGGAATCCTTCAATCAACACTACTTAAGAGGTGTGTGTATTGCTGGTGTTCTGGTCTTGATCGTCTTGACAGTCGGCTTGTTGACCTCCCGCATCTTCGGCAATGAGACCCAAAGAAAAGAAGGCAGCCTTTCCTCTCATTCTTTGGCTTCCCAGACCGTTCAAAGTTAGTTTCGTGCGCCGCATAACGCTGCTTCGCCGAGGAATTCCGCAATTTTTAGGAAAGTGTCTAGGAGCCATGACCAGTCGACCTTTGCCTCTTGCCGGCGTTACAGTCGTCTCGATAGAGCAAGCTATCGCTGCTCCGCTTGCCAGCCGGCATCTCGCCGATTGGGGAGCTGAAGTCATCAAGATCGAACGTCCCGGTAGCGGCGATTTCTGTCGTGACTACGATTATGTAATGGACGGCGTGTCGAGCCAATTCGTCTGGACGAACAGGTCGAAAAAGAGTGTCGAGCTCGACCTGAAGGAGGCCGGCGATCGAGAGGTTCTAGAATCGTTGATAGCTGGCGCCGACGTGTACGTGCAGAACCTCGCGCCGGGAGCCGCGAGCCGTATGGGTCTCGGCGGGGACGAATTAGTGAGAAAGTATCCACGACTAGTGGCATGCGATGTTTCAGGTTACGGAAGCAACGGGCCGCTTAGCAGCAAGAAAGCCTACGACTTGCTCGTGCAGTGCGAAGTCGGCTTGCCGTCCATCAACGGCGATGACGAGCGTCTCGCGAAATGCGGTGTGTCGATCGTCGACATCGCCACCGGAATGTACGTGCTACAGGGCGTGTTGATGGGGTTATACACGCGGGAGCGAACCGGCCAGGGTTATTCGTTCGAGGTCTCGCTGTTCGACTCGATTTCGGAATGGATGAGTTATCCGGCGAACTATGCGTTCGGGGCGGGGAAGCCACTGCAAAGGACCGGTTTGCGGCATGCGACAATCGCTCCTTATGGTCCATTCAGGACTGGAGACGGCCATTCGGTGTTTCTTGCCGTTCAGAACCAGCGTGAATGGAGCGCTTTCTGTCGGGAAGTCCTGATCGCGCCTTCCCTCGAGAGTGACAGCCGGTTCGCTACGAACCCGGATCGAATGGAAAACCGTGACGCATTGACAAGTGAGATTGAAGAGCGGTTCGGAAGGATGTCGAGCTCGGCGGTCGTGGCGTCGTTGGATCAGGCTTCGATCGCCAATGCACGCTTGAACGATACAATGCAGTTCCTTCAGCATGAGCAATTGTTGTCGCGTGATCGGATCCGGTCGATCAAGACGCCCGCCGGTAGCGCCATTGGGTTTCTGCCCGCCGTAACCATAAAGGGCATCGAACCCGTCATGGGCGCCGTTCCAAAACTTGGTGAACATAGTGAAGAGGTACGCAACATGATCGCGCGAGGAACCAGGACATGAACGCTCCCGTGAAAATGACGCGCAGCTACCTCGCGGTTCCTGCGCACCGCTCGCGGTTCGTCACGAATGCGGCCTCGTCGAATGCAGACGCGGTGTTTCTCGACCTCGAAGATGCTGTCCCTCTTCTAGAGAAGCCTAGCGCGCTGAATGCATGCGTAGAGGCGCTGCAAAATGTGGATTGGGGAGGAAAACACGTCGCTGTTCGCGTGAATTCAGTCGACTCGACCTTCATCCAAAGCGAACTCGAGCGGCTCGTGGAGTGCGATCGTCTGGACGCGGTCATAATACCGAAGGCGGAAAAGGATCGCGAAATCGCAAAGATAGGAGAGATCTGCGCCGCACGCCGTAGGTCCGGCAGTCGGCCGATCGGGCTGGAGCTGTTGATAGAGACGGCCCTAGGCGTCGCGAATGTCGACAATCTCGCGGTTGCCCACGAACATATTCAAGCACTCCATTTCGGGGTGGGTGATTTCGCGGCTTCGATAGGTGCTCGATCCACGACCGTCGGCGTATCGCCGGGCGGGTATCAGAACATCTCAGTGGACCAGAACGTCGTTCTGACCCCAATCGATCTTTTTGCTTATCCAATGATGCGCATCCTGGTTGCGGCACGTTCTCGTGCTCTCCGCGCCATCGATGGTCCGCATGGGGACTTTTCCAATTTGGATGCTTGTTACCTCAACGCCCGGAAGGCCGCCTCGATGGGGTACGATGGAAAGCAGGTCATCCATCCAAGCCAAATTAGTCCCACCCACCAGGCTTTTCGACCGGCAGACGACGAGCTTACTCAAGCGAAAAGGATCGTCGACGCGATGAAGGAAGCCGAGTCTCGAGGGCTGGGAGCGACGACGGTCGATGGAAAGATGATTGACGCAGTGAACATCAAGTTGGCCCAACGCCTTCTAGCTTTTTCAGGACAATAATACCATTAAGGCCGGTTGGGCGGAATTGCGAATGTGCCCGCCCGGCTCGCCCTCATCGATCCTGCTACGGTTACTCCCTTTCCTGGCGTCATCCCTATCGAAAGATAGGTGAGGGGATGCTACGGTTTGAGCAGGATCGAAGCCAGGAGGGTCACCCCTGGAGATGGCAGAATATAAAGAACTTCGGCGTCCGCGGTTGGACCGGTGGCTAGAACTACCGGAAAGGCCCGCCTTCGTGGTGCTGCAGGCCCCGGCCGGTTTCGGCAAGTCGGTTTTGCTTCGTCAATGGGAGACTGCGCATGGAAGCTCATGGGTAGTTTGGACGCGAAAGAAGCGGAGTGGGACCGACAGAAGCGACCAGGATGCGTTCGGGCTTGTTAAAGAACTAGCCGCCGGCAATGCCGGCGGCGTTATCGTTTTCGATGATGCAGACGAATATTTTTCGGACGAGCCAGTTGGGCGGTCGCTCGTCGAATGGCTCGAGCGACAAAGTGAGCCACCCACTATCATTCTTGCTTCGCGAAAGAGGCTCGCTGTTCCTCTATCGAAGCTGAGGCTAAGGGGGCGCGTTGCCGAAATCGGCCGCGATGAACTGCGTTTTTCGGCCGCGGAGGTGAGAGAGCATCTCGCCGATCAGAATGCCGAGCAGGTCGCGCAAATCGTCGAGAGCACGGCCGGATGGCCCGTCGCGGTCCAAGGCGTCAAGATCGCGGAACGAGGCGAATTCGCCACAAGCCCGCCCAGCGGAAGAGAAAAATGGCTCGCGGAGTATTTCCAGGAGGAAGTGCTTTCGCGCTTGAGCGCTGATCTGTCGGAATTTGTACTGAAGACCTGCATATTCAGGCGCTTCTCTGCAGCGCTATGTGACCATTGCTTCGAGCGCGCTGGCAGCGCCGCTTTGATCAGGCAGGTCGAAGATGCGGGTATATTTCTCGAAGCTCTCTCAAAAGACCGCAAATGGTTCTCGTACGAGCCTGTCTTTCTTGAATTCGCGCAGTATCGGCTTGAGGAAGTGCCGCTCACCGAGGCGATCAGAATTCATGAGCGAGCCGCTGCTTGGCTGGAGGAGAATGACCTCGTCGAGGAGGCCTTCGAGCACGCGTTAGCTTGTAGCCAGGATCGAGCCGCTGAGTTGCTTGACAGGCACGCGATCAAACTTAGTCGAACCGGTCGCATGCGGGTGGTCATGGCACTTGCCGACAGGTTGCCGAAATCGGTTATCAGCTCTTACCCGACAGTGCTCCTAACGATGGCGCAGTTCAGCTCGATAGCATGGCGGACGCCGGAAGCAGAGCAATTGATCGGTCTTCTCGATCAAAGGAATGGAGTTCAAGCGGAAGACGATCGCGTGCAATTCATGATCCGCGATCAACGCATGCAGGTTGCGTTCTACGAAGATGACATGCCTCGAACCGAATCATTATGCCGGGAGCTCTTAAGAGAGCCGGCAGGAGCTGATGACGCATCCATTGGACATGTCTGCGGCTCGCTGGTCTATGCTCAGCGCGAGCAATTCAAGTTCGGCGAAGCTCCGCGGCTTGCGGAAACTGCTTTGCGGCATTTCGATCGGGCTCACGAATTCTATGCGCTCATTTGGCATTATACCAAGGTTGCACCGGGCCTCGTGATGATCGGGGAACTAGGTGAGGCTCTGGAGGAAGCTGAGAAAGGTTACGAAGTCGCCCTTCGCTATACGAGGCGCTATCCCCATCTCGCTTCGGCTCCGGCGCTGCTTCTCGCGGCGATGAAGTACGAGCGAAACGAGGTCGAGGTAGCGACGAAGTTGATCGATGAGTACCTTCCGCAAAGTAGGGGCGGGTTCATCGATCAGCTGAGTGCGGGTTACGTAACGAGGTCGAAGATCCATCAGTTGCACGACGAATACGCGCAGGCCCACGACCTCATCGCGTCGGGTTTGAAAGTCGCTGGAGAAAGAGGTTTGGATCGACTCAAGCAGTTCATGCTTGAAGAGCTCTTCCGGCTGCTGCTGGAGACGGGAGATGTCGCAAAGCTAAAGCGGGCGGCGATATCCGAGGGATTTTCCGCATCTTTTTCGGAGTACTTTCCGACGGCCGCGTCCACGACTCGGGATGAGAGGCGCGCGAGGGCCTGGTTGCACGCATACTCGTTCGCGGAGTCCGAGGGCGCGATTCTGCTCGCGAAGCGATGGCGTGATCGACTGACGCGAGCCGGTGCGGTCGGCGCTCGCTTGGCGTGGGACCTGGCATTGTGTCGTCTGCACCTTGCCCGGGGAGACGAGAGCGATGCCGTCAAGATCCTTCGCTCTGCTCTGGAGGTTGCGGCAAGTGGACGATACGTGCGGCGGATCATGGATGAGCATGCGTCCGTCAAGCAGCTTGTTGTCACGCAGGCCCAGGCTTCCGGGGCAAAGGTGACTTCGGCCGATAGATTCGCCGAAGATCTTTCTCGCCTCATGATCGGCCCGCGGAAGGAGCTGTTGCTGACCTCTCAGCCCCCCGCAAATGAGGTCGTCACCCGTAAGTTCAGCCAGAAGGAGCTGGACATCTTGATGATGGCGGGGTCCGGCCTCAGCAATCGCGAAATAGCAGGAAAGTTCGGTCTTACCGAAGGATCCGTTAAATGGTATCTCCAACAGATCTACAATAAGATCGGTACGCGGCGACGTGCCGCGTTGGTTGGACGCGCTCGAATGCTGGGGTTGATGCCGAGCAAATGATGGTCCTTGACCTATCTTCAGGCAGGCGACCTCCCTGTTGGTCCGGTCGTACTTCTAAGGATAGGAATTCAGCGACAGGAGCATTCAATGTCACGAGCAGCTGTGCAACTTGGAGCGAACGATTTCGCGAAGGCATCCCAAGAGGGAATTCAATTCGTCGAGTCGATGCGCCTTCTGGCCGGAGCCGTTTGCGTGATCGCCACGCAGCATGAAGGTAGGCGAGCAGGCCTCACTGCAACGGCAGTGACGTCGTTTTCAGCGGAGCCGCCCGAAATTCTGGTGTGCGTGAACAGGAGCGCAAGCGCATACAATTCGCTTTTGGCTTCGAAGGTCTTCTCGGTCAACATCTTGCGCGCCGACAACGTTCCGATCGCAAAGAGGTTCGCCGGAGCTGATGGATGTGCCGGAGAAGCGCGCTTTGCGGAAGCGGGTTGGGAATATCTCGAGACGGGCGTTCCCTGCCTCAAGGACGCGCTCGTTTCGCTCGACTGTCGCCTTAGCCACTTGGTCGAACGCAATGATCACGCTGTTCTCATTGGGGCGGTCGTGGCGACGGCAATCCGATCGGGCGAACCGCTCCTGTACGCGCAGAAGCGGTTTCACACCTTGGCGGAAGTCTAGGGCGAGAGCTCCGCTATGCCGGACGCCGCATGCGAAACGTCTGTTCGACGACGGCATAGTCCATGTATCCGAGTCGGGTCACCGGCTTCAGCTTTGCGATGTCCACGATGCCGTCGGTCATGACTCGCTCGTCGATGTGAATTCCGACGACCTGACCAATGATGATCGACTGCTGATTCTTTCGACCGTGTGTCGGCAAGCCCAGCGATATGACGTGTCGGCACTCGAGATGAACCGGACTTGCGGCCAACCTCGGAACCTTGACGTTCGTTGATGGAAGAGTAGCGAGACCGGCGACGTCGGCTTCGCTTACTTCCGGTGGGAATTCGCGGGATGTAATGTTCATTTGCTCGCAATTCTCGGCCGTCACGATGTTTACAACGAATTCTCCCGTCTCCTCAATGTTGCGATGAGTGTCCTTTCGGGCATCGGGAGAGCCGTTGCTGTCGGGCGCGAACATGATCGCGGGCGGGCTGCTGGATACTATATTGTAATGACTGTAAGGCGCCACGTTCAGAACCTCCCGCGCCGACAAGCTCGTTATCCAGGCGATCGGTCGAGGGACGACGAGACCCTTGAAAGGATCGTGCGGTAGATCGTGATGTGAGGTCAGCGGATTGTAAAACATGAGCTTCACGCTTTATCTGTGGGAAAGGCGTTCGTGGATCCAATCAGCTGCATAGTGCAAAGCTGGTAGATGATTGTCGAACTGAGTATGTGCAGCTCCGCCCGACCAGCCGTCGAAGATCTTCAGTTCCTTGTCACCGGACGATATGGCGTCATATAGCGCGTTGGCATCGTCCACGGACACCTGCTTGTCTTCCGATCCGTGCATGATCAAGAACGGGCAGGTTATCTCTTTCGCAATCGGACCGACCTTGAATGGCTCGATGACCTTCAAGGCCGCCTCGGTCGTGGACGTTCCAGTGACGTAGAATAGCTGGAAAGGAGGCGCGCCCGACGCGCCGTTTCCAGCCAAGCGCTTCACCCAGGTCGCGTGGTAATCCCAAATCGCACCCCAAGCGACGGTGGCCTTGATCCGCTTTTCGAATGCCGCACCACGAGCGACGTAATAGCCTCCCAAGCTGCTCCCCACGATTCCGATCCGCTCCTTGTCGACGTCGGGACGTTGGTCAAGGAAATCGATGATGGCGGCCAAAGGCTTTTCGTAATCGTAGCGGGTCGGGATTTTGTCGACGCGGAGCGCTTCCCCAATGCCTGGCGTGTCGACGAAAAGACAATTCATGCCCCGCAAGGAGAATTCGTGCCTCGCTCGTAGAAACCAGAGCTCTTTGGTCGTGTCTAAGCCGCAAATGAAGATGACCGTCGGACTCGGCTCCCGCGTTCTTGTTTGGGCCGGAAGAAAATAGGCATGCAGCGCCTGAGTTCCGTAGGGAATACGAACTCGCTGGGCAGGACTGTCGCTGTATGCCTGGGCTCGGTCGAATAGCTGAAGCACTTCTCTATAGGCGGCAAGCCGACGAGGGTCGGAGGGGGGGACGAAGTGTTCGGCCATGATCTTGTAAAGAGTTGCGAGCAAGAGATGGGCGACTTTGCTGCGCGAACTGGAAGCGACATCCGCTCGTTTTACGACAACGTCCGCCAGAGCATTCCAGCTGTCGTGCCAGACCTGATCGTCTCCTACGTTTGCCTGCAGCGCCGGCAAGATGAGTGCGAGGTCGCCGAACTGGCCACCCGCGGCGAGCGCCAGATGGGCATTGTAAGACCATCGATAATTGCCCGGAAACAACTCGAACATCGCCGCTTTGAGTTCCACGCGAACACTCCTTCAGATCGGATAATATGGTCATACAAGACGGTGGTATGGGTGCCTTCACCTATCTTTGGATAGGTGAAGCGCAATTTCCCGGATCGCACTGTCGGGCGTGGGATTTCTGAAAGCCGGTCGGGTCGAGATGCATCCAAGACGTTCAGCGAGAGACGCTCAGGCAATAGCCGTTGGCCTTGGATCATCGATGGCGGAAGGCGATATCAGAACAATATTCTCAGCCTACGACTCCGTGCACAAACACCTCGCCGCGCCTGCGGCAGTCGGGACGAAGCAGGACATCGCCTATGGCGCCCACGAGCGCCAAAAGCTGGATTACTACCACCCGACAAATCCGGGTTCTTCAACTCTCATCATCTTCGTTCACGGCGGCGGCTTCGTGAGTGGGGGCCGCCGCTTGTCTCCAGACAGCTCCTTCTATGGCAATATTGGATGGTGCCTTGCGGCGGCCGGCTATCCATGCGCAGTCGTAAGCTATCGCCTCGCTCCCGATCACCTATGGCCTGCCGGGTCCGACGACGTGGCATCCGCGGTCAATGCGGTTGCCGCAGGAATCCTGGGCGAAAGGAAAAAGGCCGGGGAGATCGTACTCTTTGGGCATTCAGCGGGTTCCGCTCATGTCGCCGGCTACATAAGTCGGGCCGCCGCAGATGGCGCAAGACGACCTTGCCGGGCAGGGATACTGTTGTCGGGACTCTACGATCTCGAGCTCGTCCAGGGGCGTGCCACATCGATCGCAAACTACTTCGGTCAGGACCGAGCCAAATGGCCCAGCCGTTCGAGCGCCGACGGGCTGCTTAGGTCGGAGGTGCCGCTATTCTTCGGCCATGCGGAATATGACCCTGAGGATTTTCAGGATCAGGCAGTCGGGATGCTGGCCCGATTGGTGCGGTCCGGCAGAACGGCAAGGGGCGAGCGGTTTGAAAATCACACGCACATATCGGAAATCGCCAGCATCGGTACCGAAGATACGACAGTCACATCGACCATATTGTCGTTTCTGCACGAATTCGGCGCTTAATCGGTAGGAAAGACTTTTCGGAACGGCAGCAACGTAGGCATTGATCGAATATGCGCGTTCTTCGTGAAATTCTAACGCGGGCCACTCATCTTGTCGGGGTGCTCCTCTTCGTTTCGGCAGTCACATTCTCTCTCACAAACCTGTTGCCTGGCACCATGGCCGAAGCAATGCTCGGCGAGCAGGCCAGCAAAGAAGATCTCGCTCGCCTTGAGCGGCAAATGGGCCTCGATCGGCCGTTGCCTGAACGATTTGGCAAGTGGTTGCTCAGTGCCGCGCAAGGTGACTTGGGACGGTCCTTTGCCACGAGCGAGAGAATAGGTCCCGCTATAGCCCACAGGCTCCCCGTTTCCGTCGAGCTTGTGATTTTGTCTCAACTCATGGCGCTCGCGCTCGCAGTCCCGCTCGGTGTGCTCGCCGGCTACCGCGAAGGGAAGGCCGTCGACCGGTTGTTATCCTCGGGGGCATTCGCAACGCTGGCCCTTCCTCACTTCGTGTCGGGCATCATTCTCATCTACATCTTCGCGATTCAGTTGCGATGGTTGCCAGCGACCGGATTTCAGCCCCTGTCGGAAGGCCTTGCTCAAAATTTGAGATCGATGCTCTTGCCTTCCCTCACATTGGCGCTCGTGGAGGCCCCCGCATACCTCCGCATCATCCGAAGTGACCTTGCAACGACGCTGCGAGAAGATTTCGTCATGGTAGCCCGTGCCAAGGGCCTACCCAATTGGCGGATCTTGCTGACGCATGCCTTGAGACCATCTTCCCTTGGGCTGGTCACCGTGATGGGGATCAACGTCGGACATCTCATCGGTGGAGCGATTGTCATCGAAACCCTGTTTGCACTGCCGGGGTTGGGCAGCATGTTGATGGAATCGATCAGTCGGCGGGACTATGTTGCCGTCCAGGGCGTCGTTCTCGTTGTCAGCGTCGGCTTTGTCGCCGTCAACGTCGTGGTCGATCTACTTTATGTCGTACTTGATCCGAGAACACGCCATCATGCTCGCCGTTGACGAAACACGCGCCGCGCACAGCGCAGTTGCACTCGAACATGAAGGGACGTTTCGGCTCCCGCGCGTTCGGCTAAAACACGTCGGACTGGCAAGCGCGATCGCGTGGGTCGTCTTTATTGCCGGCGCAGCGATCCTCGCGCCATTGCTACCCCTGAAAGCACCCTCTGCGATGGACTTCGTGGCTGCGGAACAGGGACCGAGCCTTCAACACCTCTTTGGCGCCGATGTTGATGGACGGGACATCTTGTCCAGGGTCATCTTTGGCGCCCGGACTTCCTTGACGGTCGCATTGATTGGCCCGCTCTTCGGTCTCGTCCTGGGATCGATTTTCGGAATTCTAACGGCCTATTACGCCGGAGTGTTCCGCGCCGTCGTGCTTGGCCTGATGGACGGTATTCTCGCCTTCCCAGGTTTTGTGCTCGCCTTGGCGTTGACGACGTTCTTGGGGGCATCCGTAGTCAATGTGGCAATCGCGCTGGGAATATTGTCGGTACCCGCTTTCGCGCGCGTGGCACGTGCCAACGCCCTGCCTTTGGTAGGACGCGAGTTCGTCTTGGCGGCGAAGACCGCAGGGGCCGGCGATTTCTACATTCTGACACGAGAGATCCTTCCGAACATGGGAGCCCAGCTACTCACGTACGCGTTGACGGTGATGTCCGTGATGATCGTGATCGAAGGTGGGTTGAGCTTCCTGGGCGTTGGAGTTCCGCCGCCCATACCGAGTTGGGGGAATATGATAGCCGATGGTCGCGAGGCTCTCGAACGCGCGCCGCATATAGCGGCCATTCCCGCGTTTGCTCTCTTCCTGACAGTTCTGTCCGTGAACGTCATCGGCGACCATCTGCGCCGGCGCGTCGAGGTTCGGGAGGGGGCGCTGTGACGTCGCTCGGTTCTGCCAAAGACAGCCTTCTTGATATCAGAGATCTTACGGTCTGGTTCGACACGCCGAAGGGGAAACGCTTGGCCCTTGACCGCGTCCAGATGACCGTTTCGCGGAACGATGCTCTCGCTATCGTCGGCGAATCCGGCTCTGGAAAATCCGTTCTTTCCAAAGCCATCATGAGCATCCTGCCGAAAAATGCTCATTTGGCCGACGAAGCGTCCATTGAGTTCGACGGCGTCGACATGGTTCGATCGCCCGAAAGAACCCTGCGAGCGATGCGCGGACGACGGATCGCGATGATCTTCCAAGACCCCATGACGGCTCTGAACCCGACGCGGAGCATCGGCGCGCAATTGTGCGAAGGAATGAGGTTCCACTTCGGTCTTTCTCGCAAAAACGCTCGTTCACGGGCGGTCGAACTCCTAAGGGACGTCGGAATATCAGCGCCGGAAAAAAGGATCGATCAGTTTCCTCACGAACTGTCCGGGGGCATGCGACAGCGAGTCGTTATCGCTATGGCGATCTCTTGCGAGCCCGAACTTCTGATCGCGGACGAGGCGACTACCGCCCTTGACGTTACCGTTCAGACGGAAATTCTTGAGCTCATCCGATCGCTACGTCGGAGCCGGGAAATGGCACTCATATTGATCACCCATGATCTCGGAGTGGCCGCAAATTACACCGATCGGATTGCCGTAATGTACGGAGGGCAAGTTCTCGAGACCGGCTCGACCAGGATGATTTTTCAAGCGCCTATCGTGCCATACACGAGAGCCCTGTTGGAAGCCGTGCCAAGGTTGAAAGACGAAGCCCATGCTCATTTGCGAACCATCCCGGGCCGGGCGCGACCCTTTGCTACCGAAGAGCGCGGTTGCCATTTCACGGAACGATGTCCAAGAGCCAGGGAAACTTGTAAATCGGACTATGCTGCGGCAACCCGCGCAGTCACAGGCCAGGAGTATCATTGTTGGAATCCGTCATGCTGACATCCGCGCCAGTGCTCGAAATCCGAGATTTGACCGTTTCCTATACGATTGGGAGCGCAAAGCCATTCAATGTGGTCGCGGGTATTTCGCTGACGATACCGCGCGGTGCAACGTTGGGTCTCGTGGGCGAGTCCGGATGCGGAAAGTCCACGACCGCCCGCGCCGTGATGCAGCTGACGAAATGGTCCGGCGAGATGCGCTTAGAAGACACAGACATGGCGACCGTCTCTGCCTCTCGCCTACGGGCGCTGCGGCCACGGTTCCAGATGATCTTTCAGGATCCGATCAGTTCGCTGAACCCGCGTCGCCGCATCAGGCAGATCATGCTAAGCCAGCTGAAGGTCAGCGGACAATTTGCGACGAAGAAAGAAGCTGACGCGCGTGTTGCGCGGGCCCTTGAGCAGGTCGGCATGGAGCCGGCGACGACGCTAAGCAAGTTTCCTCACGAATTTTCGGGCGGTCAATGTCAACGGCTATGCATCGCGCGGGCGATACTGCTCAATCCAGTTCTGCTGGTGTGCGATGAAGCAGTTTCCGCGCTCGATGTGTCAGTTCGAGCGCAAGTTCTGAACGTCTTGAATGGACTGAAAGCATCGAGTTCGCTCAGCCAGCTCTTCATTTCGCACGATCTTGCTGTGGTCAAGAACGTTTCCGACTACGTCTCGGTCATGTACCTCGGGAAGATATGTGAGACGGGTCCTGCGGCCGAGGTTCTCTCCCAGCCTCGACACCCCTATACCCGTGCTCTCCTTGCCTCCGTTCTCGAGCCGGAGGTCGGCGACTTCGAGCCGTCGGTGCCGCGAGCCAGAGGAGATATGCCCTCGGCGTTGAGCCCCCCGTCGGGATGCCGCTATCGCACCCGGTGCGTCAAAGCCCAACCCCGATGTGCCGAGGCGCAGCCGGAAGCGAGGTCGGTGGGTGGCGAGCACGAGGTGGCCTGCTTTTTTCCGGATTAGCCTTGGTAGTAGCGCATGCTTTAGTAGCCCCGCTGCCGATCCACGACATTCTCGAGCTTTCCAGTCGCTTCGAATGTAGCGAGCTGACCGGCAATAAACCTCGATATCGTGTCCGGATTGGTATCGGCCGCATTGTGCGGTGTTACCACGATCTTGGAATGCTTCCATATGGGACTGTCGGATGGAAGGGGTTCGGTGCGGAACACGTCGAGAGAAGCCGCGCCTAGGGTGCCGTCTTCCAGGCTCTGAATGATATCGCCTTCATCTTGCAGGCCGCCCCGTCCAGCGTTTATGAGAACTGGCGCACCGAGAGGGCTGTGACGATTGAGCTTGGAGAATACGTCGCGATTGAGAATACCCTTGGTCGCCGGAGTCAGAGGAAGGAGGCAAACCAAAATATTGGTTTCGGAAAGGAATTCTGCAATCTGTTTACTACCATGGAAGTACCTGACCTGGTCGTGAGACTGCTCAGTGCGTCCCCACGCGACAACGCGAAAACCCAGGGCGAGAAGCACGCGAGCTGCGTCGCGTCCAAGCGTTCCATAACCCATGATACCGACCGTCACGCAACGGGCAGGCCACTGAACCCGGGGCTCCCAGCGGCTTTCTCGCTGCGCAGACCGAAGATGCAGCTCTTGACGGTGATGCATAAGCACATGGAGCGTAACGTATTCCGTCATTCGCTCGGCCAGGTCAGGGACCGTCATGCGCACTACGGGGACACTGGGGACGGTCGGATCAGTTAATAGAGCATCGACGCCTGCTCCTAAATTGAAGATCGCCCGCAGATTGGGATATTGCGCCAGTTGACCCGATGGGGGTTTCCAGACCGCGACGTATTGGATGTCGCTCACGCTCACGCTCGCATCCGGTAAGACGATGACAGAGCGATCAGGGCAGACGCGCTCGAACTGCTTCTTCCAACGGGACACTGACCAATTATCTGTTTCGACGCTAATGAGAAGGCCCAAAGATCCCTTATGCATGTCCACTCTTTGAATCCGGTGAAGGCAAAGAAAGGCCGCCGCATCGCGTGCGGCGGCCTTTTAGGGCGGCAAAATGCGTTACTTCGACTTCGAGAAGTAGGGCATGACCTGTTCACCGAAGAGCGTCATGGACCGCTGCCGGTCCGCACGCGCTTTTCCGGCCCGCCAGAAATCGCAAATGATATGTTTGCACTCGAATGCTTCGACGTGCCGTTCCACCTGCTGGATCACTTGCTTTGGAGTTCCAACCAGAATTACGCCCGTCTCCACCAATTCGTCGAAGCTCAATCCGCCGGTCCGCCTCTTGAAGCTCGTCTTCTCGTCTTGCCAGTATTCGTAGCCGGAAGTCAGACGTGCTTCGGGCCGCGGCGCGGCAATGGCGGTGAACTCCTGCCACCAATCGGTGATTTGCTTCCCGCCCGTCTCACGAGCTTCTTTCTCGGTTTCTGCCACGAAGACATAGCGGCTCGGAACAATCTCGCCGCGATCGTCCGCCTTGGCGTTCGTGCGCTTGGCGGCGGCTCGCCAGATGTCAAGCTGAGCCTTGCTGCGTTCGAGCGATTCTGCGACCTGGAGCGCCGGATAGCCGCGCTCGGCGGCCCATTCGACGGAGGAGGGGCTCTGGGCCGTCACCCAGATCGGCGGATGCGGACGCTGGGTAATGACAGGCGCCAGATCGATCCCCTCGGGTACGTTCACAAACTTGCCCTTCCAGGTAAGCTTGTCGGTCTTCCACGAGTGCAGGACGTAATCGTGAATCTCGCGGAACCGCTCGAGGCTCTCGGCCGGATCAAGGCCGAATCCGTGGAATTCGTGACCGGTGATGCCGCGACCGATGCCCCACTGAAAACGACCGTTGGACAGCAGATCCAACATTGCGCCTTCCTCAGCAAGGCGGACGGGATTATGGAAAGGAAGAACGTTGATGCACGTCCCGATCTTCATCCGCTTCGTTAGGATTGCGGCCGCGGCGAGCAGTACATTGGGCGATGGCGACAAGCTGAAGTTAGCATTGAAGTGGTGTTCCGCGAGCCAGAAAGTGTGGAAGTTGAGCCTTTCTGCAAGCGAAATATCGGAAATGAAGTCCTCGTAGACTTGCCGATCCGATGTTCGGCCGCGACCCATCGCGATATGAAAAACGGAAAATTGCATTTCGGTTGTCCTTAGAGTGGCTGACATCCAAACTAAGCTTATCCGGCGGGGCGCGATCACCTCTCAAAAGATAGGCAGGGCGGCTACGGGAAAACGTTGGATAGGTGTAGCCGCCTCCCTTCGTCGAAGGGCTGTCAAACGTAGCTATGGTAACTCGGGATGAACATCATCTGCCTGACTTGTTCACCGATGTCGTCGGGACGGCCTTGTTTCGTGATTCCCTGATCATAAGCTACGCGAGCAACCGACGTCCCAATTTCGGCGGATACCTCGCGGATGCGGGTCAATGCCGGATATAAGCTACCCTGCCCGAGTTCCTCTTCAGTTACGAGCTCGGCCAGCCGTCGTGCTGCGACTATGAACATTTCCTCTGAAACTTGCGTTGCGCCGCTGGCAAGAATGCCGAGCCCAATCCCGGGAAAGACGTAGGAATTGTTGCCTTGTCGCGGCACGAAATGATACGGGCCCAAAGTCACGGGCTCGTTGGGGCTGCCGCACGCGAAGAGCGCACGTCCCTCGGTGTGTAGATAGGCGCTTTCCGCATCGCACTCTGCACGAGAGGTCGGATTGGACAATGCAAAAATGATCGGTCTGTCATTGAGTTCGGCCATTATGCGGAGAACTTCCGGTGAGAATGCGCCTGCGGCAGCGGAAACGCCGATCAGTGCACTGGGCCGCACGGCGCGGACGATCGACGGAAGGTCTCTGATCACGGGCAGATCTTGAGCGTAGCGAAGCTTGTGAGCACCAAGATCATTGCGCCCTCTTGTGACGAGTCCTTTGGAATCGACAAGAAAGAGGCGCGACCTCGCGTCCTCTTCACGGATGCCCTCGGCGCACATATGGGCTACCGCTAAATCTGCGATCCCAATGGCGGCTTCACCGGCTCCATAGAGCAAGATGTTCTGCTCGGCCAAGCGGCCACCTGTCACGCGCAGCGACGATAGCAAGCCGGCCAGTGCAACAGCCGCGGTTCCCTGAATGTCATCATTGAAGACGCAGCGATGGCGAAACCGCTCAAGAAGACGAAATGCGTTCCGATTGCCGAAATCTTCGAACTGTATCAGAACTCCGTGAAACACCGTTTGAGCTGCCTCGACGAATTCGTCCAGCAAGGCGTCATACTCGGCTCCGCCAAGCCGGTTTTGACGCAGACCGATGTACAAAGGATTGTTCAGGAGAGCAGCGTTCTGTGTCCCGACGTCGATCACGACCGGAAGACAAAGTGAAGGGTGAATTCCCGCGCATGCGGAGTAGAGGGAAAGCTTTCCGATAGGGATTCCCATTCCGTTTGCACCGAGATCACCAAGGCCGAGAATGCGCTCGCCGTCGGTAACCACGATCAGACGAGCCTTCTCGGGCCAGTTGCGCAGAAGCTGAGCGATATTTCCCTTGTCGTTCGCGGTCACATATAGGCCACGCGGCCTTTGGAAAATGTCGCCAAAAGCCTGGCAAGCTTCGCCGACCGTCGGCGTATAGATCAGCGGTTGAATTTCGTCGATGTGATCACATACCAACCGCAGAAATAGTGTCTCGTTACGGTCGCGTAGCGCGCTCAAAGCGACGTACTTCTCGAGATCCGTCGGCAATCCGCGCAAGTTCGCAAGAACTCGACTCACCTGCTCGTAGATATTGGAGACGACAGGCGGAAGCAGCCCCGTCAAAGCGAACGCTTCACGCTCAGCGGGCGAGAAGGCCGTTCCCTTGTTCAGCAGGGGGTTTCTCAGGAGAGAGAGTCCGTTCGCGATTGGAGCAGAAATGTCGGCAGATGGCATCACAGTGATCTCGCTAAAACGCTCTTTGGTGGCCGGACTAACCGGCTATAGACCGCAGACCAGTTTGAAGATGCGGTCGAAATCGGCAGGGAGGTCGTTTCCGCGCCAAGCGATATGCTGGTCCGGTCGAACTAGGACGAGGTCCACATCGTACAATCGCCGGATGTCGGGCCGCGTCAGCTTAACGTGCTTGAAGGGTACCTGCATCGATGAAGCGGTTTCGACGACATTCCCGACGGACGCGTCGCCACCGAGTTGCAAAAGCGTGAAACCGTGGCCGAACTCGTCGTAGAGACAGCGTCGATGTCCATCGTCGAGCCACGCGTGGGGAGCACGCGCGCCGGGCGTCGACGTTGGCATGTAGACGTGAGGATCGCGACCCGGCGAGGCGCCGTTCGGTTCTTGCACGATGATTGGTGATCGATCGTAGTGAGTGCCGAATTGAATTCCTGGGGTATTGAATTCATCCTGCGCATGTTTCAATAACCTGGCCCCGAGCTCGCGCCGCAGTCCCTCCTCGCTCTCTTGTTCATGGTCGACGGTCACGCCGATACTGCCGAGACCGTTTGCAAGTTCGCGCGCGAAGGCCGTATTGCGTTGCGCGATGGGGCGGCGCTCGGCTTCGTAACTATCGATCAAATTGGAGCCGCCCCAGCCCTGGTGAAGCGCAGCGAGCTTCCACCCGAGGTTGGCGGCATCTTCGATCGACGTGTTGTAGCCAAGCCCCCCAGTAGGCGTGAAAAGGTGGGCGGCGTCGCCGAGAAGGAAGACCCGATGAGATTGGAAGCGTTCGGCAACCAATGTAAGACCTGCCGTCCATTCTGCCATCTGAACGATACGGTAATCGAAGGGCTTACCGGTGGTGAGCCGGATGGACTCGTCTACCCATTCCGTCGAGGATTGCCCCCCTTTGGGAAGCTGAGTGTGGAATGTGAAGGAAGACTTCCCGTCAAGGGCGATCATGATGGATCGGCGGTCGGGATTGATCGCCCAGAATTGCCAGGCACGTTCGCCGTCGACGACCTTGTAGAAATCCGGAGCCTCTAGGCGAGCGGCAAGCATTGTGCCGCCCATGAAGGCGCGGTCTTCGTTGCCGACGCCCTCATGACGAATACCGAGGGATTTTCTGACGAAACTGCGAGGCCCGTCGCATCCGGCGACGAAAGAGAACATGAAGGTCCGGCGAGTCCCGGTGCCTTCCTGCTCGGCGATGGCCTGCACGCCATCTGAAGTATGAGAGAACTCGACGACGCGCCAGCCGAAAAGGATTTCGTTCGTGCTGAATGATTCTGCTTTCTTCTTGAGAACAGGCTCAATGAATATCTGATTTGAACGGTGCAGCGGCTCGGGGGTCGGCCACATCGGATCTTCATCGGTCGCGGACAAGGCGTCGCGTCGCGAAGCGCCCTTGAGGCGGGCGAGCTCGTACCCGCCTGAATACCGCGTGTAGTAGGCGATGTCTTGCGGGTAATCCAAGGGTAGGCCGACGCTGCGGATCTCGTCTGCGAACCCGTGGCGACGGTAATGTTCCATCGTCCGCGCCGTCGAGGAATTCGCCTTCGGAAACCAGGGCGGCTCGCGGTCCTCCTCGAGGAGCACGCATGGTACGCCGAACCGGCCAAGCTCGATCGCCAACATGAGACCCGCAGGACCGCCACCTACGATTCCAATCGGTAATTGCTCTTCCATCGCTGTCACCGCAATCCGTCTACGCCTTCGATCTTGTTCGCGTCCAAGCCGCCGAGCCGGGCGTGGACCCGACCGCCCGTCGCCGCTGCGAACACGATCAGGACCTCGTCTATCGCGGGGGCATCGCTGAAGCTCAAGCTCAACGTGTCGTAGTGCGAGCGAACATAAAGGGCATCTTTGTGAGCGAGCGGAATGTCGATCGTATCTCCGCCCGTTCCGCGCTTGCCGGTCGACGGGATCCACGCTTTGGCGCCACCGATGGCATCACGAATGGGATTTGCGAACTCGGTGGTGAGGAATGCGTTGCCGTGCTCATACTCTCCGGCTAGGCCCACGAGACAAGCTTTGCCGTAACTCTGGATCGGTGCTCCCTGCGCCAGCGAAGTGAGGCGTCTGCCGAATTCCGTTCCGAGGGCGACCGATTTTCTTACGATGTCAGAAAGGTCTTCCCCGAAACTTCCTGCATAAGGATTCTTGATCGCTGCAGCGACTGCAAATCGTTGGACGGGCACATTCGTCGTCCTCCCGCTCTCGCTGGCGTGGGTGACGTCGCGATATTCATACCAGCGGCGAATGGACAAGGGTTTACCGAGACTTTCGTGTTGAGTCATCTTGGTCTTCTTCAGGTTTGGCGTGGACAATCAGTGCGACGTGGAAGAGAAGTCGAACGGCAGTTCGTTCTTCGCGACCCGCACTTTGCGGATGGATTCTGGAGTGTTGCGGCTCTTGCCGACGAAACGCGGCCGTCCGGCGGTGAAGACGCTTGCTACTGCGGGGATATCGCCGTTGCGGATCGCATCAAGTGCGTGGTCGGTCGATCCGCCGAGGCTCGCATCGATGATGACAACGTCGGCATCACGACCGGGCGCGATAATTCCAGAATTCAGGCGATAGACGCGGGCATTGTTGCCGGTGGCAGCTGCAATGGCGATTTCCGGAGCCAAAGGCACTCTGCCGAGGCTCGCAAGATGCGTCACGGTATACAACATGCCGAGGGGCATTACTCCGCTGCCTGTTGGAGTGTCCGTCGCGATCAGAAGTCGCTCAAGTTGGCCGGATTCAGCAAGTAACTGGGCGGTATAGAGCGTCGTTCTGAGATTGCCGGCTGTGCAGACTTGCAGTGCGATTTTGCTGTCGCCCACGAGGCGCGGAAAATCCCGATCTGGCATCGCTACAGGTCCGCCGTTGACGTGGAAGGAGACGTCCGGCTGAAGCGCAAGCAGGTGATCGGCCCAAATTCCGGACGAGCCCGGAATCGACGAACCTCCAGTATGCACAGTCGTGATCATGCCATGAGCACGAGCAAGCCGAACCGGTTCGGCGTAGTCAAACGGCGTGTCGAATGCGCCGAATCCTGCTTTGGCGAGCCAAACGCCCGCGGCGGCCGCCTCGGCGAAGTCGCTTTCGGTCAAGCCAGGCTCAAGAATGATGGACCCGGCATGAACTCGCATGCCGCCCGGCCGAAATTCAAGGAAGCTCTTGTGCGCTGCGATTGCCAGGGCCTTCACGCCGGCGGGATCCTTCGGTCGTCCCGGGACATGGACCTCCGAGGCGCTGATCGCGGTCGTGATGCCCCCTTGAACGTAGCTCTCAAGAAAGCCGACGGTACGTTGTCGCGGGGTGTAGTCGCCAAACGTGATGTGCACATGCGAATCGATAAGTCCCGGAATCGCAATCGCGCCGGCTGCATCAACGACCACGGCGCAGCCGTTCAGCGCCGAAGAGTCCGCGCTACCAACATGCGTGATCAGGCCGTGCTCCATCACGATCGTATCGGCCCGACTGGCGGGGGCGGAAAGGTCGCCTGTGACAATTCCGCCCAAGCCGGTAATCGCTGTCTTCATGGAAAGTCCCCGCTTGCATGATCGTATTATCGTAATATAGTTCTGGGGATGTCGGCAAGGGCCTAAGTTTGGCACTCAAGCGGGAAGGGCCGCCTTGCGCTAGGAATGGGCTAGGAACGGCAGAGCGAGAGTGGAGCGCGAATGCATAGGAATGACCTTTTCTCGGTGGCGGGAAAAACGTGTTTCATTACAGGGGGCGCAGGCGGCTTGGGTCTTGCGATGGCCGACGTCCTGGCGGTCAATGGAGCGTCGGTAACGATCGCCGACATCGACGCCGACGCGCTGTCCCGCGAAACTGCGCGCTTCGCCGAGCGCGGATTGACGGTGTTCTCGCGCCAATTGAACGTCAAGGATTCGGCGGACGTCGAAGCCGCGGTGAGCGAAGCGGCAGAGCGCGAGGGGCGTCTCGACATCTGCATCGCGAATGCCGGCGGCTCCGCAGGACCGGGGTTTGGTCTCGGCGTGGGGATCGAGGAGTATTCGCTCGACACATGGCAAGCAGGTATCGATCTCAACCTTACGAGTGCATTCGTTACGCTGCGGAGTTCTGCTCGTTTCATGAAGAAACAGGCGTCGGGTCGCATCATTCTTGTCGCATCCGGGGCTGCTTTGCGGGCGCGTCCGAATGTCGGTTACGGCTACATCGCCGGAAAGGCGGGGCTTTTGAATCTTGTCCGCCAAGCGGCGGTCGAGATGGCTCCGTATGGAACTACCGTCAACGCGATCGCCCCCGGCCCGTTCAAGACGAACATCGGAGGCGGCAAATTGAATGATCCCGAGACGGTCAAGAAATTCACGGCCTTCATTCCGATGAAGCGGCTCGCTGAGCCGTCTGAGATCCAAGGGCTTGCGCTGCTGCTCGCTTCAGACGCGTCGAGCTTCATCACCGGTGTTACGATCTCGATCGACGGTGGATCGACGGCCTGATGGCCGGGGGCATCTTTTGAGAAAGGGCGGCAAAGAAATGCATAGAGTGGTGATTCTCGTAACCGCGTTGTTGTTCGCTTCCATTACGAATTCGACCCGAGCGTCCGCTGACAAGGTGCTGTCGGTCGGCATGTATAACGATTTCAATGGTTTCAATCTTGCCAAGACGAAAGTGATGACGCCCGCTACGCTCATAGTCGCGGGCTCCATGCTCGAGGGGTTGTTTTCGTACGATTACAAGGAGCAGAAGATCGTTCCGCGGCTGGCCACCGGCTACAAGGAGGCGGACGACCGATTGAGCGCTACGGTAACCCTCAGGCCAAACGTCAAATTCCATGATGGAACGCCGTTCAATGCTGCTGCCGTCGTCCTTCATTTCGGACGCCTGCTCGATCCGGCGAGCGGCATGGGCTACAACCGCACTGTCTATTCTGCGCTCGATTATGTCGAGGAGGTAGATCCGCTCACGGTTCGCTTCGTTCTTAAAAAGCCGTGGCCGTCGCTTCAGTCGGCACTAGCGATTGAATATTCCATCAATCTAATCGGATCCCCCACGGCCCTCACCAATGATCCGGATGGTTTCAATCGTCATCCCGTCGGGACCGGGCCTTTTTCCTTCGTCAACTGGCAGTCAGGAGATCGGCTCGTCGTTGAGCGCAACAAGAACTACTGGGATCAGGATCTGCCAAAGGTCGATCGCGTCGTTTACAGGATTTTGCCTGACGGGAACACTCGCTATGCAAGCTTGAATTCCGGTGAAATCGACATCATGTGGACCGACAACGTCGCGCAGGTTGTGCAGTCAAAGAACGTTCCTGGATTGCGCGTTCTGCGATACGATGGCGCGTCGGCCTATGGGTTTATCTTCAACACGAGCAAACCGCCGCTGGACGATGCTCGGGTTCGTTCGGCGATCGTACAATCTTTTGACGGTTCCGCGCTCGTGGACGGTTTTCTACAAGGGCAAGGCACTCTCGCTCGTGACATCTTCCCCAACTCGCCCTGGTCCTGCGATAGCTTGTCCTGGAAAGGCTATGATCCCAAGAAAGCCACAGAGACGGTCAAGTCCATCGGCAAGCCCGTCAAGGTAACGCTAACCGGTTTTGGCACCCCAACTGGTCGTCGGCTGGTCGCGATTGCGCAACAGTTTATGGCATCGGTAGGTATCGCAGTGGAGGTTCAGGTGATCGAACCGTCGCAGTCGGGCGGGAAGGTCGCAACCGGCGATTTTGAAATGATGCAGTGGCGCTTCACCGATATCGGGGGCGAGCCGGACATTCAATTAGGATTGGTCAATTTCACGTCTTCTCGTTATGTCAATCCGAAGATGTCCGAACTAATGGAAAAGGCTCGCTTCCAACCAATGGAAAAGCGTCGTGATCTCTACTGCCAAGTGTCGCAAATACTCTCGGACGAGTCGGTGCTCCTCATGCCGGCCCATGTTCCCGATTTCCTTATCGTGCGCGACACGGTCGTGGACTTGCCTCCTAACCACAACAACTCCATCGATGTTCGAGCTGCAGTAATTCGATAGAGACCATCCGGCAGGCTGGAGCCTACGTGGTTGCAGCCTGCTGGCCCAGTTGCTCAAATGCGGCCTTTGAAGCTTCCTCGATATGGTCGACGACCGCCCGTTCACCGGCCGCGACGTCGCCGTTCTCGATTGCTTGTAGGATCGCCGCTATCTCGCGCAAGCTCACTTTTGGCCGTCCCTTGATCGACATCGATGTCGCCCTCAAATAGCTGATACGAGCCATAAGCTGAGCCGATATCGTTTCGAGCATGCCATTGCCTGCGCCTCGAAACAGGGTCGCATAAAAGGCGCTCATGCTGTCGACCAATGAGGCCAATTCATTCTTGCGAACGGCGTCGGCGAATTGACGATAGCAATGTCGAAGCTGAGCGAGGTCTTCCGGGGCACCTCGTTCGATGAAGCGGCGAATCGCGAACGTCTCGAAAACGCGGCGAAGCTCGTAGATTTCCTTGGCTTGCGCGAGCGTGACGGACGCAACGACCGGTCCTCGGCGCGGTTCCACCAGGACCAAACCCTCCGTCTCAAGTTGTCGAAGGGCCTCCCGGACCGACGTCCTGCTGGCTCCGACGTTCTCGCAGAGTTCGCGCTCAATAAGCCGGACTCCGGGCTTGTACCAACCTCGCACGATGGCCTGTCGAAGCTTGTCCGACACCTGTTCGCGCAAAAGCTTCGCAGTGTCGGTCACTCGCAGTGAGAGGGGAAATTCCATTGGGGCCGCATGCTTTGGTTGTCGATGCTTGGTGAGGTCAACTTCGATGATGTCATTGGCTTCGGGTACCAGCGCATGTCAAGGGTTGCTTGAGAGAGAGGATGGCGATATTATCATATTACTGTCTGAGGAGTTCTGTCTATGAGCGGAGAATCCGACGCGATCGAACGCGCTGCCTTGGAGGCGCTGAACGCCACGGTGGGCCAAGACGTGGATGAGCGGGCGGACGCCATCGAGCATGCAATGGCCGATGCGTTGGGAAAGGTGGCGGCCAAGTCGGTTATTTACCGATCGGGGGAGACGGACCCAACCAAGCCATATCCTCCGCAATACGCGCCCGGTCGTACGATGCTGATGGACGACGATCCGCGGCTGCTCAAGATGCCTGAAAAACCTACACTGATGGACTTCTTCAGGCTCCGCTTCACATCAGGCCAACAGCATCTCCTGCAGAGTGCGGCCCTTGCGCTGGAGTCCGGATGCGATGAGAAGGTCGTAATCGCATGCCTTCTCCACGACATTTCCGTGGTGGGCTTCATCCAGGCTGATCACGGCTACTGGGGTGCACAACTCGTGGAGCCCTATGTCGACGAGGAGGTCAGCTGGGCCATCCGATATCACCAGGCCCTGCGTTTCTTCGCCGACGAAAGCGTGGGCTATACCTATCCGGAGGCTTATCTCAAATATTTCGGCAAAGATTTCCGGCCTTCCGAGGTCATGCAGAGGGCTCACGACTACGCCAAGAACCATAAGTGGTACATGACGGCACGTCTGGTGACCATGAACGACTACTATGCGTTCGATCCTAACAAGACAGTCCACCTCGAGCGCTTCACCGATATAATCGGTCGAAACTTTCGAGAGCCGAAAGAGGGTCTTGGCAACGACAATTCGTCCTCGTCGCACATGTGGAGGACGATCATCGCGCCCACGCGGTTCCTTTGACAGTCATTTTCGGTACTCGAGATGGAGCTTCGGCTGGTTCGTTCTTTCGTAGCAGTCGCGGAGGAGCTTAGTTTCAGCAGAGCCGCAAGGCGGCTAGGCCTCTCTCAACCGCCGCTGACGCGACAAATTCAGTCTCTGGAGGCGGACCTGGACCGGCAGCTGTTTCGCCGCGGAAAGAGGGGCGTCGAGCTCACGCCTGCTGGCAAGGTGATCCTCTCCGAGGCGTACAAGCTACTCGAGCAGTCGCGCCGCTTCGTCGAAAGCGCCAGATTGGCGACGACTCAAGCCCGGCCGGTCAGGTTGGCGTGCTCGGCATCTGCGCTCACTGATGTGGTTCCGAAGCTCATTTCGGCTTACCGCATGCTTCGTCCCGACGCGTCCGTGGCCATCACCGAGTGCAATTTGCCATCGGTCGTCGGCGATGTTGCCGACGGACAACTCGACGCTGCGATCGTACGCATTGCCACGGCGCCCGATACCCTTTCGATGATGCCGCTTCTGAACGAGAAGATATTCGTAGCTGTTCCGAACTGCCATGAGCTGGCAAAGTCGGCCGAGCTGACCCTCGATCGCCTGCAGAAGCTCGATCTCGCGATGCCCTCCGGACGAGCACTTCCCGGCTATCACGCGGCGCTCGAAGTGGCGTTTCTAGCTGCGGGCCTGCAGCCACGTTTTACGCATCAATGCGAAACGATCAACTCGCTGCTCGGTCTTGTCGCGGCGGGGCTCGCTTCCACCATAGTGCCCCGAAAGCTACCGCCGGACCCTGTGGAGGGGGTCACCTTTGTGCCGCTCAAGAGTAGCGTGACGGTACCACGACTTGCGCTCGTGTGGCGAGCAGCCTGCGTCGATGCGGATGTTCAAGCCTTGGTAAAGGCCGCTCAGGTTCAATTTCAAGCCGAACCGGTAATACCCTCCTCAGAAGGTGTCTTTCTTTCTTAGTATTGGACGCTCTTCAGTCTCTCCTGTAGCCGAGAGCTAGGCACTTGGCAGGAAAGATAAGCCGATGGATGCACCGAAAGATCGATCGTTTCGTTCCCTGCCAGAAATCACTACGAGGACCGATACTCGCGATTATCTTGAACACGCAACTCTACAGGCGCGGAGTTACGACGATTACGAGCTGATCGTCGACATCGACGCTCATGTCCAGGAAAGCCGCTTCTGGGGCGAAATTTGCGAGTACATCGACAACGATGTGCTCAAGCATCTTGCCCAAAGCATGCTGCAGGGGTCGCCTCGCGGCGATACCTTGTTGAATTCAGGCGGTGGAATGTCCTTTCAATCGCTGGGCAACCGTATTCCGCACCAATTGAACAATCTCGAGTCAACAGATCCGAACGGGGGACATAGTTTCGCGCAACAGATGCGCCGCTCGATGGATGCGATGGGCATCGATTATCAGGTCGTCTTTCCAAGCGGGATGCTGGTTCTCGGCATGCAGCCGATGCACGACGTCGAGATTTTCGCAGCCCGCGCGTTCAACCGGTGGATACTGGAACGTATCATACCGGACGAGCCGCGCCTCCTCTGCCTGGCGTATCTTCCGTTCCATTCTCCCGACGTGTGCCTTGAATTGGTCGAGCAGAACGCCACCAACCCGGGAATTATCGGCTTCACTGTCAGCTGCGTGCGAAATAATCCGGTCTATCATCCGTCCTACATGAAGTTGTACCACGCGATCGAAGAAACCGGAAAGCCGCTCGTGTTCCATACGGCGTATAACTGGAGTGATCCGTCTTTTGCGCAGTTGAATCGCTTTGGCGCGATGCACGCGTTGTCGTTCTCTCACTACAACTTGATCCATTTGACAAATTGGATCTTCAACGGCCTGTGCGAGCGGTTCAGCAGGCTCAAGCTACTCTGGGTCGAGGGCGGGCTGGCCTGGATTCCATATCTCATGCAGCGGCTCGACCATGAAATTCTGATGCGGCCCAGCGAGGCGCCGGCACTCAAGCGGCTCCCGAGCGAATACATCCGGGAGATGTACTTCACGTCCCAGCCTCTCGAGAGGTCGAATCTGCGCGCGCTGGAAATGACGATGGAGAGCATCCGCGCGGAAACCCAATTGCTATTTGCGTCGGACTGGCCGCATTGGGACTTCGATCCTCCTGGCGCCATTACCTCGCTGCCGTTCCTGTCCGACCAGGCAAAGCGAAACATTCTCGGGCTGAATGCGGCGCGTCTATTCAATCTTCCTAGGAAGAGGCAGCGGCCGGCAGCCTCGGAAATGCTGCAAGATAACCTCAAGCGGGCACGCAACAATGCTGGTTCATGACACGACTGTCGACGGCGTCGCAAAATGCTTGGAGCAGATGGAGCGCCTTGTCGACTCCGAACGCGAAGAGATCGCCGCACGCATGCTGAAGGGTGCCATGAGTGTTATGCTCAAGGCACACCTACGGCGCGGACTGGAGGGCGGGCGTAAGATCGATCTGATAGATCCAAGCGTGGTCACCCCGACGGAAGCCGCAACGGCCGCGTGTTCGTTGATCGCGGCATTCGATCTGACGCCGTTCGACCTTGCGATGTGGCAGACGCGGATGAGCCATCTTTCGGTTGGAGAAAAGCAGTGACAGACGTGATTATCGGTCGAGTGGACGAGTTTTCCGACGGGGGCCGCAAGGTGCTGGTCATCGATGGGACCGAAATTGGCGTTTTTCAGCAAGGCGGAAGCTTCTTTGCCTATTTGAACCGCTGTCCTCATCTCGGGGGGCCGGCGTGCCAGGGACTGATTTTGCCACGGACAATCGAAGACATCGCCGTGGAGAATGTTGATTTGGCGCGTAGCTTCTCCCGTTCGGAAAAGACAGTCGTATGCCCCTGGCATGGCATGGAATTCAGTATCGCTACTGGCGAGCATGTCACGAGCGCACGCTTGCGGCTCGAAAGAGTACCTCTTCGAATCGCCGAGGGAGAGATCATCGTCACGTTGAAAACCGAGTCGGATCCGGCCGCGATCGCGCATTAAGCGCACCACCCGGAGGATAGAACGCTAGGATGCCAAATTTCAGCGGCTTTATCGACGGCGAACCGGTTGTCGCAAGAGGGCGCTCTTGGTCGATCGTCAATCCTGCTACCGAGCAGGTCTGCAGGACCATCACTTTTTGTGAAGCCACCGACGTAGATCGCGCTGTCGCGGCAGCGAGACGTGCCCTTTCGGCATACTCCCGATGGTCCGCCGGGGAAAGGATCGAGGTTCTTTCCCGAATATTGGCCCGCTGCAATGAGCGAGCCGCAGAATTCGTCGAGCTTATCGTCGAGGAGATTGGAGCGCCAGTCGCGTATGCGCGATCGACCCATCTTCCATATTCCCTAGAACACTTCGACGAAATGATCGAGGTCCTCGCGGATTATCCATTCGAATCGAGGTTGAAGCATGCGCACATCATTCGCGAGCCCATCGGCGTTTGTGGTTTGATCACTCCCTGGAATTGGCCCCTTGGACAGGTCGTAGCAAAGGCTGCGCTCGCGTTGGCTGCGGGCTGTACCATGGTCGTAAAGCCAAGCGAATGGTCGCCGACCTGCGCCAACTTGTTTGCGGAAATTTGTGCTGAATCCGGACTGCCGGCAGGCGTGTTCAATGTCGTCAACGGGGAAGGCGTGGGGGTAGGTGGTGCGCTCGCGGCCCACCCTGATGTGGATATGGTCTCCTTCACCGGTTCGACGCGCGCTGGCGTTGAAGTGGCGAGACTCGCAGCACCGACCGTCAAGCGTGTTGCCCAGGAGCTGGGGGGCAAGTCACCGTGCATCATGTTTACCGATGCGGATCTAGACACATACGTCCCCATGACCGTGATGAAGTGTTTCGAAAATGCCGGGCAGGCCTGTCAAGCGCCAACGCTGCTCTTCGTATCGAAGCAGCAACGTGACCGGGCCGTGCGCTTGGCTTGCGAGACGGCCGAAAGCATCGTCGTTGGCGATCCAAGGATGGGGACCACCCAGATGGGGCCGGTCGTCAGCGAGCGTCAGTTCAAAAGCATTCAGGACATGATTCAAGACGGCGTCAGGGAGGGAGCCACATTGGTTTGCGGCGGAGCCGGCCGCCCCTCCGAACTACAATGCGGTTATTTTGTCAGGCCCACGATCTTTGCAGACGTATCGCCGACCATGCGCATCGCCAAGGAGGAGATTTTTGGTCCGGTCCTGTGCATTCTCACCTATGAGACGGAGGAGGAGGCAATCAGTGTAGCCTCGGACACCAAATTCGGTCTCGCTGCCTACATCCAAACGGCTTCTCCCGAACGAGCCTCACTTCTCACTCGATCGCTACGCGCTGGCCGAATCTACGTCAACTTCGCGCCCGGTGGCCGGAGCCTGCCGTTCGGCGGCTATAAGCAATCCGGAAACGGCAGAGAGCATGGAATTTTTGGGCTGGAAGAATATCTTGAGGTCAAAGCAGTCTGTGGCCTGTCGCATTGAAATGACAGAACGTGACTACTCTCGGCTCCGAAGGGCCGAGCTACCGTCCTCGCGGGCTTTTTCTTCCTGCTTCCCGGCCGCTAGTCTGGCTCGATTCGCAGACCATCGCCGGAAGTCCTGCTGTTGTGACGAGGCTGCTCATCACCGCATTGAGGTCGGCGTCAGAGTCGCCGACGCACGCCCTGCGGACGTAGCGCGCCCCGCGAAGACCACCGCGCTGCGGATCAACGTTTGTTGGGTCGGTGAGACAAGGACTAGATGCCGCCTTCAAGCCGCGTGATCTCATCGGGCGCTTTGCTTTGAGGCTAATTCTGCGTCTTCTCGCCAAGGGCCAGCTGCAACGCACTGATACGTTGTTCAAAGGCCGCCGTACTTTGCCCGGCCTCGGTTCTTGCTCCTGACGTCACGAACTACGTCAACAGTTTCGCTATGCAGAGTTCAAGTTGGTCAAGTTGAAAAGGCTTCTTCAGCAGCGGTACGGCGCGAAATTCTTCAGGCACGCCATCGCTTGCGTAACCGCTGGCGAAGGCGAATGGAATATCTCTCGCCAGCAGGGCTTCGGCAACCGGCTTGCTGTTCTCACGCCCCAGGCTCACGTCGAGAATGGCGAAATCGAACTTAGCACTTTTCGCGAGCGCCATTGCAGCGGCCAGGTTTCCAGCTTCGGCTGCGATGGTGTGGCCCAGTTCTTCCAGCATATCCGTGACCATCATGCGGATAAGCACTTCGTCTTCGACTAAAAACACGGATGCCACGACAATCCTACTCGATTGACTTCAATGCTTGGAGCTCACTGGCGCTCTGACTCAACAGGGAATGGTGCTCGCTCGGCTGCATGTGCACCGTCCTGCTATTCGCTCGCGTTCGCGATCTTCCCATCGCTAGGCTGGCCACCAAACTCCAATCTCCCATTCGACTTCGTGCCATGTGAGAGCGACTTCCAAATTGATCGAGCTCGAACTCGGGAAGCTGGTATATGGAATTAAGCCAGTTCGTGCGTCAAGAGTTTGACGGCGATCGGCTGCCGCTAGATGGAGGGCCGGAGAGAGGCCGTTGGGGGGCAAGAGCCGGCCGTGCCGATTGCGAATCCTTGACCAGTGCTGACTGTTTTGGAACGAGCAGGCGCGCGATATGATCTGTCCAGGCACGAGTAATGTCGATGCTCCGATGTAAAAAGCGGCCGGTGGTCCGACGTTGCCAGGTTGGGTCATTCAGGTCCTGCAGGACACGGGCGCAATCCACGAATGCGAGGAGCCCGGTTGGGCGAAGGAACGGTACGATCCTCGTGTGCGGCGGCCGCGGATTTGGTCCTGCTCACCGAGATGCCCGGCTGCGACGTCGCCAGACGGGGCGGTTGCGGAAGTCCGAGACGTTCTGAATGCGACGGGCGCTATGCCCGGCGTGCGCGGCCGGAGATTGTGAAAGCCAGCTCGGTCGCTACGTATTCGTGGAATGGAACCGCCATGTCGTTCCGGTAGAATTGGACCGTGCCAGCTTTGCCAGGCTCGAGGGGCTGCGGCGCGGTCCTTTCCTCCTGCCCGCGATCTGCTCCGGCGCACCTCCCTTATTTGACCCATCTGTCGTCGGCGGAAGCGGACCGTGGAGCGGTTTCGCCCTGCCGACCGCTCCAACGCCAATCCGATACGATAGCCTGCGCCTGCCGGTCTCCGGGGTCGCGGGCCATGAACGCAGTACGCCGGACAGGACGGTCCGATGCAGTGCGAACGAGCGTGGCTGGTCCCGCCGGGTCATCGGCTCTCGGAAATTTCATTCCGGCGCAAGAGAGACGCCCGGCATTGACGTACTTGGCCGGTGGCCGCGAACGGGCTGTCCGCCCATTCCGGGGCGGCCGGATCCGCAGCGCATCGTCCTCGTAGGCGGTGCAGACTTCGTCCGGCACGACCATCATTGCTCTGCGCCAGCTCTAGAACAGCTTCAGATTGATGAGATCTCGGCTATCGGCTCTGCCCCAAGGCAGATTATTTCCTCTCGCGCGGCGGACGGAAGTGGCTCGCAACCTTGTCGCGATAGTGCACAGGACCTAGACGCAAGGGGCGCCAGGCGGCGAAAATCCGGCAATCTATGATGTTGCGGGGATAGTGTAATGGAAGAGCTTTACAAGGGTTGCGCGCAAAGGGCGCGTGATCTGGCCGCGAACGCCGACCCGTTCACTAGGCAACGGTTGCTCGATCTGGCCCAGCGATACGATCTCAAGAGCAGGACCGGTTCTCCGAGCGGACGGTCGATTCCGCCGCCGCGCGCGACCCCGCCCAGCGTGCTGTTCCCCCCTCCGGAGAGGCTTGACGGTTCGCTTTCGCCGGGCCCTGTGAGACCCAGTTCACACTCCGTCTCTGATCAGTCGCGAATGGTGTCCTCTCCCGTTCTCCGGAGAAGATCGATGATAGCGACCTTGGCGAGAGCGTTTTCGCGAGCCACCCGGGCGAGGGGCGATGTGAAGGATCTGACGATCGTTGCGGTCATTGGCGCCGGTGGCCTATTGCGATCTCTGCTTGCAATTATGGCTTTCGGCCTCAGCGCTGGGCCAAACTTGTTCTGAAACCTCAGGATTGTCGCTGGTGTCTTGCTCGAATTCAGTCGCGACCTTATCGCCAACCCGGTCCGCCGTTGCGGCACGGCCGGCTATGGGCCTGGACTCGGAAGCAGGACCGCGCCTGCGTCCCGAAGGACAGAACTACGAAGTCGGCACCAAGCGAGAAGACGGGCCGCTCGGCATTGCCCGTAAAGAAAGTCAGAGGCGTAGATCACCACTCTGGATCGTAATCGCGCCAGCGCTCCGCGATCCTTGTGGCCGCACTAAGTCGGCGCCTGCTCGCCATCGGGCGTGAATCGCCGAGTCCGGTCACGCAGGCTTCGACCACGTATGCAAGGATGAGAAGTCCTGCTCGACGACGAGAATACGCGCTGCGGGAACCAGCGCGAACGTCTCGTCGCCGCCCATTCTTTTGCTGTTAACGCTGGAACAGAAATTCAAGGTTCCGGCAACCTCGTCTTCAGCACGCTTCCATAGCCTGCGCTCGGACAGAGAAGCCAGGCCGTGCCCAAGATCGTAAAGTCGCCGTTAACCGTCATCGTCGTGCTGCTCGGCTTCACGCTCGCGAGCTTCTGGTCGCTCATCGCTTGGAAAGGAGCGCAGGAGAAAGCGGCGGCGTTCGCCAAGGCAGGCTCGGAAACGCGAGGACTGACGCACTCGCTGGCGCAGCACGCTTCGAAGAGCTTTAATGCCGTTGCGTTGGCCCTGTTCGGCGCCCGCCAGTACGTCCAGCATTCCGATCGGTCGGCCCGCGCATCGGCCGAGATCAACGACCTGCTTGCGCAGTTCGCCCAGAACATACCTCAGGTTCGGGAGATCGGAGTACTCTCGGAGACCGGGGATTGGATGTATTCCTCCTTCGAAACCGTTCCAGCAGTCAACAACGGAGACCGGGAGTATTTCCGCTTTCACAGAGATCATCCCGAACAGGCCGGCCTTCGCATTAGCGAGCCGCTGACCTCGCGGGTCACCGGCAGGCCGACTCTGCTAATGACGGAGCGACTGTCGAAGGCCGACGGCTCGTTCGGCGGCGTTGTCTTCGCGGCCATGGATCTCGCCTACTTCAGATCGTTCTATGCCGGCTTCGAGGCGGACCACGACCGCACCGTCACGCTGATGAAGACCAACGGTAAAGTGCTGGTCCATCGCCGCGACGATCAGGTCGGCAAAGACGTGGCGGGGACAGGACTATTCAAGGCCCACCTAAAGGATGGCGGAGCCGGGATGTACACGATCGTCTCGCCCTTCGACGGGCGGGCGAAGCAGTTCGCTTACGAGGTGCTGTCCGACTTTCCCATCGTGATCAGCGTCGCGGTCGCGGAGGATGCCATCCTCGAGGCATGGAGGCGCGACCGCAACTTCGATCTGATGCTGGGTATCGCGGTATCCACCGTCCTGATTGGTTTGGCGGTGCTGCTGGCCGCCCAATTCCGCAAGCGCATCGTAATGGCCAAGATGCTGCGCGAGAGGGAGCGGGGCTACCGTTTGCTCGCAGAAAACGTAGAGGACGTCGTGACCAGGTTCGACCCCGAGGGGCGGCGACTCTACGTCTCTCCGTCGATCGAGAAGCTGCTCGGTTGGTCCGCAAGCGAAATCCTGAGCGAGGATGCGTACTCAAACATCCACCCATCACATCGGGATGTCATCAGGGACCTAATCCGCCGGCTCGGGCCTGAGAACCGGACTGCGACCTGCGAATATCTGACCCGCCGCAGAGACGGCAATTACGTCTGGGTGGAGGCCCAGCTGAACTTCATCGAGGACGCGGAGGAACGCACGGCGGAGATCGTGGGCGTGATCCGCGACATCTCCAAGCGCAAGGCTGCCGAGGAGAAACTGCTGGAGGCCAACGAGCAGCTCAAGGCTCTTTCCGAAACCGACACCTTGACGGGCGTCGCAAACAGGCGGCGCTTCGACCGCGCTTTCGAGGCCGAGTTCAAGCGTTGCCAACGCTCCGGCTCGAAGCTTTCCGTCCTTTTCATCGACATCGACAAGTTCAAGGCATTCAACGACCGATATGGTCACTCTGCGGGCGACGACTGTATCCGCCGCGTCGCGCAGGCCATCGGATCCGCGCTGAAACGGCCAGCCGACCTAGTCGCCCGCTACGGCGGCGAGGAGTTTGCGGTACTCCTGCCTGAGACGACCGCAGTGAACGCCGAAGCCGTAGCAGAAGCGGTTCGCCAAGCGGTCGCGGACCTGGGTATACCGCATGATGGTAACCGGCACGGCTGTGTCACGATTAGTGTCGGTGTAGCCGGCGGCAACCGCGACGCACGAAGTTCGACAGACGCTGTGATGGCGGCGGCGGACGGGGCCCTGTACGTGGCGAAGGAGCAAGGCCGGAATCGCGTTTTCGCAGCGGCGGAGAACCCAAGCCTCACACTGATCAAGCCAGCAGGGTAGGTCCGGTGGCGACCCGCGTGCCCCGCTCCCGCGTAAGCAGAGGGACGCTAGAATTTCAGCGTCGCGCGCAGTCCCAGTACTGCCCGTTCTTGAGCGTTCGGCCCGTTATCTGACTCGCAGGGTCAGTCACTCCGCCGCCCGGGCGCACGATGTACTGGAAGGGGCTGTACCGTCCAGCCGTCGCGAACCTGATACTGGTAAACCGCCGTGAGAAGCCCTTCGAAGCTGCGGCGCAGGCCGTGAAGGACCGACAATTGCGCGATAGTCAAAGTCGAGCGCCTGGGCTCGCTTCGAGACGGGCGCGTAGCCAGCCGCGATCCCGAACTTGTCGTCCGGCCGTTTTGTCATTGAGGCCATGAATTCGAGCCAGGTGTCGGCGTAGAGATCGATCAGATTGCGGTCGGCCGGAGCGCCGGAGACGCGAGCGAAGATGCCGATTCCGTGGTCATCGCTCTTGGGCAGTGATAAAGCTGCTGCTCGAAGACTGCCCGGCCGCCGATGTCGCCCCCCAACATGAGTGGAGTGCCGCTGCTGGTCTGGAACATGTTGGCGTGGAAGGTGAGCTTGTCGATGCCGGCAAGCCTCTGCAGGTCGACATCGACCGCGAGGTTTAACCGGCCTTCGTAGATCGCTCCCTGCTTCAGACCGCCTGAGACATTCTCCAGCGTCTCACCGATGTAGGTCGCGGCGAACTTGACCCCGTACCTTTGGAAAGGATTCGGGAGGAGACCAAGGGTCTTCTCCTCGACGGTGCTCTCGCCGGTGTCCGGGTCAACGGGCTTGTCGTCGTCCGTCTTCTTATCCTCCTGCGCAACAGCGTGAGAGCCGAGAAAACCCGTCAGAAGGATCGCCAGCGATAGACTCTAACGGACATGTTCAATCGGGGATCGAGGACTCGGGGTTAGGACAAGCCTGGGCAACGCTCGAACGGCAAATTTAAGAGGGCGCGCACGCTTGATGTTCTGTGCTGGGAAAAGCTGCGGAGGGAGTGTCCGGGAGGAAACCAACTGAACTGCCGGACATGCGGCGGGCATTGAAATGGAGAGAAGGCGAGGCATGAGTTCGGCACTTCCGGTAAGGGGGCAATGCACTCCGAGTAACCCGAACCTAAGCGAGCCAATTCCACGCGTATCTTTCGCTGCTCAGGTAACTTGACTTTACAGTACAGTCTAATTAGAGTGTGGTGCATGGGAATGTGATGCGGCGGCAGCGAGGAGAGACCTATGAGTGCTTCACGGCGACGTTTTCTTCAGGGTGTCACGGCCGCTGCGTTGTTCCCTTCCCAACTGCCACGTGCCCGCGCTCAGGGATATGCAGCAAGCAAGCGGACGCTCAAAGCCGTGATGCAGGCCGATTTGCGCTCATTCGATCCTGTTTGGACAACCGCGACCATCACCGGAAGCCACGCGGCGCTTGTCTATGACACGCTTTTTGGCCTCGACGAGCAACAGGCGCCCAAGGGGCAAATGGTCGGCCGGTACGGCGTGTCGGACGACAAGTTGACCTACACTTTTGAACTCCGCGACGGACTGAGATTCTCGGACGGCTCTCCGGTGACGTCTGCGGACTGCGTTGCCTCAATGCGGCGCTGGGCTGCGCGCGACCTGGCCGGTCAGGTTCTCTTCCAGACCGTTGCTGATACTCCAACAAGGGACGATAAAACGTTCCAAATCGTCCTGAGAGAGCGCTACGGGCTGGTGCTCGATACGCTTGGCAAGACCAGCAATTCTCTTTGGATCATGCGCAAGAAGGAAGCCGAGACCGATCCGACCCAGCAAATCACCGAGATAATCGGCTCGGGACCGTTCGTCTTCAATCGTAACGCCACGAAGATGGGCGCGACTTACGTGTACGATAGGAATGAGGCCTATAGACCACGCGGAGAAGCGCCGTCGGGAACGACAGGTGCAAAAATCGCTAAGCTGGACCGGATCGTGTGGGAGAACATGGCCGACGAGCAGACCGCAATTGCTGCGTTGCAGGCCGGCGAGATCGATTTCTACGAAACCCCGCCGATAGAGTTCGTCGACCAGCTCGAGACCGACCCGGGCGTCAAGATCGACGTCCTCAACAAGCTTGGCAACCTCGGCTTCATCCGCCTGAACTGGCTTCACCCGCCCTTCAATAATCAGAAGGCACGCGAAGCGATGTTGTATGTCGTCAATCAAGCCGACGTGATGAAGGCGGCTTTCGGAAACGAAAAGTATTTCCGGACGTGTAGTTCGCTGTTTGGCTGCGGAACGAACATGGAAAACCATGAGAACGTCGGCTGGTTTGAACATGGGCAGGACCTCAAGAGGGCCGCGACGTTGTTCAAGGAGGCTGGCTATGACGGGCGACCGGTCGTGATCCTGCAGCCGACCAACCTAGCGCCGCTGAATACGACGGCGCAGCTCGTAGCGGAATGGCTGAAGCAGTCGGGTATCAACGTCCAGCTTGCCGCGTCCGACTGGGGCGGCGTGGTGGCAAGACGAGCTGTCCAGGCACCGCCTGAGCAAGGCGGCTGGAATATCTTCGCGAGCTGGAATCCGACCTCGACCTTCGCCAGCCCCATATCGTTTCCGGGGCACGCCGCCAACGGCACGAAGGGCTTCATCGGCTGGCCGGAAAATGCCGAATGGGAAGCTTCTCGCCGCGCATGGACACGGGCTGAGACGCTCTCCGAGCGTCAGGAGATCGCAAAGAAGATGCAGGCGAACGGCTGGAACTTCGTGCCGGAGACACTCACCGGCCAGTTCGTCGCGCCGGTCGCGTATCGCGCGAACATTAAGGGTTTTCTGCGCATTCCCGACCTGATCCCGTTCTGGAACGTCGAAAAGGCCTAACAACCGGTCGAGAGGAGGAAGACGAACCATGTTGCGCGTCATCTTCAGCCGCATCGGATCGATCGCCATCGTCATGTTGCTCGTTGCCCTCATGGTCTTCTCGTTGATTCATATGGCTCCGGGAGATCCTGCGGCGATCATCGCTGGCGACAATGCCAGCAGCGAGCAGATCGCCTCGATTCGCGAACGGCTTGGTCTCAGTGATCCTCTGCCGCTGCAGTTCTTCCGATGGAGCTTCGCGGCCATCCGGGGCGATCTAGGAGTCTCAATCTTCTCCGGCGTCCCCGTGTTCGGACTGATCCGCGAGCGAATCGAGCCAACGGTCTCTTTGACCGCTATCACGATCATCATCGCATTGATGATCGCCGTAGCGGCAGGCGTACTCGCAGCAGCCAATGCGGGCACATGGATCGACCGTGCCGTCATGGCTCTCTCGATCCTTGGGTTCTCGGCACCAATTTTCGTCGTCGGTTACGTCCTGATCTATGTCTTTGCCATTCAGCTCAAATGGTTTCCAGTGCAGGGTTACACCCCGCTCGGAGCGGGGGCGCTGGATTGGCTACGACATCTGGTCCTGCCCGCGCTGTCGCTGGGCCTAGCCTACGTCGCGCTCATCGCCCGGATTACGCGAACAGCGATGCTTGATGTGCTCGCCGAAGACTATATCCGGACGGCCAAAGCCAAGGGCGTCGCGCCACATCGGGTTCTGATCAAGCACGCGCTCCGCAATGCCGGCATTCCAATCGTGACTATCGTCGGGATAGGCGTGGCGTTGCTCATCGGCGGCGTGGTGATCACCGAATCGGTGTTCAACATTCCGGGGGTCGGACGTCTCGTCGTCGATGCGATCTCGAAGCGCGACTACCCTATCATCCAGGGCGTGACGCTCGTCTTTTCGGCCGTCTACGTGCTCATCAATCTGATGGTGGACCTCAGCTACGGTCTGATCGATCCGAGGATAGGACGCCAATGAGCACGCTAAACGTCGGTGCGGCGTCAACCATTCGCCGACCCAGGGTCGGACGCTTCATCAAGCGAAATCCAATGCTGGTGCTCGGCCTCCTTATTTTCGGAAGCATCGTGCTGTCGGCGATTTTCGCGCCTTGGCTGACCGGTGATCCCTATGGGATGATGCCAAGCCGGCGCCTACTTCCGGCCGGGGCAACTTACCTTCTCGGCACCGACCCTCTCGGGCGGGACGTATTCGCCCGCACGATCTACGGCGCGCGAGTTTCGCTGACCGTTGGCGTCTGCGTTGCGGCAGTCTCGGTCGTGATCGGGCTGAGCTTGGGCCTGATTGCAGGCTACATCCGCCGAACCGACGCACCGCTGATGCGGATCATGGATGCTTTGATGTCTGTCCCGGCGGTCATGCTCGCGATCGCTCTCGTATCCCTGACCCAGGCGAGCGTGATCACCGTCATTGTCGCGATTACGATCCCCGAAATCCCGCGCGTGGTTCGCCTGGTCCGCGCCGTCGTCTTGTCTGTGCGTGAACAGCCTTTCGTACAGGCCGCTATCGCTGGAGGCGCAAGAACGCCAAAGGTGATCATTCGGCACATCATGCCGTCCACGATCGCTCCGCTGATCGTGCAAGCCACCTATATCTGCGCCTCTGCGATCCTGATCGAGGCGGCCTTGTCCTTCCTGGGCGCCGGCACGCCGCCATCGATCCCGACGTGGGGTAACATGATTGCTTCCAATCGCCTGTACCTCGCAAAAGCTCCCTGGACCATATTCGGGCCCGGCCTTGAGCTTGCGCTGACTGTTCTTGCAATCAACCTGATCGGTGACGGATTGAGAGATCAGCTCGATCCCCGCCTCGCGCGCCGGATGTGATGATCATGGACACTCTTTCCGGGACTCAGGAACCGATCCTCTCCGTTCGAGACCTGCAGACTTCGATCTTCAATGAGGACGGTGAAGCCCGCGTGGTCAACGGGGTGTCGTTCGACGTCATGGCCGGCGAAATGCTTGGCGTCGTCGGCGAGTCCGGCTGCGGAAAAAGCATGACCTCCTTCTCGATACTAGGCCTTTTACCTGCCAAAAGCGCCCGGGTAATCGGAGGAGCCGCCAGATATGCTGGCCGCGATCTCCTCCGTCTTAGCGATAGGGAGCTGCGCAAGTTGCGCGGCGGGCAGATCTCCATGATTTTCCAGGAGCCGATGACATCGCTCAATCCCGTGTTGACGATCGGCGATCAGATCACGGAAGCTCTGCTCCTACACGAGAAACTTCCAAGGAGAGCAGCTCGCGAGAGAGCTATCGAGATGCTTCGTCTCGTCCGCGTGTCCGATCCGGAGCGCCGCCTGAACGACTACCCTCACCAGTTCTCTGGCGGCATGCGCCAGCGGGTGATGATCGCGATGGCATTGGCCTGCCGGCCGAAATTGCTCATAGCGGATGAGCCGACCACGGCGCTCGATGTCACGATACAGGCACAGATACTCGAGCTGATGCTGAATCTGAGGCGAAGTACCGGAACCGCAGTTATCCTCATCACGCACGATCTTGGCGTGGTCGCGGAAACATGCGACCGCGTCATCGTCATGTATGCCGGGCAGAAGGTGGAAGAGGCGCTCGTTAGCGAGCTCTTCCAACGTCCGGCGCATCCCTATACGCAGGGCTTGCTCGCCTCAAAGCCCCAGGTCGGTGCGGCAAGGCAAGGACGGAGGCTGATCGAAATTCCCGGGACTGTGCCTTCGCCTCGCGAAGCCACGCGCGGATGCGCATTCGCCCCTCGCTGCCGATTCGCCAGCGAGCTCTGTCGCGTCGAGCCTCCCGCGTTGAGACGGCTCGATGCTCAGCACCTCGTGGCTTGCCACTACGCCGACGTGTTGAGGGCCAATGAGGAGAGCCCGTCATGACTGTCGCGCTGCTGGAAGTTGCCGATCTCAAAAAGCATTACGACGCCCAAACGCGTGCTCTCGGCCGTTCCAACACGACGGTGAAGGCGGTTGATGGCGTAAGCTTCTGCATGCATCGTGGCGAAACGCTCGCGCTCGTCGGCGAGTCCGGATGTGGCAAGTCGACGGTCGGAAAACTGATCGTGCGGCTGTCCGATCCGACCGGTGGTATGATCCGCATCGACGGCTCCGATATCACCCGGGCGCGCGGTGAGCCGTTGCGACGGCTGCGCCGTAGGATCCAGATGGTCTTTCAGGATCCCTACGCATCCCTTAATGCCCGCATGCGGGCAGGCGACATCGTCCGCGAGCCACTCGAGAACTTCGATCGGCGGCCGGCAGGGGAGCTTGACAAGATCGTCGTCGAACTGTTCGCGAAGGTCGGGCTGCAGCGCGAAGCGATGCAGAAGTTTCCTTTCGAATTCTCGGGCGGGCAACGACAGCGCCTCGGAATCGCTCGAGCGCTCGCCTTGTCACCGGAGTTGATCGTGGCGGATGAGCCGGTATCTGCCCTCGACGTCTCGGTCCAAGCACAGGTGATCAATCTCCTGATGGATCTGCAGGCCGAGCTCGGCGTCGCATATCTCTTCATCTCGCATGACCTTGGTGTCGTGGAGCACATCGCTCACAGAGTCGCCGTGATGTATTTCGGACGGATCGTCGAGATCGGCCATAAGCGAGCTATTTTCGATCAGCCGGCCCATCCGTATACGCGATCTCTGATTTCGGCCGCTCCCGTGATCGATCCGGCCCTCCGCCGCAAACGTGTCTTGCTCGAAGGCGACCTGCCTTCCCACGACAATCCTCCCACGGGATGCCCTTTCCATTCGCGCTGTCCATCCGCATTCGACCGGTGCCGGGTCGAAGCTCCCGAACTAGCTCCGCGACGGGGCGGCCAGTTGGCCGCCTGCCATCTATCAGACTGACGTCCGGCCAAAGGCGCCGCACATAACGACGAGGTCCCCATGCAGCCGGTACCATTCTTCGACGGGCACAATGATGCTCTCTTCCGACTTTCGGAGAGTACGAGTGTCGATCCACACCTGCTGTTCCTCAATGGCCGCCCGGACGGGCATATCGACCTGCCCCGCGCCAGGGAGGGCAGGATGATCGGCGGCATCTTCGCGCTCTATGCGCCCTCGAAGAGCGGCCTCGACCTAGATATCTTCAAAGGGAGAAGCTACGACTGTCCGCTGCCGCCGGAAGTATCGCTTCCCGATGCCAGTCGGATCATGATGCGACAGATCGCCATTCTCCTGCGCGCAGTCCAGGCCTCGAACGGGTCGATCGCTCTATGCAGAACGGTGGCCGACATTCGCGACGCGCGGGCTCGCGAGGCTTTTGCGGTTGTCCTCCATATGGAAGGCGCGGAAGCCATCGATGCAGATCTCGACATGCTCGACGTTCTCTACGCCGCGGGACTGCGATCGATCGGGCCGGTCTGGAGCCGAAATAACATCTTTGGCCACGGCGTTCCCATGCGTTTTCCAAGCTCGCCCGATGCCGGACCCGGCCTCACGGAAGCCGGAAAGCAACTCGTTCGCGCCTGCAATGATCGACGGATCATGATCGATCTGTCTCATTTGACCGAGCGAGGATTCTGGGATGTGGCACGGCTGACAAAGGCGCCGCTCGTCGCCACGCACTCGAATGTCCACGATCTATCTCCGTCCTCACGCAACCTGACGCGCCGTCAGCTCGACGCGATCAGGGACAGCGACGGGGTCGTCGGCCTGAATCTCGCGACCTGCTTTCTCAGGCCGGACGGACAGATGGATGAGGACACTTCTCTCGATATCGTGGTTCAGCACGTCGAAGTTCTGGTAGAGCATCTCGGCGAGACACGTGTCACGATCGGTTCGGACTTCGATGGGGCCGTCGTGCCGAGGGAAATCGCATCGGTCGGTGGAAGTCAGGTAATCTTTTCGGCAATGCGCGCCAAAGGATTCGGGGAGGCTTTGATCGAGAGGATCGCCATCTCGAACTGGCTCCGTGTCCTGCAGCAAACGATCGGTTAGGACCAAAGGAGCATAGCACATGTCGAAAAGCGCCGAGATCGAAAGCGCCGACGAAGTGTTCTGGGACAGGCTCAGCGCCGAACGCTTGCGCGGACTTGCGGAGCGAGAGGCTATCGTCTTGGTGCCGGTCGGCTCAACTGAGCAGCACGGCCCGCATCTTCCGACCGGCGTCGACAGCTTCCTGAGTACTGAGGTCTCTCGGCGAACGGCCCAGATGGTTCTGACAAGGCAACCAATCGTCGTGGCCCCCACCGTATGGTGCGGCCTCGCGGATCACCATGTCTCGTTCGGCGGCACCTTCTCATTACGCCTTTCGACCTTCCATGCCTTGTTGCACGACCTTTGCCGGTCCATTGTGCATGCTGGATTTCGCAGGATCGTTCTCGTCAACGGCCATGGCGGAAACATGGGTGGCCTGAGCGGATTGCAACAAGAGCTCACGCGCGAGCTGAATATAGAAGTCGCAACGACCACCTATTTCATGGAGTGCCTTCCTGAGATCGCGGCGATTCTTGATGATCAGGATTGCATCATGCATGCGTGCGAAGGCGAGACCTCGATGATGATGGCCTTGGCGAACGATCTCGTGGACGACGCCCGCCTCGAAGATGCCTGCGGACCTCACTTCGACATCATCGCGTCGCTCACATCCTCCTTGAAGATTTCCCGTAGTTTCCGAGACGTAACGACCTCCGGCGTCTCCGGCACGGCCAGAAGGGCGTCCGTGGCTAAAGGAGAGGCGATCTTGAAGGTTGCTGCATCGGCTCTCGCGCGCAGACTCCTCGCAGGCGAACCTTGGCTGGCGTCAACAGAAGGATGACCATATGATCGACAATTCAACCAAGACGTTGGGCAATTTTCAGGTATGGAAGCTGACCGAAAAGACGCTGACGTTTCCAACGAAGAAGCTTCTGCCAAATGCGGAAGCGAACCTCGCCGAGCCCGGCGAACTTTCGGTGAGCGTCCATTCCTGGCTTATCGAGAGCGCAGGCGCGAAGATAATAGTCGATACCGGCATCGGAAATCACAAACGACGAACACAACCGGTCTTCAACGACCAAAATTCCGATTTCCTGGAACGGCTTGAGCGTGCCGGCTTCGGGAGGAAGGAAGTGACGCACGTTCTTCTTACGCACCTTCACGGAGACCACGTGGGTTGGAACACCATCCAGGAGAATGGCCGCTGGCTCCCGACGTTTCCGAACGCGGCCTACATCATGCCGCGTACCAGCATCGATCATCTCGAGAAAACGGATGGCGATCCGCTGATGCCGCTTTATCTCGACAGCATCAAACCGGTTATTGATGCCGGCCAAGCGACCCTAATCGAGCCGGACGTGGAGCCGCTGCCGGGATTTACGTATATCTCCACGCCTGGACATTCGCGTGATCATTGTTCGATCATCCTGCGCACCTCCGGCGGCATCGGGCTTTTTGCAGGCGACGTCATGCATAATCAGCTTCAGGTTCAGCATCCCAACCTGAATTCGATCTTTTGTGCGGACGCCGAGGCCGCGCAAGCGTCAAGAATGAAAGTCCTGGCATTTGCGGCTGACCACCATGTTACGTATTTCAGCTCGCATTTCGCGGGCTCGTCTATGGGCGAGGTGACACGATCAAGCGACGGCTTTTCGTGGACTTTCGTGTGAGCGGAAGCGCCGCGGCCGTCCGGGATGTGACGCGAACCGGCACCGCGGAGTTTGGTGCCGCAATTCGTGTCCGCGACGTTGTTAGGCCCGGACGTCGGCCGAGGGATGGTGTATTCCAGGGTATCATCCGAGCCCGTCGGAATCGCGCCGGGAATGCGTAAGAGTCCGACGAGCACAGCATAACGACCAGCGAGAGACCAAATTGAAAGAAGGATTCGGATTAAGCAAAGTAAAAGGCCAAAGGTCGACGAGGGGCGCTCAAATCGCCGCACCCACACCTGACCAAAGGGAGTCCCGTACGACGGGGAGTTCGATTGCGATATTGGACGCCGCGCGGTCACTGTTCCTGGAACGAGGATTCGACGGTGTTAACCTGGACCAAGTAGCCAAGGCGGCCGGTATCTCCCGGCAGACGGTCTACAATCAGTTTGGCAGCAAAGACGCCGTATTCAGGGAGGTCGTTCGCCGCCATTGGGCCACCATACGGGCCGAGACCGAAACGATATTCCAGTCGACCAGTGATCTTCACGCCGAACCTGCCGAGATGCTTATAAACTTTGCGGAATCGTTGCTTCGGTTCGTCGATGAGACGGATCAGGTCGCGTTCACCCGCTTGGTCATAGCAGAATCGCGGCGACTTCCGTGGATCGCGGCAGAGTTCTATCGGGCAGGGAAAGAGCCGGTCTTGAAAGCTTTCGCTCAGGCGCTCGCGACTATGAGCAGGAAAGGGCGGCTGACTTGCAAGGATCCGGAACTTGCGGCCCATCAGTTCATGGGGTTGGTGCAGGAGTTCGCCATATGGCCCAAAGTTATGGCGATCGGCGATGGACTTCGTGATCTTCCTTCCAACAAGCTCGTCGTCAAAGAAGCGGTTGCAATGTTTTTGGATCGCTACAGGCCGACCTAGCTGCTGTGCCGGCTTTTGGCTCGCAGGAGCTCCTGCGCTGGTCTACTAAAGCTGCTGTTGGCTGCCGGCTGGTGTGGTCGCGCCGAGCTATTAGGACGACGACGACCTTTCCCTAACGATGCAAAACTCTGAAGGCGTCAAGGATGAAATGGACCGCTGCGGTATACGGATTGGTTTCGATCGCGCTCGTCTTGTTTGATGGCTCGGCCACGGCGCAGACGGCCGACCTTGCGATCAGAGGCGGCACGATCTACACGGGCGGCGACGAAGAGTCATTCGTCGGCGATATCGCGGTTACTGACGATAAGATCGTCTATGTCGGTCCTTCCCGCGATGCCCCCGACGCCAAAACCAATATTGCCGCAGAGGGGTTGATCGTCGCGCCTGGGTTTATCGATGCTCATACCCATCCGGAGAGCTACATTCGCTCGTCCGACCCAGTCCAGCGGCTCAATGCTCCATGGCTGATGCAAGGCGTCTCCACGATCTTCATCGGCGTCGATGGCGGAGGCGAATTCGCGGTGGCGGCCGACCACGCCCGGCTCGAAGCTCAGAAGATCGGCACGAACGTCGTCAGCTATGTTGGCTTCGGCGCCGTACGGGAGGCCGTTCTGGGGAAAGACGCCCGCGCGCCAAGCCCATCCGAGCTGGAACAAATGAGAAAGCTCGTGGCCGGAGCCATGTGCGAAGGCGCAATCGGTCTTTCCACCGGCCTTTTCTACGCGCCACAGAGTTTTGCCAAGACGGAGGAGGTGGTGGCGTTGGCCAGGGAGGCAGCGCTCCGTGGTGGCATCTACGACACCCATCAGCGTGATGAGAGCTCCTACTCGATAGGTCTGATGAATTCGGTCGAGGAAGTGCTGCAGATCGGTCGCGAGGCGAAAATCCCGATCCATTTCGCGCACCTGAAAGCTCTCGGCGTCGACCTCCAGGGACAGATTCCGGATGTCATACGCCGGATAGAGGCGGCACGGGCTACCGGCTTGACGGTGACAGCCGACCAGTATCCGTGGCTCGCGTCTAGCACGAGCCTAGATGCCGCCCTCGTGCCGCGTTGGGCCGTCGACGGCGGCTACTCGGCGATGATCAAGCGCTTCGATGACCCGGAGCCGATGGCCAAAATTCGCGAGGAAATGGTCGAGAACTTGCGGCGACGTGGCGGCGCGAAATCTATTCTGCTGACCAGCGTCGACAGGCCATGGACCGGCAAGCGGCTTTCCGAGATCGCGGCGATGTGGAAGATCGAAGCCGTCGACGCCGCCGTGCGTATCCTTCGAGCCAACGCGCGGGATACCATCGCTTCATTCAACATGATCGAAAGCGATGTCGATCTGGTCATGAAGCAGCCGTGGGTGGTGACGAGTTCCGACGGAAACGACGGTCATCCTCGGCAGTATGCGACTTTCCCTCAAAAATACGCTGTCTACGTGCAGGAGCGACACGTCATCGACCTCAAAACGTTCATCCGCCAATCGACGGGGCTCTCAGCCGACATCTTCGGCCTGGACCGGCGCGGCTATTTGAGGACCGGATATTTTGCCGACATCGTGGCGTTCGACCCTGCCGGTTATGCGCCCAAAGCCGACTACGTACACCCGCGCGAATTGAGCGTCGGTGTCAAAACGCTGCTCGTCAACGGCGTGCCCTCCATCCAAGATGGGAGATTGACTGGCTCGGCTGCAGGTCGTGCGCTCAAGCACGCTCCAAAGGCGGGAAGCTGCCCATAGTCAAGCGCCGTACTCCTTTTTGTCGGAGCCGGAAGGGCATTGCATCGGTCAAATGCACTGGTCGTAGAGTTGGTGGGCTCGAGACGCGCGATTGTGTCGCCATCCGGACCTACCAAAGGACCCCCGTGTGGCGGGCTGGAGCAAGCGCCAAGTCGGGCCCGATCGCTGGCTCGGTTGGGACCATCGCCAACAAGCCTCTCTTGCCGACGATATCAGAAGGGCGCCCCTTCCGCGAAGCGGCTCGTTTCATCGGTTGTCCGCATACTCAAGTGCAAAGCCACGGGCTCGCCCATAGGCAACTCCCGCCTTCGGGGAGAGCCGAGAGATTGAGCAGACGGCGGCATCAATCCGCAAAGATCGAGGCGGAGCAGAGGCTGTAGCATTGACTTGCGATATTATCGTAATACAGTTCGGAAATCTGCAATCGAGGAGCTGCCATGGGCAAGATAGTTCAGGAATTCAACACCTTTTGGGGGCCGTCCATCAACGAGTGGGATGCCACCGACAAGCGGTTCGTGGTGGACCGCGACGAAGACCTTCTCAAGAAGGGTGCGAGCGGACTTGCACGGAAAATGGAGAAAGTCTCTCTCGACGCCATCGTAGACAGCGGCAAGATTGCGACCGGCGTCGATATGGTGAACGGCTACTTGCCCCTGGTTCTGTACGCAAACGAGGACGTGATCATCGAAGTCGCGACCTGCGATCGCGAACAAGGCGGTTGGCATCGGAACATGGGCGGCGATGAGTTTTGCTTCCAGTACAAAGGCGCGCGGCGGCTGGAGACGGAAGCGGGAGATATCACGATCAACGAGGGGGAGATGACCGTCATCCCCAAGGGTGTCTCACATAAGAACGTTGGTCTTGGCACCAATATCGAGATCACGATCTACACGAAAAAATCACTGAAGCGGATGGCGCCGACCGATCCGGCAAAGGCGCGCGATCGCATGAAGATTAAGGATGGAAAGCCGGTAATGCCGCCCATCTCCCTCGATACCGATCCAGACAAGTAAACGTTGAGAGGGCCGCGAGCGACGCTTTTGCATTGCGGCGGCCCTGATCGTCCTCAAGCGCAGCTACTTCATGTTGCTGCGTCCATTTCTGAGCAGGTCGACCGACAGTGCCCCTAAGGGAAAATGCGCGGCGTTGACGGCTGGTTTGCCTCCGTAGATGGCGGCGATCTGTCGATCATGACGGTTGCCAGAATGAACATTCCGGCAGCCAAGTAGATCGTGCATGCCAAGATTCCGAGAGCCGTGCGGGCGGACCTCTCGCTAATCTGCTCAGGGGCTTTGGCTTTCAGGTATTTCACTGTGGGAGGCTTCGTTTGAACCGCCGCGGTCGGGGCGGATATCCGAAACTCCTGCTAGTTCTTACCGACCCAAAGTTCACCGATCGAAAGATAGGGGATCGGGCTGTGGGCTACGATAGGATGGTAAGTCGATTTGGCCCAACCCAGGAATTGTGATGCTCGAGCTTTACTACGTCCCCGCCGGAAGCGCTTCCTGCCGTGTGCGCTTTCTGTTGACGGAAAAAGGTCTTCCGTACGAAGCAAGGGTCGTGAATATCCGTGAGGGTGAGCAGAATAGTGAATCCTACCTGAAGCTCAATCCGAACGGGTTGGTCCCGACGTTGGTCCACGACGGTCGGTCGGTATGGGAAAGTGCCGTCATCTGCGAGTATCTGGACGACGCGTTTCCGGAGCCCCCGTTGAGGCCCGCCGATGCCTATCAGCGGTCGATCATGCGGAACTGGGTAAAATACTTCGATGAGCAGTGTCAGCCGGCGCTCATTGTATTCAATTGGTCGATCCGCGTGTCTCCATATGCATCACGTTGGACCGATCGCGAGCTTCAAGATCGTCTTGCGAAAATTCCCACCGCTGCACGCCGTGAGGCTTGGCTCCGCGCCGCGAGGAATCCCTATACGGAAGAAGAGCGCGCGGGCGCCCTCAAAACGCTCGTCGGCGTGATTGGACGCATGGAAGCGGCGCTAAAGCAGCATGAATGGCTCGCCGGTCCAGCCATTTCGCTGGCCGATATCTCAGCCGCGCCGTTTGTTTGGAGGTTGCGGGCCATTGCTCCCGACGAGTTCAGTAGGCCGGATCTCACCGCTCTCAATGACTGGTGGGAGCGGATGTCGGTGCGACCCGGCTTCAAGGTCGCTTTTGACCAAGAGTTCACCGCCCACAAGAACTAAAGCCAACATTTCGATAGGGGCAAGGAGGGCGCCGGCGAACTAGACAATGTCGGTCAACTCCGGAGAATGCGCGGTGCACCATAACGTCGCAGAAACCTATTTGCAGACTCTTTCCCAGCATGGCGTAGAGTTCCTGTTTGCCAACGCCGGCACCGATTTCGCACCAATCATCGAAGGTTATGTAACTTTAGGGCAACGAGGGATCGAGGTTCCGCGTCCTGTTATGGCCTCGCATGAGAACATCGCGATCTCGATGGCCATCGGCAGTTGGATGGTGACGGGCCGCATGCAAGCTTGCATGGTGCATGTCAACGTAGGTACCGCAAACGCGGTTTGCGGTCTGCTGAATGCGGCGCGCGGAAATGTGCCCGTACTGTTTACCGCCGGCCGAACGCCGATTACCGAATCCGGACAGTTCGGTTCCCGTAATCTTGGCGTTCACTGGACCCAAGAGATGTTCGACCAAGCCGGAATGGTGAGGGAGGCGGTCAAGTGGGAGTACGAGCTGCGCGCTGCGGTGCAGCTCGAGGACGTAGTCCGACGGGCGGTTCAAGTAGCAAACGCTTATCCTAAGGGACCAGTTTACCTGACGCTGCCTCGAGAAGTGCTGGCCGCGAAGACTGACGTAAGCACCCCGGCTTCTTCCAAGTCGCAGAAGGCTTTGATCAGTCCGCCGTCCCTGTCTGCCGACACCGCCAAAGATCTCTTAAGGATGATCGGACGGTCGAAGACGCCGTTGATCATCACGTCTCAGCTGGGCTACGACCGCAAAGCGACGTCTTTGTTGTCTGAATTCATAGATGCGACGGGGGTGGCCGTCGTCGAGGTAAGCCCGAGCTGCGTTTCCTTGTCGTCGGACCATCCTCTACATGCGGGATACGACCCTTACGCGCTTCTTGGGGAGGCCGATCTTGTCCTGGTGATGGATTGCCCGGTCCCGTGGATTCCCGATCGCGTCAAACTCACGCCGGCAGCAAAGGTCGTACATATCGGCGTGGATCCTCTATTCTCTTCGCTGCCTATGCGTAGTTTCGAATGCGACATGGCCTGCTATTCGACGGCAGGCGAAGCTCTCGAGCAGTTGATCGCCGCCCTCCAAGTGGTCGAGCTGCCCGTGGGATCGGTCGAGAGGCGCAAAAGGCAGATCGGTGAGCTCAATGCGGCGCGACGCAAGAAGGCGGCCGACCACCTCGCGACCGTAAAAAGTCAAAAGCCGATCCACCCGGCCTGGGTGGCCCATTGCATCGGAGAGTGCGTCGGCGAAGATACCATTCTGTTGCGGGAATCGCCTCAACTCTCGCCCGCGTATCTCAACCTCAAGCGGGTCGGTTCGAGTTACTCAGGTCATTTCGCCGGTGGTCTGGGTTGGGGATTGGGGGCCGCGATAGGGGCAAAGCTTGCCGCTCCGGAAGCTACGGTGATCGCTGTCGAGGGTGATGGCTCGTATATCTTCAGTACGCCCATCGCCGCACACCATTCGGCACTAGAGAACGACGCACCATTTTTGACGATCATCATGGACAACCACGGTTGGAACGAGGTGCATGCGGCTACTACGCACGTCTATCCCCGCGGCAATGCGGCCGGCGCCAACAAAGCAGAGCCGTTGACCTACTTCAGCAACGATCTTCGTCTTGAACGTGCCGTCGAAGCAGTCGGCGGCACATCCTTTCGTGTTGAAGATCCTGCCGAACTCAGGACGACGCTTGCGAAGGGCCTTGAGATCGTGCGCGGAGGCAGGCAAGCCGTCGTGTCGATCGTCTGTTCGTCAACCTAAGCAACAGATGCAGATCGATGAGCAATCATGATTTCGATCTCTTTGTCATCGGCGCGGGCTCCGGTGGCGTGCGAGCGGCCAGGGTGGCCGCTAGTCACGGGGCCCGGGTCGCAATAGCAGAGGAATATCGGGTCGGTGGCACCTGCGTTATTCGCGGGTGCGTACCCAAAAAGCTAATGGTGTATGCGTCTCGCCTTCCTAGAGAGCTCCGTGACGGTCGGGGCTTCGGCTGGACCGCGGATTCTGTTCGCTTCGATTGGTCCGTTCTCACCGGCAACGTTGCCGGCGAACTGACCAGATTGGAAGGCTTGTACGCCAAGACGCTCGAATCCGCCGGCGTTTCGATATTTCGAGCTCGTGCTCATTTGAAGGACGGCGGCACGATCGAGCTCTCCACGGGAGACCTGGTCCGCGCCAAACACGTACTTATCGCGACGGGTTCCACTCCTTCCAGAGCTGCGGTACCCGGCTCGGAGCACGCGATCACTTCGGACGACGTATTCTCGTTAGCGAGGAAGCCGGAGCGAATTGTAGTGTATGGCGGCGGCTATATCGCAGTTGAAATGGCCTGCGTCTTCGCCGGACTTGGAAGCCAAGTGACCCTCGTATGCCGTAGCGACGACATTTTGCGAGGGTTCGATGACGAAATTCGTCTTCTCGTTCGAACCGAGATGGAAGCCAACGGCGTCGATGTGATCGCGAGCCGTCTGATCACAGGCATCGAAAAAAACGATGACGGAACGCTCACGGCTCTATTGAGCGACAACAGTGCGGTGAACGCGGAGCAAATTCTATTCGCCGTCGGTCGGTCTCCAAATTCGTCGAATCTCGGGCTAGGTCAAATGGGCGTAGAGACCGAAAACGCTACCGGGGCCATCAAAGTCGACGAACGCGGACGTACCTCTTGCGCTGATATTTTCGCGGTGGGAGACGTTACCAACCGGGTATGCCTTACACCTGTCGCCATTCGAGAAGGGCATGCATTCGCTGATACCATGTTCGGCGGTCGTCCTTGGCGGGTCGACTACGAGAGCATTCCTACGGCGGTATTCTCAGAGCCCGAAGTCGGAACCGTCGGCCTGACTGAGGAGCGTGCAAAGCAGGAGTTCGACGACGTCAAGATATTCAAGACCAGCTTCCGCCCGATGAAGGCGACCCTTTCTCGGCGCGATAGCAAAGTGATGATGAAGCTTATCGTGAACGCGAAAACTGACCGACTGCTGGGATGTCACATCGTCGGACCAGAGGCAGCGGAAATGGTTCAGCTAATGACCATTCCGATTCAGCAGGGGATGACTAAAGCCGCATTGGATCAAGCAATGCCACTTCATCCCACGGCCGCTGAGGAGTTGATCACGATGCGATCGCCGTTCGCGCGTCATACCCGTGCTTAGAAAATGATTGCCACAAGGGGACGTGGCGGCCGAAGAGCAACAACAGGGTCAAAGCATATGATCGATCTTTACTACTGGAGTACTGCGAACGGTTGGAAGGTGACAATCATGCTCGAGGAGTGTGAGTTGCCCTACAAGCTAATTCCGGTGGACATCCGCAAGGGCGAGCAGCATGCGCCGGCCTTCGTGAAGATAAATCCAAATGGCAAGATCCCTGCGATCGTCGACCACGATCCCATCGGCGGTGGAGCACCACTGCCGGTATTTGAATCCGGCGTCATTCTCGAATACCTGTCTGAGAAGACAGGTCGTTTCATGCCGACAGACGTCGTGGCCAGGTATAGCGTCAAACAGTGGGTCGCCTGGCAGATCGCCGGCCTTGGGCCCATGGTCGGTCAGCTGAATCACTTCCAGCATTACGCTAAGGAGAAGGTTGAGTATGGAATAGCGCGATATCGAAAGGAAGTTGAGCGCCTTTGTGCGGTCGCCGATGCGCAGCTCGAGCGTCAGCCTTTCTTTGCGGGATCCGAATATACGATTGCGGATATTGCCAGTTTCGGATGGCTCGTTATTCACGAGCGCATCGGTATTGATTTGAAGACATATCCGAACATCGAGCGTTGGCTAGGGATCGTCAAGGACCGGCCGGCAGTTCGACGCGGTATGGCCGTCCTGAAGGAGGTTAGACCCGATCTTCCCAAATCCGTGACGGGTTAAGGCGACATCGGCGACATCATTGGCCGAAGTTTATATTTGGCGTTTTTGGAATGGCGCTCCTCCATCCTGGATGGAGCAAATGAGGCAGTAGAGAATGACCGGTATTCCCAAGCTCCGAGATCCGTCGCTTTTGAAGGAGGCGTGTTTCGTAGGCGGCGAATGGGTCACTGAGGGTGAAGACGGAACGCTTAGCGTTCGAAATCCATCCAACGGTCAGACAGTTGCACGCGTCCCACGAATGGGCGGAAGTGCGACGAGGCGCGCGATCGCTCAGGCCCAGGAGGCACTCCCAGCTTGGCGATCCGCTACAGCCCAGGAACGCGCATCTGTTTTGCGTCGATGGCAGGCCCTCATGATCGAGAACCAAGAAGATCTGGCGACCATCATGACGGCCGAGCAAGGCAAGCCCCTGGCGGAGAGCCGGGGCGAGATTTCATATGCCGCCAGCTTTCTAGAATGGTTTGCCGAGGAAGCGAAGCGCGCGTATGGCGACGTTGTGCCTGCGACCTCGAGGGACCGCAGAATTCTTGTATTGAAGCAGCCGGTCGGCGTGTGTGCTGCCATCACACCCTGGAACTTCCCCGCGGCGATGATCACGCGAAAGGCTGGACCTGCACTCGCAGCCGGTTGCACGATGGTGGTTAAGCCGGCGAGCCAAACTCCTATGTCGGCATTGGCACTTGCGGCTCTCGCCGAGCGGGCCGGTGTGCCCAAGGGCGTTCTTTCGGTCGTAGTAGGGGCATCCGACGCTATTGGACAGGAGTTGACCTCCAGCCCTATTGTGAAAAAACTCTCGTTTACAGGGTCAACGGAGATTGGGAAGGTGCTTCTAGAGCAGTGCGCCAGGACGATAAAAAGAACGTCGATGGAGCTCGGCGGAAACGCGCCGTTTATCGTCTTCGATGATGCGGACCTCGACTCGGCCGTCGCCGGAGCGATTGCGTCAAAATACCGGAATGCCGGTCAGACATGCATTTGCGTCAATCGAATACTTGTTCAAAGCATCATTTACGACGAGTTTGTCACGCGCTTCTCTGCTGCCGTCCGAAACCTCCAGGTGGGCGACGGCTTCTCGGCTGGAGTAACGCTAGGGCCTCTGATCGATGATCAAGCGCTCAACAAAGTGCAAGAGCACATTCAAGACGCGACCTCGAAGGGGGCAAAGATCGCCGCAGGCGGACGTCGACATCAGCTCGGAAGGACGTTCTTCGAGCCGACGGTAATCTCCGAAGCGGCTCCCGACATGCTTATTTTCAACGAGGAGACATTTGGGCCGGTTGCACCCATCTTCCGGTTTGATACGGAAGACGAAGCGATCGCTCTAGCGAACAATACCGAGTTCGGCCTGGCGGCGTACTTCTACGGGCGAGATATGGGGCGCGTTTGGCGCGTCGCAGAGGCGCTGGAGTACGGAATGGTTGGCATCAACGAAGCGATGATATCGACCGAAGTGGCACCATTCGGAGGAATGAAGCAGAGTGGCCACGGTCGCGAAGGGTCCAGGTACGGAATCAATGAGTATCTGGACATCAAATACCTCTGTATGGGAGGCCTGGGCGACGGCGCACGGTAGGCGAGCTAGATCCGTGCTTTCCCGATCCGGACGTTCGCCAAGTTGCCCCTTTCGGATTGAACTTCCAGATCTCGGTTCGTCGTTGCTTTAAAATCGCTCGCCGAACTTGAGCTCGGCGTTGCACTGATCTCGGCGACGAATGGTTAGCGTGTGCGAGGAAGTTGGCGGACCGAGTGCCTGGCCGCGCCGCATATTCCAAACGAACAATAGAGCGATCGAACGGTCGTTGGCAGACGACCACCATGGGTATCCGTTCGTTCGAGATCGTCGCCCGCGCCCGCTCCTTTGAAGTGGCAAGAATTGAAAGATCAAGAATCGATGAATGACCACAAGGCTTTCCTGCTCCGTATGTTTGACGCCGCTGTCGCTGCCGCTCATCCCAACGCAGTGTTGAAGCCGCACTTGCCTCCCAAACCTCTGGGTAGGATCATCTGTTTGTGTGCAGGTAAAGGCGCCGCTGCGATGGCTGCCGTGACCGAGGACTATTATCTCGATTCCCTAGGTCTGCCTCCAGAGCGTCTAATCGGTCTCGCGACAACGCGACATGGTCATGGTGTACCAACGCGCCGTATCGAGGTAATTGAAGCAGGGCACCCGTATCCCGATCGGGCTGGTCTCATATCTGCAGATCGCGCCCTGGATTTAGCAGCCCAGGCTGTGCCCTCTGACCTTGTACTGGTGCTTTTGTCGGGAGGTGGATCGGCGAATTGGATCGCGCCGGTCGAAGGCCTTGATTTCGAAGAGAAGCGAAACTTGAACAAGGCGCTTCTGAAGTCCGGCGCATCGATAGGCGAGATCAATCTCGTTCGCAAACACCTGTCGCGTATCAAAGGGGGGCGTTTGGCGCGCGCTGCCCGCCACGCCGAGGCTATCATTACGCTCGCGATCTCTGATGTGCCCCTTGATGATGCATCCGCGATCGCTTCCGGACCGACTGTGCCAGATCCTACGACGTTGGCGGACGCTAGGGCAGTGCTCGAGAAATACGACATCAAAGTCGGGGACGCGGTGCGCCGGGCGCTTGAGAACGAGCGGAACGAGAGCTGCAAGGTAGATGATATCGCCTTCGCGCGCGCGCGCTTCGAATTGATCGCACGTCCACGACAATCGCTGGATGCCGTTGCGAAGCTGGCGAGGCAGGCTGGTTACGAACTGATGGATCTTGGTGCGGATATCCAGGGTGAAGCTCGGACGGTCGCTCAAGAACACGCGCGGATTGCGATGCGCGCGCGGTCGACCGGCGTGCGTACTGCTATACTTTCCGGTGGCGAATTAACGGTGACGGTTCGCGGAAAAGGGCGTGGCGGTCCCAATCAAGAATACGCCTTGGCCTTCATCGCAGCGCTAGGCGATATGAACGCGATATCTCTGCTTGCCGCTGACACGGACGGCGCTGATGGCGGCGCGGGTCGTCCAAATGATCCTGCCGGGGTCATGATCGACGTGAGCACGGTAGCCAAGGCTCGGAAATGCGGACTGAATTTGAACGCATCGCTTGAAGACAATGATGCCACCGCGTTTTTTGAGGCGACGGGCGACTTGCTCCATTCCGGCCCGACATTGACGAATGTGAATGATGTTCGGGCGATATTTGTGGATTGAAGTCGCCTTAGAAATGGCAGAGTGCCGTCGAACATGCGGTCCTGCCGTCTTCTGCGCTTCGGCATCAAAATGGGCCGCGCGTTTGGAAAGAACGTAGAGCGCGGGGCCAGTAGGATCGAAGTACTGCACTCCGGACCTCGCTCGCCACAAGGCAAGAGCACATCCTGTTCTATGGTAAAGTCTCGTCGCGAGATCCGTGTGCAGCTTGTTCAGCAATCGCGCCAAATCTCTTAAGGCATCAGCTGGCGACTTAAAGCAGTTTGATACATCATCGTTGAAGCGCGCCAAGCGGCGCGCTGCCGTTCAACCAGGGTGATAGAGGGGGGAAGGAGCTACTCGAGATCGATGGCGGCTGGCTGAAGAAGCGCGAATCCGCCAAGCGGTAATGGTAGAAATTGCGTTCCAATTAAATTTCTAGGCGTGACGAAAATGCCTACGGGGTTTTTTAACGAGCCGTCCTTTCCACCGCAGGTCTCAGTGCCCGTCGTTGTCGGGTGGTCTGCCATCGGATGCTCGCTTGTCCTTTCTCTAAAACTACGATTGTCATAACCTCATCTTCAAAGCTAATCTCGATATCGCATTGAGCATCGACAGCTGTCCCGATGAAGATCGGCTCGATAAATTCCATTCCGCCTTTATCCTCGAAAATGGCGCGCTTGAGCTCAAGCCATTTTTGAGACGGTGCCTTTAGCGGGTGGCACTCACGAGCATAAGTCGCGCTGGACTTGGCTCCATTGTGCACCAAGTATAGCCCCTTGTCGCCGACGAGCCAGAATCCTGGGCAACGCTGACCGTGTAGGCGACGCACCTCGACTGCCCACTGCCTCATGGCTTCCTCCCAAAGCATTGTCAAACTAGCATGCGAGAAGATGAGCTTCATTGCAAAGCCCTCCCTCTTAGGACTGTTCTAGGAAGGTCGCATTGCGCTGATTGGGGGCGCCATCCTGAGCGCGAACTATGGCGTCGGTCTTGCTTGTGTCGCGGGTGTCCGAAAACGCGAGCGCTAATTTGTCTAGCGCTTCACGCCTTTGTCTAACGAGTGTCACGGCGTCATCTCTTCGTTGAAGACGCCCCCTTCATAGCTTTCTATACAACTCGCATGCCGAAACCTTGTTAAATCGGATCAAGGTTGCTGACATTTTGTCCATGAATGCCAGGCCTGGGAAGTTGGATCGTAAACTGCTGCGGTCGCGATCTTGTTGCCCCTCTTAGAGCCGCAGAAAGGTTGACCCTTTCTTGACGCTCTCCGCCGGTTCGGCCCAGTCTTCAAAACTGTGCCGTGCTTCTCGTAGATAGGCCGAGGCCCGCCAAAATACAAAGTAGCTATCAGCTAGAACTAACGCGATGGCGCTGCTCGCCGGTTCACCTGCTACCGGCGGAGAGCGGCGATCTGGATAAACTGGGCTCCCAGTTTTGGAAGGTAGTCCCCATGAAGCGCCAACGTTAGGCGATGGCCATGAAGATCGATTAGCGTGCCTCGCCGAATGGCCGGACGCATTTCAAACCTAGTGAATGAGAACTCGAAGATGTGCGCATATGGTAGCGCGGGTTTCGATTCTTAGCCCGAGCGCGTCAGGGCACGGTTTCAGCGGCCAAATGCGAGCAATGATGCGTGCATCCGCAGACAGCGAGAGCTGGCCGGTGAACGTTACCTTACGATGAGTTATATCAGTCGAGCGATCGCAGCTTGCTATGCGTTTTGGAAGTTCAAATAAAAGGTGGCCCCAACCGGAAGGCGCTCCCCAACGCTTCGACAGGGCGAGCGCCCACCAGCTGACACCATTTGAAACTATAGCTTCTGCTCGACTTTCTTCATTGCGGACTTCGCATCAGCCTCAACCTTCTGCCAGTCGGCCTTCAGATTTTTCATAAACGATCCCTGAAGAGTCTTCTGACAGCTCTGGACGATCATCGGAGTGACTTTCTCCGTGCCGTCGATGTCGATTACCGAAGCCGAAGGCTTTTGACCCTTGAGGTATGCAGTTGCAGCATAGATGATCCTCGGCTTGAATTCGTCCGATACTGCCAGGAAGTCTGCGCACGTCCATGAGGCGACGGGCGTCTTCGGCGCCACGGCATTTGCCGTTCTCTGAGCGTCGGAGACGCCGGCTGCCGGCTTCTTGCCATCGTCGCTGCTCATGTTCTCTGCAGGCTTCTTGTTCGCATCGGTAGGCGTGCCCGCGAACGTCGAAGAAGCTCCCAGCGAGAGAATCGTGATTGACAGAACAAATGTTGCGAGTTTCATGCTGAATGATCCTTACTGGGGGCCGACTGCGGCCCATCTGGTCGCGCGATGCAAACCTATATGCTGTCAATGCACTGGTCTTTCGCGAATAATGCTTCCGTTTCGGAATTGCACTGTCCGCAGTTGAAAGGAGGTAGGCTCTGCCTAGCAAGGTCGGTCTACGACAGCGGAGACACGAAGCTAAGGGAGGCTCTTCGCTCTTCAGCCTCCGATTTGCTAAGGCTGATCAGCTAGGCCGAGACACGCCTCGTCGGTTGCGGGGCCGACGCTCCTTCGCTGGCGTTATTGGGGAGCGGCCCAACTTGGGGTATCGCGGCAATCGCTCCTCATCGCTTGGCGTGGGTTGATGCGATTGACTGAGCGATTGGTGAAGACGCGCTGCGTGGGGCACAAAGCAGACGAGCAAGATGGCCCGTGCGAAAGATTAGGAAAAGATCTCCCGAGTAGTGAAAGTACTCACCCGTGAACGTCTTAGTCGCAAACTTTGTCTGGACCACGTTGCTTGACAGAGGTCGCGCGTTCGAATGTTTTCCCTTCGTTTCTATCGTGATCTTCGACCCTAGAGTAAGCAGGACGGTCATTGGAATTGGATCGAGACCCTGTGGCTCGATCAGAGAACCACTACAGGTCAGCAAGATGGGGGTGTCAGCGACTGGTTGCAGCGTAGAAACAGCCAAAGGCAACAGCGTGGCAAGAAGCATTATCATGTAGATCGTCTCCCTGGTTAGCGGCCGCTTGCCAGTGCTTGAGTCGCGATTTTTGCGACCCATGCTTCCGGGGAAAGGTGATCCGAAGAGGAACGAGAGTTAATTGCGTCGACTTGCTCAGGCTTGAAGGGCACATCGAGGAAGATCTCGTCAGTGTCCTCTGTCTCATACACAAGCCGGGTAACGCGCCCGGCGAATCGCCGCACACGTGCAGTCCGCTGCGCATCGTTCAATAGCGAATCGGCTGCCACGACCGGGCAGTAGGCGCCGATTAGATTGTCAATAATCAAGGTCTTGCTTAGTCCCTGTTGCCGGAGGGTGTCGATGGCAGCATTCATGTGCGCTGGATCATCGAGTGCGTTCCCCGCCGGCAACAGCTTCTTGATGTCCGTTACCCCGGTTGGCTCACCAACGGCGACGCGCGAATCGCACAGGAAACTTGCGGCCGAGGCCGTTGTACAGATTGAAAGATAGATCGCTATAAACAACAGTGTTGCGAGCGTTTGGCTGCGATGGTTCATGATTCGACCTTTAATCTTCAGCTGGCGCTGTCGCGGAGAACATTAGATAGTCGGGAGGATCAAGGTCTTTCGAGACTATTGGATTTTTGCGAAACTGCATTTCTTAGTGGGGGCCGTGGAAAACCGTGTAAAAATGTAAAAAGGCTGCCTTTGGGGAGGAGGCGGTCTTTGGGATATGGTCTCGTTTACTACGGATCGGTCGGTCACGATGTATTCGAAGCATCGTCGCGAAAGCCGTGTTGATCAGCTCGGTGCCGCCGATCATGGTCAAGGGCTCCGCTCGCGGACCGACAGGCGGCTTCCGCGTTTGACATCGCGCAGATCTGGGTAAGACTGGCTGCGCGAATGTTCTGCCAAATGCGCTGTCGAGGCGATGGCGGGCGCATCGAACTGGTGCTCGCTGAGACCAGGCGTTTTTCGAGCTAAGCGTCTAGCGTTCACTAGCACGACCTCGCCGCACGCAGGGACCGCTAGTTGTGGATGTCCGCCCACGTTGCGGGCTTACTCTCAGTCCTCCACCGCCGGGGGCTCCCGTGATCCGCTTAGGAGAGGGCGTCGATCCCCGGGAAATTATCCTGAATCGCTCATTTTACAGACTCGGCAAGTGTTCGTGGTCCGCGTTGCCGAGCTCCCTTGGAGAGGCAGCGTAAGGCGACCTTGCACGATAAGGCTGCGAATTGACATCACCTATTGCGCAGCGGCGATAGCGATGCCGTGCATTTGCAAAAGCAGAGAGAGCCAAGTCGAAAGATGAAGGAGGCTGCCTTCAGTATGCTTCAACCATCGATGGCAAGAGTTGGCCGGCGCCTCCTGATCGTACCTGGCTGATATCGGACGCTATCATCAACAACGATACCAGACGAATTTAGGCGCAAGTTAAGCGAGGCAAAAATGAGAAATCGCGAAGCTACTCTAACGCTGAGTGTTGAAACGGCGGAGCAGGCCGTGACCGTGGAGAATCTTCTTCTCCGGGAGATGTCGCATCGTGTTAACAACGAATTTTCATCCGCCATTGGGTTGCTGTCGGTCGCCGCTTCGCGCAGCACATGCGACGAAGCGCAGGCAGCACTTACTGCAGTGCAAGAGCAACTCCAAAATCACGTAGCCGTCCATCATTCGTTGCAGATGCCGGAGTACGACACGAGCATCGATCTGGGGGCATACCTTCAGCGGCTGTGCCGGGCCATCAGCCGGTCCAAGCTTGAGCCTCGCAAGATCGATCTCTCATTGTCGCTATATCCCGTTCAAATGTCGTCAGAACGATGCTGGCTCCTCGGGATGATCGTCTTTGAACTGATCACCAATTCTGCTCGGCATGCGTTTGCTGGGCGCTGTGGTGCAATTCGGCTCGAGCTCTTTCCAAACGGACAATTCGTCGAGTGTCGGATCTCCGATGATGGCGCGTCGGATGCCGACGCGCAGGCGGGTTGCGGCCTGAAGATTGTGGAGGCTTTAGCGAGGCGCCTATCTGGGGATGTGAATGTGCAGTTCGGAGCCAACGGCACTCTGTCGACCATTTTGTTTCGAAAGGACGTCAGAGGCATCGCGTAGGCGCCAAGGACAAAAGCGGATCGTTTGCGGCCGCGCGACCTTTGAGGCTTACCATCCGGAGCATGGCCGGGTCTTGGTGAATGCTGGCACGTGCCTTTATGCTCCCCTTATATTTGCGCAGATTCACTAAACTGGTTTTCCTATGGCCTTGTAGCCAATATGCCGACGTCGGCATATTGAAGGAGAACAGCATGAGACGCCGTGCAAGTGAGCGTGCGTCGCGGAACGCCAACCTCGCGGTGACCGTACTCGGTGTTGCCGGCTTCCTTGGATTTCTTTTGGTGGCCCGCATGGATGATGCGAAGGCGTCGCCTTTCGATGTTATCGCGTTCGTTTGGTTCTTCGCTTTCGGTGCCGTCAAGGTTTGCCTCCCGTGGCTCCTTGCGAGGCGAGCTGCCGCTAAGCGGAGCCATGAACGCTCCGAACTGCTCGATCACGGGTAGACGACGTGGGCTGTCCCGTGTCTCCGCATGGAGGCGGACGGGACCAGCCCTCTGCTGCTTCAGCTGCCCCGGAGTTCCGGATCTCGAAATGGTCCTTGATGAGCGGCGCGCTATTGGTCCGGAGCGGGCTCGCCGCGATGTTCGCCATGCCCACTGACCTGCAGTTTGTGCGAGCCGACAGCAAGGCCGAGGTTAGGGAAGCGTTCAGGACGCTGCAGGATGTCGTTGGATCGTCGGCGGACGATTCCGAAGCGGCGACGGAAACATTCTGGGGAGCTCTCCATGGGCTCGCCGAACTTTAGCGAACCGGGCGCGTCCGGCATTTTACGCGTGAAAAATGCTCCTACTCCTTCCGCGGCATTTTCTGCCAACGGGTGCACGAGCGGTTCATGAGATATCGACCTGCGTGGCGCCTTGCGGCCAATAGAATGCGCAGCTCCAAGCGGCCGAATGCCGCTTGGTCCGGCGCCTTTTCCGAAGCGGTATCGCAACCTCTAAGCCAACATCCCGCCGTCCACGTTCACGATGCTCCCAGTGATTTGACGAGCGGCGGGACTTGCCAGAAAGGCAACAGTGGCCGCGACGTCCTCGGGTGTTCCGAACCGGCCCAAAGGAATGAGTCCGCGCTGGAAGTCTGAGAATTCACCGTCGGCAGGGTTCATGTCGGTGTCGGTTGAGCCGGGCTGGACGAGATTTGCCGTAATGTCGCGTGGCCCGAGTTCGTGCGCCAAACCGCGGGTGAAAGACTGCAGCGCAGCCTTGGTCATGTAATAAACAGTGCCGGTCGCCCCGACAATGCGATCCGCACCCGCAGAACCAATCGTAATCACACGACTACCCTTGCCGAGGTGCGGCAGAGCGGCCTGCGTGGCCAGCACTGGGCCGCGGACGTTCACAGCAAGGAGCGTATCGATGTCTTGCACCTTGAAGCCGGCGATCGTGTCGTACAACGCGATGGCGGCGTTGTTGACGAGAATGTCCAGGCCGCCCAACACCCTGACGGCCTCATCGACGGAGCGCTTTATCGCGGCCGGTTCTGCCGCGTCGGCTTGGATGGCCGTGGCACGGCGGCCCATCTTCTCGATCAAAGTCACTACCGCTTGGGCCTGCTCTTTGGAATGTTGGAAAGTCAGAGCGACGTCCGCACCGTTCTCGGCGAGCGCCCGTGCTATTGCCGCGCCGATTCCCCGGGAACCTCCGGTCACTAGGGCGCGCTTTCCAATCAAGCTGATCATAGTTCATCCATTTATGTAATGATCGATGCATAATTGCTATGGCCATTGCAGAGGCGTGTCAATCAATTTATGTAGTGGTCGATGCAGAAAAGGGGTCGATCATTGGAATTCATTGGTGTGGTCCCCCGTGGCCGGGGAAGGCCGCGTGCATTCGATCGCGAGACCGCGCTGGCGCGGGCAATGAGGTTGTTCTGGGTGAAGGGATACGAGGCGACGTCGATCGCGGATCTCACGGAAGTAATGGGGGTCGGTTCGACAAGCCTTTATGCCGCCTTTGGTTCAAAGGACGAGCTGTACGCGGAGGCGCTCAAGCTTTATTCCGCGACGTATGAAGACCTCGTGTTGGGGCGATTTCGCAAGGCGGCAACGGCGCGCGAGGCCGCTTTGGCTTACCTGCGAGACTCAGCGGAAGCTATGACGGGATCGGATTGTCACCTTCCTCGCGGATGTCTGGTTACGCTTGGCACGGTTGGCAGCGATGGCCATACCGAGGTCAGCGACCTGATGCGTGAGGCACGCGACAGCGCTTTTGATGTGCTCAGAGCTCGTTTGGAAAAAGCCGCTTCGGACGGCGATCTGCCGCGCTCGGTTGACGTGGTCGAGCTCGCACGGTTTCTGCAAACCGTGCAGAGCGGGATGGCGATCCGTGCCCGTGATGGCGCCGATCGGGCGGAGCTCCAAGCCGTAGCCGAGATTGCCATTGCCGGATGGGATGGCATCGTCTCAGGCGCTGAATGATGGTCATCCGTCTCAAGAGCGATGGGATTGGCGAAACTTTCGCATACAGCGCACGCGTCCGGCCAAAGGACGCAGTCTTAGTATTGCGATGTGTCGTGGCTCCGAACTTTGACCCCTTTCGGCTGCAACATTGCCCCCGGCTTGCTGCTGCAATGGCCGCCACCGCAGGCGAAATGTAGTCAACCCAGAGCATTAAGGAGACGTGAATCGCCACGATCACGCCAGTGACCGTGCGAGCGGAGGCAAATGGCAAACGATGCAGCGAAACGTTCGTATACAACAGCGTCGGAATGACGACGTACTGATAGTGCGCGGCACCGGGCGCCGTCGTAAATGCAGCAGAGGTCGATCTGCATGATAATGAGAAGCGGCACGCTGGCAGCCAGGCATTCGCGGACAAAGGGACGGGGCTTTCGCGAGATTAGCCAGGCTGCAAGGAGCATCCACGGAGTTACGAACGAGATATGCAGCCAAATGGCCAGCCGCACGACGTCCGGTACCAGCAACCAATCCGCAATGAGGAAGAGATTGTAGAACGGCGCCGATACGAGCAGTCCGGCTATCAGCCGGCGGCTACGTTTGGCGGAGGTATCGGCCTCGAAGTTTGCTTCAATCTTTCATGAGTTGTCAGGTGCGACAAAGGCTAGGTGCCTCTGGGGCGTATACAATAGAAGTGCGCCTTCTGAATCCTGACCGTCTGCAGGAGTCGATACGGCACGCCACCTTTGGTAATCAACTGTGCGGGTCTACGCGGACCGCCCACGTCCTGTCGCAGCCGCAAGCCTCGAAGCGAGCGACTGCCGCAGTGATCTATCAGCGCTGATGACCTAAGCCAAAACCCAACACGAGGGCCTTCTGGCGGAGTGCGCCAACTGTGCGCTTCATCTCCTTTGAAATCTTTGCGACCGGCGTCCGATCTTTCGAATGCCTCTTGAGAGCGCGCATATCGCTAACAGTCCATTCGCGCCGTGTGCGCTTCGTCGTCTTCTTGGTAGCCGGTTTCAAGTGTTTCGCTCCTCTTCGATTTGAGTGGGCGGGGGGGTAGCACCTTCCGACAAAGCGTCAACTTACATCTCCGACACAAAATCATGCTCACGGTCAAACTCGAAGGCTCTAAGCTCATGAATCGGGCTGATGAGTTAAGTGCACGCGGATTGCGCAATGTAATCACACGCGCGGTGGGCGAATCCGCCACCGCGGCGCGGAGAGTCGCCCTGCAAGTGATCGCCTGCGATATCGGAGCACCGAAAGGCGGTACCACGCAGTACAGTCACCAAGTACTTCTACAGAACATCAAGAACGTAATAAGGGGATGACGTCGTGCGTGAGCCCGAGCCGCCAGCTCGATCAACATCGTCCATCGGGTCTTGCTGATAAAGTGCGGTCGTTTCGGCGCGGCAAGCGGTTGATGATCTCCGGTTTGTCCACGTCTCAGCTGCCGCGCACCCGCGCGACCGCCTCCTTGATCTTCGCCAGCGCATAATGCCCGGCCTGCGCGAGATCGACGTGCGGCAGATTGGGCATTTCGTCCGCGACGACCGTGCAATCCACGATCGCGGGCCCCTCGGCGCGAAATGCTTCGGCTATCTCCGCCTGCAGCAACGCCGGGTTCTTCGTGCCGAAGCCGTGGCCGCCGCACGCTCGGGCCAACGACGCGAAGTCGGGGTTCGGGAACTCGATCGCGGAACGGAACGGCGTCAATCCGACGCTTTCAGCCTCAAGCGTGATGAGCCCGAGGGCGGAGTTGTTGAAAACGACGACCTTGATCGGGAGCTTGTGGTGAACCGCCGTCATGAACTCGCCCATGAGCATGTTGAGGCCGCCGTCGCCCGTCAGCACGATGACCTGGCGGGAGCGGTCGAGCGCCTGGATCCCGTTGGCCTGCCCCAGCGCTGTCCCGACCGCGGCGTTGTTGAAGGAGCCGACGATCCGTTGGGTGCCGTTCTGCCGGATCCAGTTGCCGGACCAGAGCGTGTTCAGGCCCGTGTCGATCACGAAGACAGCGTTCGGGTCGGCGAGGTCGCTGGCTGCGCGGGCGACGGCCTGGGGATGGATCTTGTCGCTACGCGCCGGATCGCACTGCTTGTCGAGCATCGCGTCCCACTCGCGACGGCCGGCGGAGAGCTTGTCGAAGAACTTGCTTTCCACCTTGGACACGACTGCGTTCAACAGCGCCGAGATCGTGGGGCGGACCGAGCCGGTGATTCCGAGCGCCGTCGGCGTCCTCCTGCCGAGGACCTGCGCGCGCTCGTCGACTTGGATGACGTTGCCCTTTGCTGGCAGGAAGTTCGAATACGGATAGTCGGTGCCGAGCATGATCAGCAGATCGCAGTCCTGCACGGCGCGATAGACCGGCTTCGTGCCGATCATGCCGAGGCCGCCCATCCAGCGCGGATCGTCATAGGCCATGATCTCCTTGCCGCGGAAGGTATGAATCAACGGCGCGCGGAGCCGATCCGAAAGCTGGCGCAGCAGATCCGCTTGGCCGCGGCATCCTACCCCGCACATGATCACTATGTCGTCCGCCTCCTCGATTCGTCTGGCGAGCTCGGCGATGTCGCTTTCAAGGGGAGCGATCTCGCGGCGCGGCCCAAGCGTTGCGATGCTCGAGACGGGGTGATCCGCTTTGAGGTCCAAGACGTCCTGGGGGAGAGTCAGATGCGCCACGCCGGGACCGGCGAACGCCATCGCGATCGCCTGGTGGATGACGGACGGCGCCTGCGCAGCCGTCGAAATCGTCTCCGTGTATAGCGAGACATCCTTGAACAGCAGGTCTGGCTCGGTGGTCTGGATGTTGTCGGTCCCACGCATGGCGCGCGGCATGTCGCCGGACAGCGCCAGTACGGGAGCGTGATCGCGCGCCGCCTCGTAGAGCCCCGCTACCAGATGCGTGCTACCTGGCCCTGTTGTGCCAGCGCAGACGCCGAGGCCTCCCGTCAGCTTGGCCTGGCCCGCTGCGGCAAGCGCCGCGCCTTCCTCATGGCGCACGCCGATCCATTGGATCTCGGATTTGCGGATCGCGTCCGCCAACGGATTGAGCGAGTCGCCGATGAGCCCGAAGATCTGGCGTACGCCGACCTTCTCGAGCGCTTCGACGAGGATTTCGGCAACTGTCTGCGCCATGAAGCATTCCTCATATCTGGGGTCGGTCCGCGCCACAATGAAACGCAGGTCGCGCCTCATGCGGCGGAATGATTTCAACGTTTTGCGAGAATGGGAGTTGCTGTTGAAAGCCAGAAAGTCGACTACCGGACGGAACCTGAGCGCCGGGATACTGATCTATCGACTTAAGAGCAGCCGCCTCCAGGTCCTTTTGGTTCACCCTGGGGGACCATTTTGGTGGGGAAGGGACGGCGGCGCGTGGTCGATACCGAAAGGCGAGATCGATGCGGGCGAAGATCACGAACAAGCCGCCCGCCGCGAACTGGCGGAGGAGCTCGGCCCGACGGCATCGATCGGCGATCTCGCGCCGCTCGGCGAGGCGCGGCAGAGTGGTGGCAAACGGGTGATAGCGTTCGCTGTCGAGGGGGATTTCGATCCAGCATCGCTCACAAGCAACACGTTCGAAATCGAGTGGCCGCCGCGCAGCGGGCGACGAGAGAAGTTCCCAGAAGTCGACCGCGCGCAATGGTTCGGCCTCGAAGAAGCGCGGACGAAGCTCCTGCCCGGCCAGGTCCCGCTACTCGACGCGCTCCGCAAATTGCTTCCTAAGAACTAGACGGCGGTGGGCAGCGCGTGCTCAAGATTTTTGGGTTTCCTCGGTGGCGAATAAGCTGCGGATTTCTGGCGATTCTCAAAGACCGGATATGGAGGGCGGCCCGGGAAAGTCTCCGTGGAGTTCTTCGAAGTGGGCGGACCGCGATGTCCCGGCGCGGTCCTTTGAAGGCGTGCCCGAAGGGTTCAATCCGGATAGATGCCGCCGGCCGCGCGGTAGGCCTTCAGGAGGGCATCGCACCACTCCGCCATGGCTTTGGTCTTTTCCGGGATGCGCTGCGCCTGGAAATACCAGCGCCGCCCGGTGCGGCCGACCCGGTCGAGCTCGTCCCTTCTGTCGCCCGCGATCTCGTGACCGATGATCAGCGAGGCGGTGCCCGGCGGGAGATCGGTGTGATCGAGAATGAAGTCACCGAGCGTGGAGCGGATGATGTGCATGGAGAAGGGCGGGATCCCGCGTAGAACGTCGCGGTGGTTGCCTTGGCGCAGGCCCCTCAAGCTGCGCAAATGGTTTGCGAGGGCCGATCCCGAGACGGGCGCGTCGCCGTTGCTCATCACCCGCGAGGCGAACACCCATTTGCTGGCGCGGGCGACCGGCTTCTTGCGTTCGGCGGCCGCCTTCTTCCAGTCGCGCATGCAGCAGTCGATGATGTGGAGGCCCAACGGCGGCACGGGTAGCGTGAAATCGTTCTGGGCCTTCATGACTTCGGCCTGCCAGGTGGCGAGACCCCAGCCGGCCTCGCCGTTCGGATCCTTGTACAGGACGTCCTCCAGCGCGATCCACGTGCCCGAGCCGCGTCGGTGCCCGGTCAGGGCGTCCCACCACAAGCCCCAGCGGACGGAAGGCGAGACGCGCGCGTTCCCGGTACGCGAGGCGCAGAAGCGCTCGTGCTCGGCCAGAAGCTGACCGAGATGTTCGACCTTGAAGTTCTCCTTCTTCTTCTGCAGAGCGATCTGGCGCTGCCGCCTTTCCGTCACTTCCTTTTCGGTGCGCTGCCGCTTCTCGGCGGCCAGCCACCAGCGCCGTCCTGTCAGGCCGCTCTCTCGGCGCTTGTAGGTGGCGGCCCAGGTCAGCGCGGCCTGGGCGTAGGTGCGAAACTTGCGGTAGGCGGTGAAGCCGCCGGTCTTCCTTGCATGGAGCTTCGCCTGGACTCCCTCGAACCATTCCTCGTCCAGTTCGGCGAGCAGCCTGTCCTCGTGCTCCGCCACCTCCGGCCGAGCGAAGATCAGTCGCGCGTCGTTCTGGCTCTCCTCCGAGGGGAAGATCGGCTTGCCGGAAGCGTCCTCCCGCATCTTGCCCAGTTCGGCGCGATACTCGGCGACGAGTTTGCCCAAGGTCCAGCCCGGGTTCTCCGGAGCCGCCTCCTTCTGCGGACGCCCGTCGAGCTTCGCCCACTCCGCGCGGGCGACCTTCTGGGCATCCCGCAATCCAAGGAATCGATCGCCGGCGGCGGCGCCGCGCCTGCGCGATCCCGGTATTTTCGATGCCTTTGCCGGCGCAATGGCCGTCCCGATCTTGACCGTGCGGGCGCGGGTCTTGACGAGCCAGGAGGCCGAGTGCCCGCGGACCCGGAGGACCCAATACGGCTGCAGGGTGTCGCAGAAGTCGACGATTTCCTTCGACCCCTGGACGGCGAGTTCAACCGCCTCCTCGACGATATCGGCGGTCATTCGCACCCGGCGGGACGACATTTCGATTCCTATTAATCCGAAGGTTTCGGTGGTACGTACCACGGAGGTACCTTCGAAGTCCAAGAATCTCGTCGGCGGAAAGGAGGGTAGGAGCGGTTTGGCGCAATTTTTTCCGTTTTCTTGCTTCGAAACTGCTGTACGAACGCGCTAGAATACAAGAGGCGAGATATCATAATCCTGGGGTCGGGGGTTCGAGTCCCTCTCCCGCTACCATCTCTCCCCACGCTCCCGTTCCCCGGTTGGGGCAGGCGGCTTCATCAAGAAGGGCTTTGAGCGGCCTGCGATCTCCACCGCTGTTCCAAACGGTCTGGTTAGATCCCGAAACACAGCGACCGTATCGACAAGGTCTCGAGTTCCTACTGCGTCGCCGGCAGCGACAGCGGGCTTACTGCTTTGCCTTGGCGGAGAAAACGAGTGCCTGGTCGTCGATCTCCTCGTCGGGAAGGCGATGGACGCCTGCCATGACGTGCAGTTCCACTAGAGACGGCATGGCAGCGGCCGAGAACTCGACCAAGCGAGGTTGGCTCCTCAAGACCAAGACAGCCACAACCAATGGAAGAACAACGAAAGAGGTTACCAAGAACAGCTTCATGTAACGTCTCCCATTTCGCCTGTGGAGAAAAAACG